>UEXL01000270.1_pt1 | contig 22557 bp, 28 predicted proteins | sample 1796671 | NCBI WGS metagenome assembly UEXL01 (sample SAMEA4772471, study PRJEB27181) | metagenome | reverse complement strand
CAGCAATTTTGCCCTGATGCATCCTCTGCCTTTGATCTTGAGGGCGTTTTTGATCCAACCATGTTGCAGGAAGACCCTCAGGGCGCGATCACTGGCGGACTGGAACAGTCGGGAACCTTTCTTGCCGCTTGTCTGCAGGAAGCTGCAGGCAACCTGCAAAACGTCGGCGACTTGATCGGCGGTTCCAACCCGATCACGGAGGCGATCTGTCCGGAAGAATCGGCAAAAGAAACGGTTGACCCAGCGAGCTGCTTTGCTGAAGCAGTCAGCGAGGGGGGGCTTCCCGGTGGCGACGGTGGTGGTGGTTTGCCTGGTGCGGATCTGCTTGTCGAACAACTGTGTCCGGAAGCGGGCGCAGGGGAGCTGAGCCCAGAGCTGCCAATCAACTGTCTCATGGAAGCCGGTGGTAATTTTGGTGACGTGCAAGAGTTGCTGTTGGGCTCCAATCCGTTGACGGAGCAAATATGCCCGATAGCAGCGGCGAACAGCCCGATTGATCCGGTGGCTTGTTTTATGGAAGCGGCAGAAGGCGTTGCGCCAGGTGAAGGCGGGACTCCGCTGGATCCGGTTATCGGTCAGTTTTGTCCGGATGCAGCAGCCGGCGGTATAGATCAAATTGATCCGGCTGCCTGCCTGGCGGAAGTTGGCGGTAATTTCGGTGATGTGCAGGACCTGCTGTTGGGCGCCAATCCTTTGACTGAACAATTATGCCCGGCGGCAGCGGCGGATAGTCCGCTTGATCCGGCTGCTTGCTTTATGGAAGCCGCTGAAGGTCTCGCTCCAGGTGAAGGGGGGACTCCCTTGGATCCGGTTATCGGTCAGTTTTGTCCTGATGCAGCCGCCGGCGGTGTAGATCAAATCGATCCAGCAGCCTGTCTGACTGAAGTGGGTAGCAACTTTGGTGATGTTCAGGATTTACTGTTAGGCCCCAACCCGTTGACTGAGAATCTGTGTCCGGATGCGGCCCAGACCACACCCATTGATCCGGCTGCCTGTTTTGAAGAAGCAGTAGGCGGAGCTGGCGACTTGCCTGGTGGTGGCGGTGATAATCCGCTGGCCCCGGTGTTGGAAGCGTTCTGCCCGGAAACAGCAGAAGGCGATGTGAGCCCGACCCTGCCGGTAGATTGCCTGGCGGAAGCGGGTAGCAACTTCCAGGATGTGCAGGACCTGCTGCTGGGCAGCAACCCGCTGACTGAGCAACTGTGTCCTGAAGCCTCTGCAGACAGCCCGATCGATCCGGCAGCCTGCTTTGAAGAAGCTGCAGGGGGCTTGAATCCTGGTGGCGGTGATCTACCGGGTGCTGATGGTAATCCGCTGGAACCGGTGCTGGCGCAGTTCTGCCCGGATACGTCTGAAGCGGATCTTGGTCCGACCACGCCCATCGACTGTTTGACGGAAGCCGGCGGTAACTTTGGCGACGTGCAGGACCTGCTGCTGGGCAGCAATCCGCTGACTGAGCAACTGTGTCCTGAAGCCTCTGCAGAAAGTCCGATTGACCCAGCTGCGTGCTTTGAAGAAGCGGCAGGGGGCTTTGATCCAGGCGGCGGCGGTCTGCCGGGTGCCGATGGCAACCCGCTGGAGCCGGTGCTGGCAGAATTCTGTCCGGATACGTCCGAAGCAGATCTTGGCCCGACCACGCCAATCGACTGTCTGACCGAAGCCGGTGGTAACTTTGGCGACGTGCAAGACCTGCTGTTGGGCTCCAACCCGCTGACCGAGCAACTGTGCCCGGAAGCAGCGGCGAACAGCCCGATTGATCCTGCTGCCTGCTTTGAAGAAGCGGCGGTGGCCTTGGCCCCAGGTGGTGGAGACTGCCGGGTGCCGACGGCAACCCGCTGGAGCCGGTGCTGGCACAGTTCTGCCCGGAAACCTCCGAAGCAGACCTGGGCCCGACCACGCCGATCGATTGCCTGACCGAAGCCGGTGGTAACTTCGGCGACGTACAGGACCTGCTGCTGGGCTCCAACCCGCTGACCGAGCAACTGTGCCCGGAGCGGCAGCGGCAGAGCCCGATTGATCCCGCAGCCTGCTTTGAAGAAGCGGCCGGCAGGCTTGCCCCGGGTGGTGGAGACTGCCGGGTGCCGATGGCAACCCGCTGGAGCCGGTACTGGCACAATTCTGTCCGGATACGTCCGAAGCAGACCTGGGCCCGACCACGCCGCTGGACTGTCTGACTGAAGCCGGTAGTAACTTTGGCGACGTGCAAGACCTGTTGCTGGGATCCAATCCGCTGACTGAGCAATTGTGCCCGGCTGCAGCGGCAGAGAGCCCGATTGACCCTGCTGCTTGCTTTGAAGAAGCGGCGGTAGGCTTGGCCCCAGGTGGTGGCGACTTGCCGGGTGCCGATGGCAACCCGCTGGAGCCGGTACTGGCACAATTCTGTCCGGATACCTCCGAAGCGGATCTGGGCCCGACCACTCCGCTGGATTGCCTGACCGAAGCCGGTGGTAACTTTGGCGACGTACAGGACCTGCTGTTGGGTAGCAATCCGCTGACCGAGCAACTGTGCCCAGACGCCTCTGCGGATAGTCCGATTGATCCGGCGGCATGCTTTATGGAAGCGGCCAGCGGTTTCAACCCTGGCGGCGGTGGTTTGCCCGGTGCCGATGGCAACCCGCTGGCACCCGTACTGGGTCAATTCTGCCCGGATACCTCTGAAGACGACTTGGGACCAACCACGCCGTTTGATTGCCTGATCGAAGCTGGTGGCAACTTTGGTGATGTGCAGGACCTGCTGCTGGGTTCCAACCCGCTGACTGAGCAACTGTGTCCAGAAGTCTCTGCAGATAGCCCGATTGATCCCGCTGCCTGTTTCGAAGAAGCCGCTGGTGGTTTTGCTCCGGGTGGTGGTGGCCTGCCGGGTGCCGATGGCAACCCGCTGGCGCCAGTACTGGGCCAGTTCTGCCCGGACGCTTCCGAAGCGGATCTGGGGCCGACGACGCCTTTCGACTGCCTGATTGAAGCAGGCTCTGCCTTCGGAGATCTTCAGGATGTGATCTCGGGCTCGAATCCTCTGACAGAGCAAATTTGTTCAGAGGAGTCTGCGGACGGTAACGTGGATCCTGCCGCTTGTTTCATGGAAGCGATCAGTGGTGGCGCTGGCGGTGACGGCACTCCGCTGGATCCGATCCTTGATGGAATCTGCCCTGATGCGGCAGCGGGTGGCCTTAGCCCGACGCTGGCATTCGAGTGTCTGCTGGAGGCGGTTCTGGCTTGGCCGGCTTGTTCGGCGGCTGAAGTTAGCCCTGCTGACCGTTTGAAGAAGCCCGGCAATTGCCGGGCTTTTTGTTCTGTTTGCCAGGCAGAGTGTTGCGCCGGGAGCTGGTCTGCAAGCGAAGTGGATCGATAGGCAGCAGCAAACCTCATAGGGCGACACCCACAAAAAAGCCGCCTCTAGGGCGGCTTTTCGTATACTGCGGGGCGTTATTTCTGCCGTTTCGGCAGTACCTCGCGCAGTTTGTCGGCCATGCTGCGAATGGCTTCTTCGGTGGTGTCCCAGGCAATACAGCCGTCGGTGATGGACACACCGTATTCCATGTCGTCCAGGTTCGGCGGGATCTTCTGGTTGCCGAATTTCAGGTGTGATTCCACCATCAAACCGAGGATGGACTCGTTGCCTTCCAGAATCTGGTTGGCGATGTTTTCCATCACCAGCGGCTGCAGGCCCGGGTCCTTGTTGGAGTTGGCGTGGGAGCAATCCACCATGATGTTGGTGGAAACGCCGGCTTTCTCCAGCGCCTGCTCGGCCAGCGCCACGGACACGGAATCGTAGTTTGGCTTGCCGCCACCGCCACGCAATACCACGTGGCCGTACTGGTTGCCCTTGGTGGTGGTCAGCGCCACGCGGCCTTCCGGGTCGATGCCCAGGAAGCGGTGCGGGTGCTTCACGCTGAGCATGGCGTTCACGGCCACATCCAGGCTGCCGTCGGTGCCGTTCTTGAAGCCCACTGGGCTGGACAGGCCGGAAGACATTTCCCGGTGTGTCTGGCTCTCGGTGGTGCGCGCGCCAATGGCGTTCCAGGCGATCAAATCCTGCAGGTACTGCGGGGTGGTCGGGTCCAGCGCCTCGGTGGCAGCAGGCAGGCCCAGTTCAGCCACATCCAGCAACAGCTTGCGGGCGATATGCAGGCCGTCTTCCACCTTGAAGGAATCGTTCATGTAAGGGTCGTTGATCAGCCCTTTCCAGCCGACAGTGGTACGCGGCTTCTCAAAGTAGACACGCAGCACCAGGTAGATGGTATCGCTCACCTCATCGGCCAGCTTCTTCAGCTTGGCGGCATATTCCATGGCGGCGTCCGTATCGTGGATCGAGCAGGGGCCAATCACCACGAACAGGCGATGGTCCTTGCGGTCCAGAATATTACGGATGGTCTCGCGGCCGCTGATCACTGTCTGAAGGGCATTCTCGCTGAGAGGCAGCTTTTCCTTCAGGGCGTTGGGCGTAACCAGTACGTCCTGCGAGGCAATGTTGAGGTCGTCTACCTGCTTGTCGGTCATGATGTGCTTTGCTACCTGTAGTTGCTGGAGGCCCCGTGCCCCGTTCTTGCGCGGCGGGCTCTGGCTGACACCCCCTTTGTAGAGGTTCAGCAGTCTAGCGGAATCAGGCGGCCAGAGAAATACGGGGTGGGCTCTGAAAGAGATAGATGGGGGCAATTGAGCAAGCCTCAAGCTACAAGCTAAAAGGCGCGGGATAGGTCTCGGGTAATGGAACAGGCTGTGCCCGCGTTGCGGCGTATCAGCGCGAAGATCCATCCCTGGCGGATACTGTGAATCCAGCCCCGTGTTGCCGCTTGTAGCTTGTAGCTTGCCGCTATAACCCGGCTAATAACGCTTCCACATAGGCCGGCACCAGTTCGCTGGCCAGGCCGTGCTGGTGCTCCGCGAAGGCGGTAAGCCGCTGGGAGGGCTCCAGATTCAGCTCCACGGTGTGCGCCCCATGGCGGTTGGCTTCTTCCACAAAGCCGGCGGCCGGGGACACATTGCCGCTGGTGCCAATGCTGATAAAGCGGTCGCACTGGGCCAGAGCACGGTAGATCGTTTCCATCTGCAAGGGCATTTCCCCCGAACCACACCACATGGGGGCGCAGGCAGCCTTTACCGCCGCAAAGGGGGCAGGGCAGGCTGACGGTCAGGTCGTGGTCCAGGTCCACCAGCCCGCCGCTGGTTTGGCAGCGCCCCTTGAGCAGTTCGCCGTGCATGTGAATCAGGTTGCGGCTGCCGGCCCGCTCGTGGAGGTCGTCGATGTTCTGGGTCACCAACAGCACCTTGCCCGCGGGAAACGCTTTCTCTAACGTGGCCAGCGCCCGGTGAGCCGCATTGGGCTGAATAGCCGGAGTGAGCAGCTGTTGGCGGCGCTGGTTGTAGAAGTTCTGCACCAGCAGGGGGTTGCGCAGAAATGCCTCCGGGGTGGCCACATCTTCCACCCGGTGGTTTTCCCACAGCCCGTCAGCGGCGCGGAAGGTCTTGATACCGGATTCCGCAGAGATTCCGGCGCCGGTAAGTATTACAATGTTTTCAGCCATTTATCCGCCCGTATTACGTAAGGTTTGAGACTCTATGGATACCATTATCGACCTACAGGAAAACCTCAGCCTCAGCCTGCCACCGCGCGGTAACGTGAGCCTGCTGCACTTTCATCAGGGCATGGTGCTGCTGGTCGGCGAAGATGCGGTGGGCCTGTATCGCGACCGGGTCGCCATCGATGACCCTCTGGCCAATGGTGTCATCGGCTACGAAACCATTCCACCTTCATTACAGCCGCAGTGGAGCAGCGAATGCGGCTTTGTCCGTGAGCACCAGTCCGGTTTTCTGGGGCTGAACGGTGATGGGGTGATTTTTATTCGTCCGGACGGCGTGGCGCTCTATCCCAGTGGCATGCATGCGTTGCAGAATCGGGATATGAGCTGGCTGATTCCTTTCCCGCCATTGAATGCCTAAATAGAGAAGCAACACGCGGCACGCACCACGGAAAAGCAAAAAACGTCGTAACCTGCAGCATTGAAGCGCGGTTGCGGCATTGAAGAGATGAATTGACCTGTATCGCGTTGTTGCTTTGATCGTGACGCGTGCAGCGAAAAACGGAGTTTTTTATGGCCGAAGAAACCACTCGCCTGCGTCTGCGTACGCTTACCGAAGACGATTACCCGGCGTTGGCGCGTCTGATGAATCAGGTCTATCACGATATTGGTGGCGCCTGGCCGGAAGATACCATCAAGACCCTGATCCGTATTTTTCAGGACGGGCAGTTGGTGATCGAAGACAATGGCGAGCTGGTGGCCACGGCACTGACCATCAAGGTCAAATACGACCGTTTCTCCAACCCGCACCGCTACGAAGACCTGATCACCGATGACAAGGTGCGTTCCCACGACAACAATGGGGATGCGCTTTACGGCCTGGATGTGTTCGTGGACAAGGAATACCGCGGCTATCGGTTGGGCCGTCGTCTCTACGAAGCCCGCAAGGAGTTGTGCCGGGAAGAGAACCTGCGTGCCATTCTGGCCGGCGGCCGCCTGCCCGGGTTCACCAACTACGCTGACCAGATGAAGGTCACCGAGTACATTGAGCAGGTCGAATCGCGCGCCATTTATGATCCGATTCTGTCATTTCAGCTCTCCAACGGTTTCGACGTAAAACGCCTGATGAAAGCGTACCTGCCGGAAGATGAAGATTCCCACGGTTACGCCACGCTGCTGGAATGGGACAACATTCTCTATGAACCGGAAGACGACGACGCCGAATGGCCGCGCCGTACCGTGGTGCGCGTGGGCGTAGTCCAGCGCCGCATGCGCGCCGCCCGCGACGTGCAGGATCTGCTTAATCAGGTGGAGTTCTTTATCGACGCGCTGTCCGATTATCGCGCCGATTTTGCCGTGCTACCGGAATTCTTCAGCGCGCCGTTAATGGGACTGCGCCCGGAGCTGAATTCCGTGGAAGCGGTGCGTTTCCTGGCCAGCTTCACCGAAGAAGTCCGCGATGCGCTTGCGGATATGGCAGTGAGCTACAACATCAACATCATTGGTGGCTCCATGCCGGTGATTGAAGATGACAAGGTCTACAACGTGGCCTACCTGATGCGCCGCGATGGTTCGGTGGAATCCCAGTACAAGATCCACATCACCCCCCACGAACGCCGTGACTGGGTTATTCAGGGTGGTGACAAGCTGCAGGTATTCGACACCGACGCGGGCCGGGTGGGTATCCTGATCTGCTACGACGTGGAATTCCCCGAACTGGGCCGGATTCTCGCCGACGAGAAAATGGATATCCTCTTCGTCCCGTTCTGGACCGACACCAAGAACGGCTACCTGCGTGTCGTCACTGCGCCCAGGCCCGCGCCATCGAAAACGAATGCTACGTGGCCATCTCCGGTTCCGTGGGCAACCTGCCGCGGGTGGACGCGGTGGACATCCAGTACGCCCAGTCGTCGGTGTTTTCCCCCCAGCGATTTCTACTTCCCCCACGATGCGATTATCAGTGAATCGGTCCCGAATACCGAAATGCTGATGTTTGCGGACGTGGATCTGGAAAAACTGAAGCTGCTGCACCGGGAAGGGTCTGTGACCAACCTGCGCGATCGGAGAGATGATCTCTATAGCCTGGATTGGAAGAAGAAAGACTGAATCCCACCAGGGCAGGGCCGTCCGGCCCTGCCTGCTACCTCTTTGTAGGAAAACCTGACCCCCGGCTCCTATTAGGGAATGCCGCTTTCCTCATATCTTAGCCATCCGAAAAGGGCGTCGTTGTAACCCGTTGAGATTTCTGCTTTTATCGATCGGTATATGAAATTGATAAATGTGGTATGAAGCCGGCGCAGTCATTGGATATTCGAGCGGGCTTCCTAATAGCTGTTATGCATACAGCACGAAATAAATGAAGCCGAAACGCTTATAGGCGTCTCTCGGAGGTAGCCTCCCGGGACTGATGATGGCAGGCATTGTTTTTGTTGTAATTTGATCCGTCCAGCTATTGGACTCAATATCTGTGCTCAGAAATGATTTACCTAATATCATCAAAGTTTAAGGAGGGTTTGCCTATGGTTATGAAGGTTTCACGAGAAGCTAAGTCATTCGCTAAATATCTTGCCAAAGCCATTCATTGGTTTTGGGAGGCCTGCCTCCCTTCCAGGCGCAGCCTGCTGATGAGCTGGTGCAATCCCAGCGAAAAGGGAGTCCGAGAAAATGCACAACAAGCGACGCCAGTCGGATCAAATTTCCGGTCGTTCTTCACTCCAATTTTCCCGCTGAGCCGGGCGCTGTGCCATTACGTGGGGGTGGTCTAGTGAGAAGGATTTCTAATCTTCAGGTTAGAAAGTGGACTGAAGTTCAGCGCATTTCAACACCTCATTCTTTTTCTACATGGTGTCCTCATTGCAACGAGAAGGTTACTTTTACATGTACTAATCATCAGCATGACAACAATAGGGCAGCAATCTCTTCTTCTGCAAATTGCCCAGGGTGCTCAAATCATGTTGGTGTATGGTCGCTAGGTTCTGGAGGTGCAGATTCGGCAGAGGTGTATATTCACCCAAATGGTGGCGAGCCGCACTCCCCGAGAGATGTCTCATCTTCAATTTCGGAACCTCTTTATCGATCCTATACATCTACTATTGATGCTTATAACTCTGGAAATTATGTGGCCACAGCTGTTTGCTGTCGTCGCACTCTTGAGGGCCTTTTTCAGGGGTTGCTCCCAGAAGGTAAGCGAGTCAGTAATCTGGCTCGGGCAATAAGTTCGGTTGCCGAGTCTGTTGATCTTGCCGAGCCAATTAGAAATCTTGCTAATGTATTGCGGCATGGAGGAAATCTTGGCGCCCATTTTGATATGGAAAAGGAGCCAGATGAAGAAATGGCACTGCAGATGCTTACTCTTCTTGAAAATCTTATCGACTTTCTTCACGTCTTGCCGCAAGAGATAAGCAGTTTAGAGCAGCTTCTCGATCGAGAGACATAACAATAAGTGGGAACTCTGAGGGTCAGGTCTTGCCCCGTGCGTCAAGTAGATAAAGGCAAGACCTGCCCTGAAATTGGGTTGCGGAATTGGATTGAAAGAAAAAATAGTCTCTATTAATTAGGGTTGGCTGTAATGACTAGTGAGTGTTTATAAAATAACAGGCGCTAGGTAAGGGGAATGAATTTTGGCATTAACTCAAATGCAGCTTATTCAATCGTTGGGTGAAGCAATGACTTGGTTTGAAAGGGAGTTGCTTTGGGGAGTGCCTCCTACAGAATTGCGTCATCTTATTGGGCGAATCGGGGAGCTTTACTCTGCGCTAATTACGAATGGGCAGATGGCTACTGAAGTAAATCAAAAAGGTTATGATGTTGTGAGCGGTGATGGGGACCGTATTTCCGTAAAAACAACAGCAATGATGGGCTTGGGCGGCCATATATCGTTTAACCCTAGAACTCTTCACGAGGTTGATCGTGTCATGATACTTCGTGTGAATACAGAGGAAATGCAAATTGAAATGCTATTTGATGATGGTGTCTCTGAGGCAATAAACCTTATGGGAGCCGAAAACTCTCAAGGAAAATCTTCTATTTCTTTATCAAAGCTGATTCGGACTCCCAAGCCAGCTTCCGAACTCAAAGCGATCAGAGTTGCAGAATACGGCAATCGTAAGATTAGGGAGCTGGAGAATGGTTCTATAGAGGTGTATGTCAATGGTGAATTATCACCAGTCGCTAAACCTGAATTAAGAGCGCTAGCCAGTGAGCTAAAACTTGGTATTCTCAATAGTAATGGGAATCCATATAACACCCGGCAGCTAGGCGCTCTAATGATCAATTGTATTGAAGGAATGAGTTGAGGGGTTTCAGACTTCCGGTGGGGGGTTAATTAAATGTACAGAGGAAGACCTTTCCTCATGTAAAGAAATCAGGTTTCCAGATTCGCTAGTAAATGATTCGCGCCTCAAGTGTCGTATTCGCTTCGCTCACCCTCCGTGCCCCACTAAGTGCGTTACTCCGCTACGCTACGTTCCTATAGTAGATTTCCTGGCTGGCGCTGGAACGTATAGTCTTGCCGTTGGCCTGTCAGGCTTTATGAATCCAAAATGTCCCTTAACCCTCTGGAGAGACAATGAACGCCAACCTGATCCGAACCGGTTTTATCGCCGCTGCTGCCATGAACATTGGCGGCGTGCTGCTGTTCTCCCCGTGCCTTTACCAATGACGCCATCAACCAGGCCGATCCGGTGGTGATGTCCAACTTTGGGCTCTTGATGATTGTGGTGTGGGGGCTGGCGTATTTGGGGGCGGCCTTTATTAAGGGGAATCTTCGCTGGTTAGCGGCGGCGTTTGCCATTGAGAAGCTGGTGTACGTTGTGGCCTGGGTATTGTGGATCTCTAGCAATGACCTTGCTGCTTTGTATGACCAAGATCTTTTCGCCGGGGCTTTCTTTAGCATCTATGGGCTCAATGACCTGGCGTTTATGCTGTTCTTTGGCTGGGTGGCGCTTTCGCAACGTTCTAATGGCTGATCATCCACTCCGAATCTCTGCTAACTGGTAGAGAAGAATCCGTTGAATGGATAATCGAAAGCGGGGAAGGCATATGCCGCAACGCCTGGCACTTGGGTTAGCGTTACTTTGGGGGTTGTTGTCAGGTGTTGTGCAAGCAAACGCTTTTCAACAGGACCTTGTAGAGGCGGCGGCGCTTGAGCGCACGGAACACCAAGTTAGCTACAACGGCGCCTACTATCGGCTGGATTACCCCAATGGTGATGTGCCGGCGAATATCGGTGTCTGCACGGATGTCATCATCCGCGCTTACCGTGCCATTGGCACGGATCTACAGGTAAAAGTCCATGAGGATATGGCAGCCAACTTCGCGGCTTATCCGTCCAAACGGATCTGGGGGCTAAGTGCCACCGATCGCAATATCGATCACCGCCGCGTGCCAAACTTGCAGGCTTTCTTCCGTCGCCATGGCGAATCTCTCCCCATAAGCCAGGTGCCGGCTGACTACGCTCCCGGTGACGTGGTGACCTGGATGTTGCCGGGTAATTTGCCTCATATCGGCATCGTTACCGATAATCTTGCGGTGAGCACCGGTAACCCCAAGGTGGTACATAACATCGGCGCAGGCCCTCAGCTTGAAGACATGTTGTTCGACTACCGCATTACCGGGCATTATCGGTATGAGCCTGCGGGCGATAGTACTGAATAAGCGAAGGAGGGAGAGATGGCGACCTATCCAATCGACGGCGCTTGCCAGTGTGGTGAGGTGACCTACCAGTTATTGGCTGAACCCCAGAAGGTGCTGGCCTGCCATTGCAAGGCCTGCCAGAAGCTGTCCACGAGTGCATTCAGCCTTACCGCTGTTGTACACGCCAAAGACATCGTGTTTCACGGTGAAATGCGCGAATGGCTGCGTACTGCTGACAGTGGTAATACCAGTGCGGCAATGTTCTGTCCCACCTGCGGCAACCGCATTTACCACGTTAACCCGGATGAGCCAGACAGTATCAAGCTCAAACCAGCCAATCTGGCGGATACCAGTATTCTTGAGCCGCAGGCCCATATCTGGATCAGCGAAAAACAGGATTGGTTCAAGATTCCGGAAGGGGTCAAAACCTTCGACAGGCAGCCGTAAGCATGCTGAGTTGAAAACCTTTAGTCGTGACGTGGCGGCGTTCTTGTTTAAAAAAGGTGCAGGATGATTAACGTTTGGATGGTCAGGGCGGTCGCCATTCTGGACGTTTTTCTCGGGGTGATGTTGTGGGCTGTCGATAACGGGTTGCCTGTGTCGAGTAATCACATCGATACGCTTTCTGACCCGTCTCCCCAGCTCATGATACCTGCTGCGTTGTGCATTGCCCTTGGTGTAATGATCTTTGCACTGGATCGCTATTCATGGACGCGGCCGGCGGCGGTTATGGCGGTTATTTTTTCAGCTTGCCGGGGTTGTCGCCGCGCTGGGGTATAGCAGCCTGGAGTGGTTCCTTGGCTAGCACGGGCTTTTCAGGTGGGTTTCTTCCCTGCAGGCGCTCCCCTTGGGCGGTGAACGCCAGAATGGAAAAACACTTGCCGATTTATCATAGAAAGAACGCAGACTGCCTTGGCGACGGTCAGTGTCGTTTGGCGTAGGCGTAGATCACGGCGGCCACCGGGAAGCCAAGGCCTAACCACGACACCGCGTCGTAGAGACCATCGCCGAGCAGGGCGGCCAGTAGCCCTACGATACTGGTGATGCCGACCAGCAGGGGAAGGGCAAAAATACGGCCCATCATGCACCTCCTGCTGTGCGATTTCGTCGGCGCACCCACCACAGGTACAGGCCGGACACCAGCACCACAATGGTGAACAGATCCAGTACGAACCAGAGAATTTTCAGCGGTAATCCGCCGTAATCGCCAAAGTGTAGCGGGCCGGACAGGGCAAGCGCCTTGTTGTACCAGGGCATTTCGCGCATGTCGGCAAACTCGCCGGTGCGTGCATCAACCAGTACTGGTGTGGTGATGTGCGATGTCAGCGGCGTGTTGCCGTGCAGGAAAATGGCGTAGTGATAGTTGGTGGACCAGGAGCCACCGGGGAAGGCCACGAATTGCAGGGTCATGTCCGGCGCCGCATCCACTGCTTGCTGCACGGCGTCATCCAGTGAAGCCATTTCAGCTGGGGTAGGGACGGTTTCATTCTGATAGCCTGCGGTCAGGTCGGCCAGTGCCTGGGTTCGCCAGGTAGTGGTGATGGGATCAGCAAGGCTGTTCACCACTCCAGTGAAGCCCACTACGGTGAGCCAGGCGACGGTGACGATGCCGAGCAGGTTGTGATAGTCCAGCCACTTGATGCGTTTGGCGCGCCGGGTGCGCAAGGCGCCGAATTCCAGTTTGCGCATGAAAGGGGCATAGAGCACAACGCCGGACACAATGGCGATGATCAGTAGTAGGCCCATGGTGCCCAGGAACAGCATGCCGGGTAAGCCCAGGAACATGTCGGTGTGCAGTTGCAGCAGGAATTCCATGATGTCGAAGCCATCGTGCCCGGGTACCGGCTCGCCGCTGGTTCGATCGAAAGACGCCATGGTCATGTCGCGGCCGGGGGAGTCCGGAGCGGGGCCGCTGGTGACGTTGATAACCGGCCGGTCGATATCGAAGCTCATGTACAGCGGGACTTCACCAGGGCGGTGCTGCGCCGCCTGCTCGAGAATATCGTCCAGGCTCAGCAGCGCACCGTCAGGGTTGGCGGGTTGCCAGTGGTCACTGTGGAGAACGCTGTCGAGTTCATCATGAAAGATCAGCGGCAGTCCGGTGATGCAAAGCATTAACAGGAAGGCGGTGCTGATCAGGCTGGTCCAGGTGTGCAGGAAGGACCAGATTCGGAACGTGCTTTGTTTCATAAGAGATTGCCCCGGCACAGGCCGGGGCGTTTCCTGATATCAGAATTCGTAGGTGCCGGATAGCATAACGGTACGTGGAGCGCCTACGGTCAGGTAGCTGGAACCGGGGAAGCCGGCGGAGGCCCAGTAGTCAGCGTCTGCCACATTCTCTACCCGGGCGCGCAGGGTCAGCATTTTAGCGTCTCCGACCGGAATCAGATAGCGGGCGCCGAGATCAAGACGGGTCCAGTCCGGTATCTTCTGGGTGTTGGCGGCATCGGCATATTGGGAGCTGGTGTAAATCACGCGGCCGTCCAGGGACAGGCCTTCCGTGCCGGGGACTGCCCAGTCCACATTCAGGTTGGCCTGGGTGTCTGGGGAGCCAATGGCCTTTTCACCGTCCACATCGGTATCCAGCAAACTGACACCACCGAGCACCGTCAGGCTGTCCAGTGGCTTGCCGTAGGCCATTAATTCCAGGCCGTTGTTGGTCTGGTCATCCACGATTTCGAATGTGTTGTTGCCGTCGTAGCCGGTAATGGGTTTCTTGCTCTGGAACAACGAGAGGCTACCGCCCAGGTTGCCGGCGTCGAATTTCATGCCCAGTTCAGTCTGTTCGGTGGTGAAGGGGGCGATGGTTTCCCCGGCGTTAGCCACCGGCTGGCCGTTGTTGTTGGCGGGAGCATTACCGCCAGCGACCAGGCCTTCGATGTAATTGGTGTAGAGGGAGACGGAATCGGTGAGGCGGTACAGTACGCCAACGGACGGGGTCACATCGTTATCTTCGTACTTGTTGCCTCGATCACCGGTGTTGTAATCGTAGCTGGTGTCTTCGATTTCCTGGTAGCGGGCACCGAGTGTCACCAGCAGTTTATCGTCCAGCATGGCAAGCTGGTCAGCCAGTGCGACACTGCGCATCTGGGTTTTGATGGTGGTTTTGGGATCGTTCAGATCACCACCGGCGAAACCCAACGCCGGCATGGGAGCCGTCTGGGGGTTATAGATATTGCCGGTGATGCCTCCTCCAAAGATAAAGGCGTTCTTGGAGTCCAGTTCATAGCTGGCAGTGGACAGGCTCAGGGTGTGGCCTATCTCGCCGGTTGCCAGTTCCCAGCGAACCCCGGCTTCGCCAGTAATGACCGTGTCTTCACGAACGTTTTCGAAACGATTAGCCGTGTAGTCGCCAGCCGTATTGTTGACGGTGGGGTTGGCGAAGATGGCGTCTTCGTCGCCCTGACGGGCCCCGGCAGCAAGCCAGGCGGTGACGTTATCGGCAAAGTCATACTCTGCGCGCAGGGTGCCAAACAGGTCTTCAGAGTTGGAGTAAGTCCAGGGTTGGGCGATGCTTTTGTCGGCATCCGGGGTTTTCTGGATGGCACCCCGGAGGCAAAGGTGATGCTGGGCATGGATGCATCCATGCTGACCTTCTGAAAGCCCAGATCAGCGGATAAGCGCAGGTTTTCTTCGCGGAAATCCACACCGATATGTGACATGGATATTTTCTGGTTCTCACCATCCACAGCGGTGTCGCCATCGCGGCGGGCGGCGTTGATACGGATGCCGGCACGGCCATCATCACTGCGGCGTGCCAGGTCTACTGCGCCGTAACCCTGGCCGCTGCTCTCCACGCCGAGGGTAAACTGGTTCACCGCATAGTTGGGGGCGCGTTTGGGCAGTACGTTGATTGCACCGCCCAGTCCACTGCCGCCGGGCGCGGCGCCATTCAGGAATGCATTAGCACCGCGGAATACCTGGACGCGCTGAATGAACTCCGAGGACAGGTATTGGCGGGGCAGCAGGCCATAGAGGCCGTTGTAGCTCATGTCGTCGGAGTACACTGGCAGGCCGCGTACCAGATAGACTTGCTGGAAGTTGCCGAAGCCACGGGCAACGCGAACCGCAGGGTCATTCAAAAGCACATCACCGACACTTTCGGCCTGCTGGTCTTCGATCAGCAACTCTGTGTAGTTGGTGAAATTGTAAGGCGTTTCCAGTGTGTCTTGCTTGCCCAGAACTCCTAGGGATCCGCCCTCGGCTACCTGGCCACCCGCATAGGCGTCACTGAGACCTTCTTTGGAGGCATCAGCACTGCTTTGTACTTTTTACCGCTTCAAGAACATGGCCTTCTTCATCGGCTGCATGAGCAAAGGGGGCGGTGATACAGGCGAGCGTCAGTGCGGTCAGGCGATAGGGGAAGGTCGACATGGCAATCCTGTAGTGGCAGCGGAGGGGAGTATTTGGATAACGGCCCGGCTCGGCAGTGGCGCAAAGCGTTATTCAGTGTGCTCTTGATGAAATTATGATTACTAATAAGAACTGTTTGTGTTCTCTTTTCATAATGATATTTTCTAATGCATAAATAGCATTTAGCTATCACCATCTCGATTCTTGACAGGTAAACTGCGCCGATGCCAACCCGCTACCATCGCCTCGATCGTTTTCTCAGCCAGGCTCTGCAAGTCAGCCGCAGTGGACTGCGGCCGGTGCTAGCTGCGGGACGTGTCCAGGTGAACGGTGTGCCGGTACGTGACCGCCAGCAGAGAATCGGCCCCTTCGACCGGGTAGAGCTGGATGGTGAGCTACTGCAAAGTGAAGCGCCACGTTATCTGATGGTGAATAAGCCAGCCGGCGTGGTCAGTGCCACCAGCGATGACCGACACACCACCGTGATGGATTTGTTGCCCGCGTCCCAGCGCGAGGGTTTACATCTGGCGGGGAAGGCTGGATTTCAACAGCACTGGCCTGGTGTTGCTGACGAACGATGGCGCCTGGTCCCGGCAGCTCAGCCAGCCGGAGAATCAGGTTCGCAAGCACTACCGGGTGACGGTGGAACAGCCTCTGACGGAGGATTATGTGGCCGCGTTTTCCGTAGGCATGTGGTTCGAATTCGAGGGCATAAAGACACGCCCGGCAACGATCAGGATCCTTGGTACTTACGAAGCGGATGTCTGGTTGTGCGAAGGCCGGTATCACCAGATCAAGAGAATGTTCGGGCGGTTCGATAACAAGGTGCTGACGTTGCATCGGTTGGCAATAGGTCATCTTGTGATGGATGACAGCTTGAAACCGGGCGAGTGGCGAGAGCTTTCGTCGCTGGAGCTTTCCTCGATTTTTTCCTGAGGGCAAGGGAAAACATTCACTTTGCGGACAAGGCTCCAACAGCGATCAATGATTATTGTTGGAGGCTTGTTCACAAGGCGCAGGGGATGAGCGTCACCAAAAGGTTCCGGTGTCCCGGATTTGAGTCGTTAAACCAGCGGCTTGTCATTCTTCAGGCGACGGCGGAAATCCCATAGCACCAGGTTGTAGGGTGCCTGTCGGATGATGCGCGGTAGCAGCAGACTGATGCGGCCAATGGTGCGCACGGTACGCTCGAAACGCCGCTGTTTCTTGTCATTCCATTTCAGCTGCATTTGCTCACGGATCTCGACTGGCAGGAAACCGGTGGTCACAAACCGGTTGAAACGCCCCCAGCAGAAACCGGGTTGGCGAGCTGAGGAATGTCAGGTCGGCAATGATCATCAGATACTGGCGAATGCGCTCGTCGATGTGGAGCTTCTGCAGACTCTCCTGCCAGTAGGCGTCAAACGCCTCCAGGTCTTTCGGCCAGGTATCCTGGCGCACTTGCAGGGTGGTCCCCAGCGGGTGGGCCAGCTGGTAAAAGATTTCCTGTTCCTCCTGGCTCATTGGCCCATGGAGTTTCTGGTGGGTGTCCACGAAGCCCCAGTAGAGACAGGCGGCGACCCACATCTGCAGGTTTTCATCGAAGGCGTTGTATTTCACCGGTGAATCTTCGGTGGAGTGTACTTGAGCATGGGAACGATTCACTGCCTTGCGGTAGGACAGCTTCTCTTCGCTGGTGCCCATCATGGCGACGGCCAGGTAGGTGAAGGTGGTGCGCGAGCGTTTGACAGGATGATGCAGGATTGAGCCACTTTCCACCCGGCTTTCCACCACCCCATACCCCACCGCTGGCAGAGCCAGTTGCAGGATGATGTTGGCGCCACCGGCCAATAGCATGGCGCCATCGAAGATACCGGGGAATTGCTGGTCCAGTTCCCCGGCTGTGAGGGGAGTGGGCCATTCGTGTTCCAGTCGCGCCTGGCGGCTTTCAGCTTGGCTTGAGCGGTCATTGTTTTTCCTCGCGGTCAGCGGGTTCATGCGCCTGCTTCATTTCATGCTAGCGAGGAGTACGCCATCAAACAATGAGACAAAATAAACTATTTGTATCATTTTGCCTTTTCTGACTGCTTATAGCCGCAATGCCCGGAAAACCGCTCGCACATGGCCGGCGAGCACATGGGTGGCAGAGCCTTCCTCGCCCCGATAAAGCATAGCGATTTGGTAATCGCCCAGTTCGGGGAGCGGGTATTCGTCATCCAGCTGCTGCAAGGGTGGCTGGATCAGACTAAGAGGGAAGGGGCCGATGGCCAGATCTGCCTGCATGGCAGCTTCCTGGCCGGCACAATGTTCGCTGGTATAGGCGACCCGGTAGCGATACTCGCTGCGGTCCAGCGCTTCCAGCGCTATTTTGCGCCAAGGGCAGCCCTGGCTGGCCAAAGCCAGCGGCAGCGGATTCTGGGTGACCGCGATACCACTCTGGGCGCCTGCCCATACCAACGGTTCGCTATGCACCACTTCCCCCCGTGCCGGTCGCGCTTGCTTGCCCGTGGTCACCATAATCAGGTCCAGTTTGCCGGCATCCAGTTGTTGCAACATGTCGGCGCTGCGTCCGACAAGCACATTCACCTGTACGGCAGGGTGGGAGCGGGAAAATTGGGTCAACACCTGGGGCAGAATGCGGGTGCCGATATCATCCGGGTGCCCAGCCGCACGGTGCCTTCCAGCTCCGGGGCGGTGAAGTGGCTGATCGCTTCCTGGTTCAGTTTTAGTAGCCGCCGGGCGTAACCGAGCATGGCTTCTCCTTCGGCGGTCAGGCTGACTCGCCGGGCTTCGCGGAGAAATAACCGTTGGCCAACCTGTTCCTCCAAGCGCTTGATTTGCATGCTCAGCGCGGAAGGAGTGTGCGGAAAACTTCATTGGCGGCCTGTGTGAAGCTCTCGGTTTCAGCAATGGCCACGAAACTGCGCAGGATTTCCGTATCCAGCAGGGGCTGGAGAGGGGTGTTGGGTGGCATGGTTAACCTTTCAGAAAAATTGAACGATAGGTGCAGTTCTTTTCGATTTACTGATGATAAACCTAATTGCATTATGGAGGCCAATCACAGCCCAGCCACTCCATATTGTCATCAGACAGGGAGGAGACCATGAAGCACAACGAAACCCAGCCACTTGAAGCCCCGGTACGGATTCAGTCCCGCAAACCGGACCTGCACATGCCGGCCATGCCTCCGCTGGCGATGATGGATGCCCTTGATTATCGCATTCGTCTGGCCTGGTACCGCCTGCGCAAGAACCGTGCGCAGCAGCGTGCCCGGGTTATCCAGCGTCTGCAGAGACCTCTGGCCTGACCCTTTTTGCCGGGCTGTCAGGGTTTGACAGTCCGGCCATAACAAAAAAGGCGCCTGAAAAGGCGCCTTTTTTGTTTGTGACACGGAAGCCGTGACGGGAATTACATGTTCGGGTAATTCGGGCCGCCGGTGCCTTCCGGAGCCACCCAGTTGATGTTCTGGGTCGGGTCCTTGATGTCACAGGTTTTGCAGTGGACACAGTTCTGGGCGTTGATCTGGAAACGATTTTCGCCGGTGTTTTCGTCTTCCACCACTTCGTACACGCCCGCCGGGCAGTAACGCTGGGCCGGCTCGTCCCACTTGGGCAGGTTCACCTCAAGCGGTACGTTCGGATCTTTCAGCGTCAGGTGACACGGCTGATCTTCTTCGTGGTTGGTGTTGGACAGGAATACGCTGTCCAGCTTGGCGAAGGTGATCTTGCCGTCCGGTTTCGGGTAGTCGATCTTCTTGCTCTGATCCGCTGGCTTCAGGGTCGCGTGATCCGGGGTGGTATCGCGCATGGTGAAGGGCAGTTTGCCGTTGAACAGGTTGATGTCTACGAAGGCAAAGGCGGAACCGATCAGGTTGCCGAACTTGTGCTGGGCCGGGCCGAAGTTGCGCTGCGCGTGCAGTTCTTCGTAAACCCAGCTTTCTCGAAGGCGTCTTTATATTCGGTCAGCTCGTCGCTGCCGCGGCCACCCTTGAGGGCTTCAGCCAGGATTTCAGCGGCAATCATGCCGGATTTCATGGCAGTGTGAGTGCCCTTGATCTTGGCAAAGTTCAGGGTGCCGGCATTACAGCCCACCATCAGACCACCGGGGAAGGTCATCTTCGGCAGAGATTGCAGACCACCTTTGGAGATGGCACGAGCGCCATAAGAGACACGCTTGCCGCCTTCCAGATGCTTTTGATTTCCGGGTTGGTCTTCCAGCGCTGCATCTCATCGAACGGAGAGACGTGCGGGTTGGAGTAGGCCAGATCGGTGATCAGGCCCAGGGCAACCTGGTTGTTCTCGATGTGGTACAGGAACGCACCACCCGGGGAGCCGGATTCGGTCAGCGGCCAGCCAGCGGTGTGACCACCAGGCCTTCCTGGTGCTTGGCCGGATCGATGTCCCACAGTTCCTTGATGCCGAGGCCGTAGTGTTGCGGGTCGGTGCCTTCGCGCAGGTTGAATTTTTCCTGCAGCTGCTTGCCCAGGTGGCCACGGCAGCCTTCGGAAAAGATGGTGTACTTGGCGTGCAGCTCCATGCCCGGCGTGTAGCTGGGTTTGTGCTCGCCATCGTGGCCGATACCGGAATCGCCGGTGGCGATACCTTTACCGAGCCATCTTCGTTATACAGCACTTCGCTAGCGGCGAAGCCGGGGAACACTTCGATGCCCAGGCCTTCGGCCTGCTCACCCAGCCAGCGGCACAGGTTACCCAGGGAAATAATGTAGTTCCCTTCGTTGTGCATGGTTTGGGAACGAACATGTTAGGCACTTTCTGTGCCTTTTCCGGGCCGGTGAGAAGAAGATTTCATCACCGGTGACCTTGGTGTTCACCGGCGCGCCCAGTTCCTGCCAATTGGGGAACAATTCATTCAGGGCGCGTGGCTCGAGCACAGCACCGGAAAGAATATGGGCGCCGACTTCGGAGCCTTTCTCTACACAACAACACTGATTTCCTGACCGGTTTCCTGGGCAATCTGGCCCAGACGGCAGGCGGTTGCCAGACCGGAAGGACCGGCGCCAACGATGACTACGTCGACTTCCATAGATTCGCGTTCCACAGCCTGTCTCCTCGCTATCAATTGCGTGTTTGGCCCGGGAGCCACTGAGAAAGATGTTCTGACATTTGCAGCAACAGAAAATCTTTCTCAATGGCCGACCGAGACCAACCTTGGGGTGGCGCGGAGTATATAGAGATAGAAGAAACCACACCACTATTGGGGTTGACCCCGCTGACGTGAACCTGTGTCAACATTTGAACAGCCGCGGACACTTTCAAACAAGTGTTTGGATTATCTCTTGCTAGATGGTTGATTTTCAACAAAATCGCCGACTGACAGGTCACAAAAAGTGGACAGTTTGTGTGGTCTATTTGCAGCAAAATCATCTGCTTACAGATTTTCGGCCTATTGACCTGCTGTGGGCGAGCGTTCAAGATAGCGGCTCTTTCGCGGGGGTGGACCCGGCAACGGCGTCATGTCGCCTCCTTCTACAAGTCACCCAATGGAACATTCCGAGGATCCTATGAAGGTTCTTGTACCCATCAAGCGGGTCGTTGATTACAACGTCAAGGTTCGCGTGAAGGCTGATAACACTGGTGTTGATCTCGCCAATGTTAAAATGGCCATGAATCCCTTTTGTGAAATCGCTGTAGAAGAAGCAGTGCGTCTGAAAGAAAAGGGTGTGGTTACCGAAATCGTTGCCGTTTCCATCGGTCCCAAGACCGCTCAGGAACAGCTGCGTACTGCCATGGCTCTGGGCGCTGACCGCTCCATCCTGGTCGAAACCGACGAAGACGTTCAGCCGCTGGGCATTGCCAAAGCGCTGAAAGCCATTGATGAAGAGAAGCCTGAGCTGGTTATTCTGGGCAAACAGGCTATCGACGGCGACAACAACCAGACCGGCCAGATGCTGGCTGCGTTGGCTGGCATGCCGCAGGGCACGTTCGCATCTGAAGTGGATGTGGCTGACGGTAAAGTGAAGGTTACCCGTGAAATCGACGGCGGCCTGCAGACCGTTGAGCTGAGCCTGCCGGCAGTGGTTACCACTGACCTGCGCCTGAACGAGCCGCGTTACGCGTCTCTGCCGAACATCATGAAAGCCAAGAAGAAGCCGCTGGACGTTAAGACCGCAGCTGATCTGGGCGTTGACCTGACTCCGCGTGTTACCACCGAGAAAGTGGAAGCACCGGCCGAGCGTCAGGCTGGCATCATCGTTGGCTCTGTTGACGAGCTGGTCGAGAAACTGAAGAACGAAGCGAAGGTGATCTGATGAGTGTATTAGTTTACGCCGAACACGATAACGCCGCGCTCAACAAAGTCACCCTGAGTGTGGTTGCTGCTGCCAAAGATATCGGCGGCGACATCACTGTGCTGGTAGCCGGTAAAGGCTGTGGCGCTGTTGCTGAAGAAGCGGCCAAGATTGATGGCGTTTCCAAGGTACTGTGCGCAGACAACGATGCCTACGAGCATCAGCTGGCTGAAAACATTGGTGATCTGGTTGCTGAAGTGGGCGCCGATTACAGCCACATTCTGGCGGCTGCCACCACCACCGGTAAGAACTTCGCGCCCCGCGCGGCGGCTCTGCTGGACGTGGCTCAGATCTCCGAGATCTCCGACGTGGTCGATGCGGATACGTTCAAGCGTCCGATCTACGCCGGTAATGCCATTGCTACCGTGAAATGTGGCGATGCCAAGAAAGTGATCACCGTGCGCGGTACCTCTTTCGATGGTGTTGCAGCAGAAGGCGGTTCCGCCTCTGTTGAGAGCCTGGACGTTGTTAAAGACGCTGGCATCTCCTCCTTTGTAGGTGAAGAGCTGGCCAAGTCTGACCGTCCTGAGCTGACCGCTGCCGAGATCGTGATCTCCGGTGGTCGCGGCATGGGTAACGGCGAAAACTTCGAAATCCTGTACAAGCTGGCTGACAAGCTGGGCGCTGGCGTGGGTGCATCCCGTGCCGCCGTTGACGCAGGTTTCGTACCCAACGACATGCAGGTCGGTCAGACCGGTAAAATCGTTGCGCCGAACCTGTACGTTGCGGTTGGCATCTCCGGTGCCATCAGCATCTGGCCGGCATGAAA
>UEXL01000211.1_pt1 | contig 22643 bp, 34 predicted proteins | sample 1796671 | NCBI WGS metagenome assembly UEXL01 (sample SAMEA4772471, study PRJEB27181) | metagenome | reverse complement strand
GTACAAAGGTGGATTTTGACGCTATTGGAGAACGACTTGGGGTAGAATTACCGCCCTTTGAAATCCGGGTTACTCCGGAACTGGCGCTGGGCAACAATGCGCCACTGCCTCGGCACTGGCAGGACGTGACCGTAATGGGCCCGGAACGACACAAGGCCTATGCGCTGCAATGGTTCGCGCTGGTGCTGGCCGCTCTGCTGATATATGTTGCCGCCGCACTCCGAAACAGGCGTAAAGCACGCAAGACGCGAGGAATTGTCATGTCTCCACGGACCAAGAGCAGGGTCACTTTGTTAGCCATCATTGCGCCCTTTGTCCTGTTTTTTCTGGCCGGACGCTACCTGATTGATGTCGAGGAGCTGCCCAAGGTCAACAAGGGCCAACTGCTGATTCCGCACATCGACATGGCGGCCTGAACGCCACTGACAGCGACCAGCAGCCCTACGACGGCAATCACATGAGCAACCAGTGGACCCTGCTCTATGTGGCCGGTGAAGGTTGCGATACCCGCTGCAAAAACGGCCTCTATTATCAGGTAAAACAGGTACGACTCACTTTAGGGAAGATACTCAGCGTGTACGTCGGGTGATTCTCCATACCGCCGCCAATACCGAATTACAGACCTTTCTCACCGACAAGGTGGACGGCATGGTTTCCATCCATGCGGCTTCTGCCGATGTCACGCAGGCTCTGGCGCCGGTATACGCCCCGAGGCCAGCCAGCCCATTGGCGATATTTTTCTGGTCAGCCCGGACGGCCAGATCTTCATGCGTTACCCACGCACGAAAACATGGATGCCACCCTCGAAGAGGCGGAGAACATCCGCGTCGATCTCAAACGGACCCTCAAAGGGTCACTGATCGGTTAAGGCAGGCTCTTGATTATGCAAACCCCCACCGCATCGCAGCGCTGGCTGCGCCGCTTCTGTATTCTGGCTGTGCTGATGGCCGCCGGCGTAATCATTCTTGGCGCCTGGACCCGGCTGTCTGATGCCGGCCTGGGCTGCCCGGACTGGCCTGGCTGCTACGGCCATCTGGACGTGCGCAAAGCCATTGAGCACGTGGCCACCACCAACGAAACCACCCCCGGCCCTGCGCGAAGCGCACAAGACCGTGCCGGAAATGGTGCACCGCTATTTCGCCTCGACCCTGGGCCTGGTGATCATCATCATCGCTGCTCTGTCGTTTGTTAACCGCAAACAGGAAAAGCAGCCGCTGAAGCTACCGCTCTTCCTGGTGGTACTGGTTATCTTCCAGGGCATTCTCGGCATGTGGACGGTGACCATGGGGCTGCAGCCCACCATCGTCATGCTGCACCTGCTCGGCGGGTTTACCACCTTCACCCTGCTGGTGCTGCTCACTGCCCGAGTGTTCCGCTGGCCCAGCTTTCTCAATGATTGTGATGTACTCACTCTCAAGCCGCTGGCATCCATAACCTGGCCGCCGTTATCCTGCAGATCGCCCTGGGCGGCTGGACCGCCAGCAACTACGCCGCCGTGGCCTGCACCGATCTGCCGGTGTGCGAAGAAGGCTGGCAGGATCGGCTAAATTTCGAGGAAGCCTTTATTTTTTGGGGGCACGAACACGACAAGCCGGACTACGAGTACGGCGTTCTGGATAACGAAGCGCGCACCACCATCCACGTGATGCACCGCTTCGGCGCCCTGGCCGTGACTCTGCTGGCCCTCTTGCTGATGGGAAAGATTCTGTTGCGTGCCCGCAGCGTGTTTTTCCGCAATTTTGCCCTGGTGATTCCTGGCCTTCTCAGCCTGCAGATCGGCCTGGGCCTAAGTAATGTGATGTTTGCGGTGCCGCTGGATGTGGCCGTGGCCCACAACTTCGTCGCAGTGATACTGTTGGCCAGTCTGGTGTTGTTCATCCGCGCCATTAATGTGAAGTGTGGCAAACGCCAGCCCCCCAAACAGGAAGGAGTCTCGTCATGAGTGAGTCAGCCCACTGGCGCGACTATCTCGCCCTCACCAAACCCGGCGTAGTCATGTTGCTCATGGTTACCGCGGTGGCAGGCATGTTCCTGGCCACCGAGCCGGCAGGCATGGTGCCGTTGGGAACATTCATCCCCGCGTTCCTGGGTCTATCTCTGGCCATGATGGCGTCTGCCGCCATTAACCAGATCATGGATCAGAAAATCGATGCCATCATGAAGCGCACGGAAAAGCGCCCCTGGTGGCCGGCAAGCTGACCCCAAAAGCGGCCATCACCTTTGCGGTGCTGGCAGCAGCCTCCATGGTCATGCTGTATTTCCTGGTGAACCCGATTACCGCCTGGCTGACCCTGTTCGGCTTTGTTGGCTACGCCTTTATTTACACTCTCTACCTGAAACGGGCGACCCCGCAAAACATCGTGATTGGCGGCATCGCCGGCGCCATTCCACCGCTGCTCGGCTGGACCGCCGTTACCGGTGAAGCCACCCGTATGCCTGGCTGCTGGTGCTGATCATCTTCGTCTGGACGCCGCCACATTTTGGGCGCTTGCCATTCACCGTCGCGACGAATACGCCAAGGCGGATATCCCCATGCTACCGGTGACCCACGGCATCCCGTTCACCCGTGAATCGGTGCTGTACTACACCATTCTGCTGTTTATCTGCACCCTGCTACCGTACCTCACCGGCATGAGCGATCTGATCTATTTGCTCAGCGCCCTGATCCTCGGCCTGGTGTTTCTGTATCACGCGGTACGCCTGCGTTTTTCCGAAGACCCGAAACTGCCGATGAAAACCTTCGGTTACTCGATCACCTACCTGTTTGCCCTGTTCACTGCACTGCTGGTGGATCACTACCTGCCGGTAAGCCCAGCAAACATCGCCACCTGGCTGGGGGCGTAAACAACACAGTTTCGAGATACGAGTTTCGAGTTGCGAAAGTCAAAAGACACCAGCGCATCGGGTTTTCGAAACTCGTTACTCGCACCTCGCGACAAGCCTTCACGATCTGAGCCAGCGGTGCAATACTCTCCTTAACGGCCAAAAAAGGGAGAGAAACATGACAAGCCGCAGCATGGATGACTGGCTCAACGCTTACGGCGAGAGTCACCAGAACCCCACCAACAAAAAAATGCACTTTGTCTGCGTACCGGCAATCTTCTTCGCTATTATCGGCTTTCTCTGGGCCATGCCAGCCCCCTTTACCAGCTTCTGGGCCTGCTTGGCGCTGATCTTCGTGACGCTCTACTACTCCCGCCTGTCCCTGCCCATCGCGGCGGGCATGCTGGTTTTCAGCCTGCTCTGCCTGGCCGGCCTCAGCCTGATCGCCTCCGCTGGCATCAGTGTCTGGCTGTTTTCGCTGGTGCTCTTCGTCGTCGCGTGGATCGGTCAGTTCTGGGGCCATAACGTTGAGGGCCAAAACCCTCCTTCTTCGAAGACATTCAGTACCTGATGATCGGCCCAGCCTGGATCATGGGCTTTCTGTATCGCAAATGGGGCATCAAGTACTGAGAAGCGAGTAACGAGTTGGGAACTTCAAGAGCCGAAAATTGCTTTATCGCAGCAGCTTCATACGCCCCCCTCCTTCCCACTCTACGACTTTTGCAGTAGCTTATAGGCCAACAACAACACCGCTTGGGGAAGGATCACCTACATGGGCACTCTGATTTTTTTCGGCATCATCATTGCCGTCATCATTTACATCATTGCCGTCTACAACCGGCTTATCGCCCTGAAGAATCGCTTCAAGAACGGCTTTGCCCAGATTGATGTGCAGCTACAGCGCCGTCACGACCTGATTCCCAATCTGGTGGAAACCGCCAAGGGCTACATGAGCCATGAGAAAGAAACGCTCACCCAGGTGATTGAGGCCCGAAATCAGGCCATCAGCGCCAAGCAAGCCGCTGCCGCACACCCGGACGACGCTAACGCTGTCACCCAGCTTGGCAAGGCGGAGTCCCTGCTATCCGGCTCACTGGCCAACTTTTTGCGCTCAGCGAAAACTACCCGGACCTGAAGGCCAACGACACCATGGCCCAGCTGATGGAAGAGCTGAGCAGCACCGAAAACCGCATCGGGTTTGCCCGCCAGGCATTCAACGACGCGGTCATGAACTACAACACGTACCGCGAACAATTCCCGCAGAACTTTATCGGTGGCCTGTTTGGCCAGTTCAGCGAAGCCAAGCTGCTCCAGATCGAGAGCGAGCAGGCACGCAAGGCTGTGAACGTCACCTTCTAACGCGGCCTTCCCATGGATTTCTTTCAACATCAGGAACGGGCCCGGCGTAAAACCGGGCTTTTGGTCCTGTATTTCATTCTCGCGGTCATCGCTATCGTGGTGTGCGTGAATCTGGCGGTATTGCTGACGCTCTTCTGGGGCGATTTTCAGTCAGTCTCGGCCAGCCAATGGTTTTCCCATCCCTTCATCCACTGGATTACCGGCCTCACACTCGTCGTCATGGTGTTCGGTTGCCTGCTCAAGCTGTGGCAACTGCGCAATGGCGGCCAGGGGCTGGCCGAGATGCTCGGCGCTCGCCATATCCCCATGGACAGCACCGTCACCGGTGAAAAACAGCTGATCAACGTGGTCGAGGAAATGAGCATCGCCTCGGGCATTCCTGCCCCCCAGCTCTATGTACTGGACAAGGAAACCGCCATAAACGCTTTCGTTGCGGGCTTCCGGCCCTCAGAAACCGTACTGGTGGTGACCCAAGGCACCCTCAACGACCTGAATCGGGATGAATTGCAGGGCGTTATCGCCCATGAATTCAGTCATATTCAACGCCGACATGCGCCTTAATCTACGTTTGCTAGCCGTGTTGGCGGGCATTCTCGCGCTGGGCAAGGTGGGCGAATACCTGATTCGTGGGCAACGCCGCTCGTCGTTCAGTCGTTCTTCATCCAACCGCAAGGGCGGGGGCGGGTTGGTGTTTGTCGGGCTGGCCCTGATGGTGATCGGTTATGTGGGCCTGTTCTTCGGTCGCCTCATCAAAGCAGCCATTTCCCGGCAACGGGAACTACTGGCGGATGCCTCCGCGGTGCAGTTCACTCGCAACCCGGCCGGGCTCGGCGGCGCGTTGATCAAAATTCGTAACGGTAACGGCTCCCACCTGGCCACGCCCCACGCGGAAGACATGAGCCACATGTGTTTCGGGGAAACCCTGCACTTTCGCCTGCGTAACCTGCTGGGGACCCACCCGCCACTGGATGAGCGCCTGACCGCTCTGGGCAGCGACTGGGTGGCCCGTGCCCGCAGCCGCGCACGGGACTCGGGGAGTTCGGCTATTGGCACAGAGAACCAAACCGCCCCAGGGCCTGCCGTACCCCAAGGCGCCTCAGCTTTCGCCGGCGGTAGCACAGAGCCTGCGGGCACCACCACCGCCCCGACCCCCCACTGCGTCACAGCGGGTGGGCACCGTCAGCGAACCGGATATGGGCTATGCCCGCAGCCTGCTGCAAGCCATTCCGGATGATTTGCGACACCAGATACGCTCGCCCCAATCAGCAGAAAGCGTGCTATACGCCTTGATCCTCAGCACCTCCGCCAGCGAACCCGAATCGCTGCTCAAGGCACTGAACGTCAGCGACGAGCGGCAAACCCTGATGACATTGAGCCAAACCATCGGCGCACTGGGCTCGCGCCTGCGCCTACCGCTCATTGACTTGGCCTTGCCGGTACTCAAGCCCTTACCTGCCGATACACGGGCGCGCATTCTCTCGCAGCTGACGGCACTGATTCAGGTCGATAACCGTTATACGTTTTTCGAATGGGCGCTGGTGGGGCTCGCCCACCAACAACTGGGCGACCAGTCTGGCAGGAACCGCCGCACCCGTTTCCGACGCTATGGCGCACTGGCGGCCGAGCTGCAACTGCTGTTTTCCGTATTGACCTGGTCCAGTGGCGCCGAAGACGAAGAGGCCCGCACCCTGTTCCAGCGCAGCACCCATGGGCTACTGCCCGCCGGCCGCACCTTGTTGCCACTCACCCACTGCGCCAGCCACAAGCTGGGTAATGCTGTGGATCGACTGGCCGACCTGTCTCCCCCTGCTCAAGGGGCCGGTGATTGATGCCGCTGCCGACCTGGTGTTGGCCGACGGCAAAGTGCAAGTACAGGAAGCAGAATTGCTGCGGACCATCGCCGCCCTGCTCGAATGCCCGCTCCCCCCCTGTTTGCCGACTGAACGCTCAGCGGCATACGGCGGCGGGCATGCCCCCATACCACCACAACCACTCTAATGCTTTCCCGGCAAGGCGCCTCCACATTGGCATGGCGGGCCACCCTATTATGCAAAACACTGAACCTGCTTCAAATTGTCAGCTTTAGCTGACAATTATCAGAGCAACTTCCCTATGCATTGGCACGAAAGTACGGGCAGAATACGAACATCTCCCGAAACACTGCCGTTGATCGGCATAACTGTGATTCGCATCACATTTTCACGGACGATCAACCTCATGGGACGAGGACAAACGATGGAATTCAGTAAAGCAAGCACCCGCAATACATGGGAATCCGTGGCCCACGCCACCGAACAGGTTCGTAGCGGTAGCCTGGACCCGGCACTCTCGGCCTGGGTTAAGGCGCAAGGCTTTGCGCTGGATGAAACCGTTTTTTCGTGTGTATGCAGGTTCGATGACGGCATCTACACAGGCACTCTAGTTGACCGGCACGGCCGTGCCTGGGAGTTCTTTGCCGATCTGAATGACCCACAGAGCTGCGACCTGGAAGATGTGACTGATACCCTGGGGCCGAAATCCCCAGACCACCCCCAGGCTGATTTGTGTGACAAAGTCACCATGGCCCTGCTGTACCAGCGAGAGCAGCAAGTAGCGGCCTGACGATCCTGGCCGACATGTTAAGGGCCATTAGGGACTCGTTATTCCCCACCTCGCCGGAAGGGCAACAGACTGCGCGCCTCGTCCTGGTAACGCTGCACATGCAGCGCTTCTTCCTCACAGAAATCCCCAATTGCCCGCTGAAAAGCGGGCTCGCACAAATGGTGCAACGACCAGGTAATCACCGGTTCAAAGCCACGCAGAATCTTATGCTCGCCCTGCACCCCAGGGTCAAACTCCTGTAACTGCTGCTCAATGGCAAACTCGATACCCTGGTAATAGCACATTTCGAAATGCAGGCAATCGCGCTCCTGCAGGCAGCCCCAGTAGCGGCCATAAAGCTGGGTGTCGTCAAAGAAATACAAGGCCGCGGCGATAGGTGCCTGGCTATTGCCGTCCCGCGCCAACACCATCATCAGCTGCTCCCCCCCTGCTGTTCGGCCACCGTGGCAAAAAACGCCTCGTTCAGGTACGGCATCTGACCACGCTTGAGATACGTGCTGGCGTAGCAACGATAGAACAAGGACCAGTCATCTGCCTGGATCTGGGCGCCACGGCGGCGCTCGATCTGGATGCCCTGCTCGTGGATTCGCCGACGTTCCTTGCGCAGGTTCTTGCGCTTGCGCGACTGGAACTCAGCCAGAAAAGCATCGAAATCGGCATAGCCGCGATTAAACCAACGAAAGTGACAGGCCTGGCGAGACACCAGCGGCAAAATCCACCAGAGCCTCACGGCTTGTCTGGTCCGGAAACAACAAATGCCAGCCACTAGCCTGCTGCACCGCCAATTGCTCGCTCACCGCCTGCCAAAGCGCCTCCGGGCGCCAGTCGCCCAACCACCGCGGGCCCACCACCGGCGTGAACGGCACCGAGGTCACCAACTTGGGGTAATAAGCCAGCCCATGGCGCTGATATGCGTCTGCCCAGCTGAAATCAAACACGTACTCTCCACGGGAATGGTCTCGACCGTACAAAGGCAGCCAGGCCCCGTCGCGCTCAACATGGCAGGGCGACCAGCCAGTCTCTGGCGTGGTGGCGCCGCACTGCTGCAACGCCTGGAAAAAAGCCGAATTCAGGAATGGATACGACGTCAAAATGACTCCAACATGAGTTTCATCGCCAGCTTGGGTACAATGCCCGGATTGTGCGGTGCCTGACAGTCATTACCGGCAAGCCCTGCCAGCAAAAAGGGCCACGGTAACGGGGGTTTTACCCGGGCACCTTAGCCGCACAATACCGCCTCGTCATCTGGCGGTTTTTATCCTTACTTTTATCACTCATTGCATAAACAAGGTAACGTCAATTCCATGAATGTCTCTAAACCGCTGACTATTTTCTACGTCATCGTCACCCTGTTGCTGGCCATCCCTGGCGCTTGGCTTCTGTTTGCGCCGGAAATGGCCCTGGTGACCATCCACGAAAACCTGGCCATGATTCAGGTTTCCAACATCCACAGTCAACAAACCGGCCTGGGCCTGTTGCTGGCCGCGGCCGTCAACCTGGTCTGCCTGCTTGGCGGTCGCCAGCGGCTGCCGCTGCACGTGGCCGTGTTTTTTTACCTCGCCGGCCTGGTAGCCAGCCATGGTAATACCGTCTTCACCCACCAGGCATGGCTGTGGATTCCGGTCCTCGCCTACCTGCTGCCGCTGATTCCCTTCAGCAAGTTGGTGCCAGCCAACCTGTCTATGCCCTCCTTGCCCGGCAGCAATGGCCAGCAGCGCGGTGAAGTGAAGTGGTTCAACCCGAACAAAGGCTTCGGCTTCATTCTTACCGACAGCGGTGAAGAACTGTTTGTGCATTTCAAAGCAGTACAGAACGGCGGCCGTCGCAGCCTGCGCACCGGCACCAAGGTACGTTTCGATACCCGCATGTCTGATCGTGGCGAACAGGCCGATAACGTTTATATCGAGCAGTAACGCAACATAAGCCGCATCACGCGGCGCGCAACAGGCTGCACGCGGCGGCCTGTTGCGCGCCGCCTGTTGCCTGAAGCGGAATAACAATAATGACACTGGCCACGGCTGACTGGGTTGTCCTGGCGGGCTACCTGTGTGTGGTACTGGGTATCGGCATCTATTTTTCTCGCCGCAATACCAGCACCGAAGAATATTTTGTCGGCGGACGACGCTTTCGCGGCTGGGTGATTGGCCTCTCGCTGGTGGGTACGTCCATTAGCTCTATTACCTTCCTTGCCTACCCGGCCGATGCGTTCAAAACCGACTGGTTGCGCTACCTGCCTAACCTGGCGTTGCTACCGGCCATGCTGGTCGCCGCCTTTGTTTTTCTCCCTTTTCCGGCGTGGCAACATGACCAGCGCCTACGAATTTCTCGAACAACGCTACGGCCCCTCCATTCGAGTGTATGGCGCCGTGGCCTTTCTGGTGGCACAGCTGGTGCGCCTGGCCATGATTCTGTGGCTGTTGTCGCTGTTGATTCAACAGGTCACCGATCTGTCACCAACCACCGCCATTGTGCTCGGCGGCCTCTTTGTGGGGCTGTACACCGTGATCGGCGGCATCGATGCGGTGATCTGGACCGATGTGCTGCAAACCGTGATTTTGCTGCTCGGCGGCATTATCTGCCTGTGGGTGATACTGGATGCACTGCCCGGCGGCCTGAATCAGGTGTTTGAGCAAGCCGGCAGCGCCGGCAAGTTTGCGCTGGCACCGTGGGAAAACGGCGCCCCGGGGACACCTCCTGGTCGTTCTCCCTGAGCGAAAACCGCCACCATGATGCTGCTTATCGGGCTGACCAACTGGCTCACCGAATACTCCAGCAACCAGAACACCGTGCAGCGTTACTGCGCCTCCCAATCCACACTGGAAGCGCGGAGAGGACTCTGGGTCTACCTGTTCACGGCCCTGCCGATCTGGGCGTTCTATATGTTACTGGGCACCGCTCTGTGGGTGTTCTTTCAGGTGTACCCGGACCCACATGCCGGCGCCATTCTGGCCGGTGATGCGCGGGCGGAAACTCTGATGCCGCATTTCATTACCGCTTACCTGCCCGCGGTGTGGCCGGGCTGGTGATCGGCGGCCCTGGCCGCCGCCATGAGCTCACTGGATTCCAGCATCAATTCGATTACCACGGTCAGCGTGGTGGACCTCTATCGCCGCCACCTGCGCCCCGGTCGCGATGATCGCCACTATCTGAAAGTAGCCTGGGCCATCGCCATCGCCGTCACTGGCTTCATGATTATCGGTGCGCTGTGGCTGAACCAGGCTGACACAAAAACGCTGCAGGACACCTCCACCATTCTGGTGTCCCTGCTGGGTGGCGGCATGCTGGGGTTGTATCTACTGGGGTTCTTCAGCAAGAAAGGGAATGCACGGGCCGCCTGGTGTGGCATCGGCTGCACATTGGTATTCACCAGCTGGACGATCCTGACCAACAACCAGCTGCTGCCAGAGGCGCTAAGCGCCCCCTTTGACCTGTACTACACCGGCCTGATCGGCAACGTGTTGATGTTCCTGGTCGGTTATCTGGTGGCGTTGTTCTGGCCCGCCGCCTCAGTAGCACCGTCTGCGCCCTTGTCTTCCTCCGAAGGCTGAACCGATGGCTGCGACGCGGGCATGGCCCGTGCCCGCAGCAATCGATCTCGCAATAGCCAACCTGCCGCCCAGCACACCAGCCAGGGATCGATCAGGTAATCCCACAGGTTGTCACTGGTCAGCAAACCGGCGCCAAAGGCGCACTGAGCCGCCACCAGAATCAGGCAGGATGCATAGGCCCGCGTAATCCACGCCAACAGACCGATCAGCAACAGAGCCGTACTAAATTCAAAACTGCCAAAGCCCAACGCATAAGGATCCGCATAGCTGGAGCCCATGCTCATCGGGTAGAACCACAGCGCCATCAATACCAGCATCAGGCAGGCGGTGCGCAACTCCCGCACGGGTAGCCAGTAATGCCCGGCGACACGGTGCTGAATCGCCAGCACCGCCAACAGGCCAGAGGAGACACTAAAGCCCGCCAGGTAACTCAACACCCAAGCACCTGGCCCCCATGGGTACGGCAACAGGGACCAGACAAAAACCAGGCAGGCCAGAACCACACGCCCACGCAAGGACAGCAGGTTGGCGCTGATACGCAACTGCACCGCCACCAGCACCAGTGCACAGATCACCAGATCAAGTGACATTATTGAGCTCCCTGTTCTGGTTGTTGTTGCGAGGCGCGCCCTCCACCGCATCTGCCTTCAGCCAGGCATGGCGGATCGCCGTCTTGTTCCAGGTGTAAAGCAGGTGCAGATCGCCATTACGGGTGCGCACCATGTACGGATAGTCGTACTGAAATTCACATCCCCGGTGGCTGGCACTTGTTGGCCTTCACTCGCTCAAGGAACAGGCGCTGGTCTTCGGGCATAGCACCACCGACAAACTCATCATCAATCAGATCAGCAAACGCATCCGGTTTCAACTCGCTACCCCGCCACTGCTCCCGATTATGGAAAAACCAGCGATCTTCCCAGTGCTGCCCTGCATCACGGGTTTCACGAATACACAGGTCATCGCGCTCTTCACGGTTACAATTAGTCGCCACCAGCCAGTGCCCGGGCCCCATGGCGACGCCGCCCACGGCTGAGCTGGGATTATCCACCGGCGCGTATTCCAGCGGCGACCAACGCCAACCACCATCACTACTGGAGGACTGATACAAATACCCGTTGTTCGGCTCGTTCTCATTGCGCAGGAAAGAGACCGCGTGATTACTGTCATCCACCAACACCAGCGGCTGAATAGCCTTGCGTCCATGCCCGATGCGGGCCTTACCGAGGATGCGGTTATTGCGGTCCAGGCGCAGAATTTCACCAAACTTGCCGATCATTTCGTGGTACACCGGCAAACCGATGGAACCATCGCTGTAATGGATCGGCGGGGTTTTGACCAGTGTACTGATATTCAGAAACGGGGTAGCCGCCAGAGCTGTATCGAAATGCCAACTGGCCCATTGATCCGACGACTCCATCACCACAATGCGGCTGGCCGCCCAACCCCCGAAACTGACGGCTACGACAAACAACCGCATGTGGCCATTGTCATCCAGCACCGGTACCGCATTGCCGAGTTTGCGGATGCCGCCCCCAACCGGGAGAGATTTGTTCGCGGGTAACGGACACCGTTTCGTCAGACCAGGCACCAGACTCAGGATCAAAGATCGCAGAATTAATGGACACATCACCCGCCCCTTCACGGGTGCCGGCAAACCAGAAGGCGCGCAAGCGGCCGTCGGGCAGTTCCACCATGGAGGCCGCATGCACCATATTAGTATCCGCATCGGACGCAAAGCGGGTTTGCCACTGGCTATCCGCCGGAACCGGGGCAGGATCAGCCGCCAACAACTGTGGGGTCGGCTGCCAGAGGCGTGCCGGTGTTGCCGCAAAGTAGCCGGCCACCAGAGCGGCACCGACCAAAAGATGAAAAGCTCGCTTAAGCATAGGGAATCGTCACAACTGAAATATGCAAATGCTTGTTATTGGGTGATCAATCGGCGCAAAACGCGCCGGGCGACAGTCTAGCAGCCGTTCACAAAATTGCCTGCCGTTAATACATATTTGCCGCACCGACTGTCAGTTAGCGCGGAGAAACCACAGGGCAAAGCGGTCAAAATGTGTTCAGCCCTATAATGATAATGTCATAATGACCTCGCGTTATATGCCCAAATCAATTCCAAGAATAGCGAACAAGGACTTCTCGCCCCCTATGGACAGGCTTCGACCTTTTGGCCTTAGTTGGCTGCTGCTTGCACTTTCTGCATTGCTCTCTACCCTTTCTCCCGCATGGTCGGCACCAGCATCCAGCAATGCGGCCCCGGGCTGGACACTGGTCAGTGACCGCAATGACATTCAGGTGTACATGAAACACCGGGATGAATCCCGCTTGAAAACGTTTCGCGGTATCACCCGCTTTACCTTGAACGACGAATACTCCCTGGTGGCCCTGCTAAACGACTATCCTTCATTTCCCAAGTGGCTACACTTTGTCGACAGCGCAGAAGAGTTTGGCCGTACCAGCCCCCTGGATCGGCAGCTGCGGTTTACTACCCAGCTACCTTGGCCGCTGGCAGACCGGGAAGCGGTGCTGCGCGCCAAAGTGACGCAGACCCTGGGCACCGATCCTGAGTCGGTAATGATTACGTTGATTAACCAGCCCGATTCCTTACCCCCCAACAATAACTACATCCGCTTCCCGGAAATGACCGGGCTGCTGGGTTTTACCCGGCTGGGTAACCACGAAGTGGAAATGACCTATGAACTGATTCTGGATCCGGGCGGTTACATCCCCGCCTGGATTGCCAATATCTGCTTCGCGATGCCCCTTACTTCACGCTTGAGCGTCTGCGCCGCATCGTCAACAAGCCGGAATACCAGAGCCATTATTACGACTATATTGATTTGCATGGCCCCGGCCGGCCAGCAGATGCCACCCCACAGGCCGCACCACCACCAGCCCCGAGCTCGTAAACGGCGATCACCACACCGCCTGAGGGCAGCGATTTTGCAGCCCTCTCTCCAGGCGGTTTCACCCCAGCGCCACAATGCCGTGTCGCCAACGCCACGGCCCCAGCACCTTGTCTGACGAAATTGGCCCATTCTGCGGTAACAAAGTGTCTACACTCGGTCGCCTTGATGAAGCTGAAAGTTCAAAGTTGAAAAGCGCGAGGAAACTATCGGTAATACCCCGAAGCGCCGGGCCCGTGGCGACAAGCTATCCTGAGCAACAAATTGGATCGCGCTTTTGAACTTTGAACGGCTTGCAACGGAATGAGTGGACACAGGAGTAATCATGAAGAATTTCAAAGATAAAGTGGCGGTCATCACCGGTGCCGGCTCCGGCATCGGCCGTGCTCTGGCCAGGAACTGGCGGCATCCGGCGCGAAGCTGGCACTATCCGACATTAATGAAGCCGGCCTGAAAGAAACCGCCAACAGCCTGAATCTCGGCGAAGATCGTCTGATGACCAAGATTCTCGACGTGGCCGACCGCCAGGCGTTCTATGATTTCGCCGACGATGTGGTCAACCATTTCGGCCACGCCAACATGATCTTCAACAACGCCGGTGTGGCACTGGGCGCTACCGTAGAAGACATGAACTACGACGACTTCGAGTGGCTGATGAACATCAACTTCTGGGGCGTGGTCTACGGCACCAAGGCTTTCCTGCCCTACCTGAAGCAAGCCGGTGAAGGTCATATCATCAACATCTTCTATCTTTGGCCTGGTGGGCATCCCCACAGTCGGCCTACAACGCCGCCAAATTCGCGGTGCGTGGCTTCACGGAAGCCCTACGCATCGAGCTGGAAATGGAAGGTAGCCCGGTATCCTGTACCTCCATTCACCCGGGCGGCATCAAGACCAACATTGCCAAGGCCGCGCGTTTTGACGCAAGCGTTGAACGCATTACTGGTGGCAATCAAGAGCAATCCATCCAAGACTTCGAGAAAATGTTCCGCACTACGCCGGAAGAAGCCGCCAGCACCATCCTCAAGGGTGTCCGCGCCAACAAGCGTCGTGTTCTGATTGGCTCAGATGCTGTCGCTGTCGATACCATGCAGCGCCTGCTGCCAACCAGCTACCAAAAGCTGGTCGCCATGGGTCAGAAGTACATGAACAAGAAGTAACGACTGGGGAATATCGCTTTTCCCTTGCCAGAAAAACACCCTTTGATGGTGCCATGGCCACTCACTCACAGGAGTAGCCATGACATCCTCAGAGGTTCCTTTTTCCCAGGCGGCCGAAAACAATAAAGGCCCCATCCTCCAGGTTCTGCAACAACACTGTCAGGCCCCCGGCACCTTGCTGGAAATTGGCGCAGGCACCGGACAACATGCCGCCTGGCTCTCTGCACAGTTGCCCCACCTGCAATGGCAACCTTCTGACGTAGCGGAAAATTTGCCCGCCATTCGCCACTGGTTAAGCCAGAGCCCCAACCCGGCAAAGGCCCCCTTGGCACTGGACGTGACGGACCAATGGCCCTCCGGCCCGTTTGATTATCTGTTCACCGCCAATACCTTCCACATCATGTCGCAATCGCTGGTGGCCCACTGTATCGCCGAAGGTTGCCAGCGTCTCAGCCCGAAAGGGGTATTCATGGTCTACGGCCCCTTCAACTACGATGGGCAGTTCACCAGTGATTCCAATAGACAGTTTGAAGGATGGCTGAAAGCCACTGATGCGCAGCGGGGAATCCGCGACAAGGAGTGGGTAGAACAGGAATTTGCCCGCCACGGCCGGCAATGCCTAGCAGACCATGCCATGCCGGCCAATAACCGGATGCTGGTGTTTGGGTAAAAGAGTTGAGATCAGGCTCAGGCGCGGCGAATACCGCGCATTCTCGGCTTCAGGTAAATCACCCCGAATATCAGGGTCATCAAGGCATCACGCCAGTGAAACAGGCCCTTGCCCCGCAGCCACAGGGCAAAGCCCAGGCATTCCAGCGCATGCAGTATCGCCACCACCGAGCCGGCAATAATGAGCAAGCGGTCAAAGGGAGCGGGTAAATCCATGAAAATGGCTAACAGTACCCCCACCCAAAACACTACAATAACGCCGCGAAGCAAGCCCATAGCAAACATCCTCTGACAGCGCTGGCTATTTTTTCTACACTATGATGTTTGGAGACGCCTCCAAGGCCCTGCCAGACAGGAACACAAGGCGACTGCACTCACAAATCTCTCGCATTCAGACTGAGCGAATACATGCAAAAAGACAAGGCAAGCTCCTGGAGCCTGGAGCAATTTCAGGTCCCGGAAAAGGAAGGCGAGAGCCGCTTTCACGATTTCGACCTGCACCTGGACCTGATGCACGGTATCGCTGATTCCGGTTTCCAGTACTGCACCCCCATTCAGGCCGAAGTGCTGACCCACACCCTTGCTGGCGCCGACGCCATCGGCCGGGCCCAGACCGGCACCGGGAAAACCGCCGCCTTCCTGATCACCGTGATCAACGACCTGCTCAAGCACCCCATCGACGTGCAGCGTTTTGCCGGTGAGCCCCGAGCCCTGATTGTGGCCCCCACCCGGGAACTGGCCATGCAGATCGAAAAAGACGCCAATATACTGGCCAAGCACACCGACCTGCAGGTAATGAGTGTAGTCGGCGGCATGAACTTCAATCGTCAACAGGAACGCCTGCAAAACAAGCTGATTGATATTCTGGTAGCCACCCCGGGCGGCTGCTGGACTTCGCCAAACGCCGCGACCTGTGGCTCGACCGGGTAGAATTCCTGGTGCTGGACGAAGCCGATCGCATGCTGGACATGGGCTTCATCCCCGATGTGAAACGCATTGTCGGCATGACCCCGAAAAGCCAGTACCGCCAGACCCAACTGTTCTCCGCCACCTTCAACGACGACGTGATGAACCTGTCACGTCGCTGGACCCAGGACGCGGAAGTGGTGGAGATCGAACCCACCCAAGTCACCACCGATACCGTGGAACAGAAGGTCTACATCACCAATACCGACGACAAGTTCAAGCTGCTCTATAACCTGATCACTGGCATGAACATGGACAAGGTCATCGTGTTTGCCAACCGCCGGGATATTACCCGCCGGGTCAGCGATCGGTTGCACAAGAAGGGGCTGAAAGTTTCCCTGATTTCCGGCGACGTGCCGCAGACCCAGCGTAGCAAGACTCTGGAACGCTTCCGCGCCGGCGAATTGCAGGTGCTGATCGCCACCGACGTGGCCGGCCGGGGCATCCACATCGACGGCGTCTCCCATGTGGTGAACTACAACCTGCCGGAAGATCCCGAAGATTACGTACACCGCATTGGCCGTACCGGCCGTGCTGGCGCCAGCGGCATGTCGATCAGCTTTGCCTGTGAAGACGACGCCTTCCTGCTGCCGGAACTGGAAAATGCCATCGGCATGAAGCTGGAGTGCGAATACCCGCCTGCCGACCTGCTGGCCGAGAAAGAAGCTGCCGCCCCCGCAAAAACCGACAGCAAAGACACCTAGCAATAAGCGGAAAAGGACTGACCAATGGCAACACGAATCAGCCCCACTGACGGCAAGGCCCTGTTTGAACAGGGCGACGCCTTGTTCATCGACATCCGCGACCCGGCCAGTTTTGCGGCCGGGCACCTGCGCGGCGCCGTGCACTTGAGTCAGGCCAACGTGGAACCCTTCCTGGCCAACACCGCCCCGGATCATGCCCTGGTGGTGTACTGCTACCACGGCAACAGCAGCCAGAACGCGGCGGACTGGCTGAGCGAGCAGGGTTTCAGCAATGCCGTCAGCCTGGACGGCGGCTACGACGTGTTTCGCCAGCAGTTTCCGGAATGCCTGGAAGAAATGGCATAATTAGGGTTCATCGCGGATTAGAGTGAATAACACGCTTCTCGCCGTTTGATTGGCTTATCGCAAATGCCCCATTGCTTTGCCATGCGCTCGATGCCGGATGCCTGACGCAAAACACACAACCCAGGAGGCCGTCGCTATTACGATACGTCTTTTGAGGAATATTCAGGGACCAATCTGGTCATCGCGTTTTTCGAAGAGCGCATCAAGGCCACGGTTTTCCAGGTGTTGAATGAGGGCGACAGTCGTCGGGCCTCCGACGTTCAGCGGTCGCCAGAGCGGGATAATGAGACAGGTCCAACACCGGCTCACCACACCATTCCGCGATAACCCTCAATGAAACCCGCTGGAAGCAACACGCCAAACAGGAAGGCACAGGGCGGAGATCACTCAATACACTCTCCGTCCATGCGCCCAAGCTCACTGGTGGCTTACTCTCTACCGCGTCCAGCGTGTTACGTGAAGCGCCCCCCCCTAAAAGCGATAGCCCACGCCCACCATGTAGACCCAAGGGTCAATTTCCACATCGATCTTATCCACCCGAGCGTCGTTCACATACAGCCGCGCTTCGGTATCAATATCGATATTCCAGACGCTGGCATTGAGCAGCCAGTTTTCATTGATGAGGAAATCCGCCCCCACTTCCCAGGCAAAGCCCACGGAATTGCTCAGCTTCACATCCACATCAGCGCCGCCCAACAAAGGGCTCACTACTGCATCATCAATGCTGTCATCGAAGAACAGCGTGTAGTTCACCCCGGCTCCAAGATACCCGCGTACAGGGCCCAGCTGGGAGCATAAAACTGTGCCAGCAACGTCGGTGGCAGATGGCTGGTTTCGCCAATCACTACCCCGCTTCCCCCGGTATCCAGAATGATGTCATGGGTGAACGGCGTTGCCCCGACCAATTCAACACCGATGCTGTCTGTCACCATATAAGCGAACGTCAGCCCCACCTGGGTATCATCGTCCACATCGACCTCTAGCCCGCCAACCACTGGCAATGCCGGGTCGAAAGCATCACTGCTCACATCAGGAGCAACCTTGATGCCCCCACGTACGATGAAATCACCGGATTGATGAGCCATGACAGGCCCGGCCAACAAGACGGTAGACAACATCAACACACTTTTTCCCTGTCCGCGCAGTTTCATACCCTTCCCCTCTATTAATTCAAAACCCGGTGAATCCCCTGATGGGTCAACACGGCACCATTGAACGCCACACTCGGGTACCAAGCATTGCGCTGCATCAATAAAGAATCAGGCGTCCGTCAAATGCTGTCGCAATACCTAGGGAGCCCCCCTCACTGACTGCCAGACTGGATGTCCAGACATATTGGCGCCCCGCTCGATTCAGAATAGGCGCCCCTACCGATGCAACCCTGCGCATACCGACAAAAACCGCATAAATATTGACCAACGGTACAAGACATACCGCCTGCCGATGCCGATCCTTTCTGGTAGCAAACCGTACCCGGCATACACACCACCGCACTGCGTCTGTAACGTTTGCACTAGCGCCCCCGGCAGCAGTCTTCCCGGTTACATACAGCGTGGTGCGAATGCCGCAAGATAGCTTTCGGAGCCGTGTGCTCTACCGCGAAGCGGGGGCTGCGTTCCATCGCTATGCCCGGAATCCCCAATATCCAGAACCGAATAACAACGAGGTTGTATCACCATGCCCGCCAACACACTGGTCAGCGCCCTGCGCGATGCTCACAAGGCACATCTGAGCCAACAGCTTCAGAACCCGGAACACTGGCAGGGCCTTATGGCTCAAGCGAGCAACCTGCTTACTGACATTCCGCTCGGCAACCTGGTGGATCAAGACAGTCTTGTAGAGGTCGTTAATCAGTGGCTGCTGGAAGCGCTCAGTGCCCGCGGATTGCAGGACGTCATCAACGACGTGAGCCTTGCCGTTTGGCAAGCTGCGGAACAGGATGACGCCACCATCGGTGAGCTGCTCCGCGAAGAACACTTCGAGACCATTCTCGAACAGGTACTGAAACTGCAAAGCCTGCGGGAAAGAGCCATTCACTCAGCCATGAACCATCCACTGGTCAGCGAAATGGTCAGTGAAATGCTCTATACCGGCATCAAGAATTTCCTGCTGGAAGAAAATGCGCTGGCGAAACTGCCCGGTGTTAGCAGCATGATGAAGATGGGCCGCAAGAGTGTGGTCGGCAAAGCCATGGGCGGCATGGAAGAATCCATTCGCACCTACCTGCAAAAGAATATTCGCGTCACCCTGAAAACCGGTGAGCAATGGCTGAACAAGCAATTAACCAACGAGCGAATTCAGCAACTGGCCCGCGATGGCTATCTCCGCGTCGCTCCGCTTAAACCAGCGAATTACATGAAGATGGTGCCCGACGGCGCCGTGACGGAAGTGGTGGCGCAAAGTTGCGCGATTACCGATGAAAGTGCCCGTCTGGCGTACACCCGCCGGCTGGTCAGCGTGGGCATCCAGGCAGCCGTAACATCGCTGATGGACAAACCACTGAAAAGTGTCCTCGAGGGCATGCAGATCAGTGAAGAACGAATCCGTGAGATCGCCACGCCGGCACTGGCTCGGGGCGCCAGTATTCTGGTTGAACAAGGCGTACTGGAACCCTTTATCGAGTGGGTGCTGGACGATTTCTATCAGTCCGAGGCGTGCAAAAAGATACTGGAAAGTAGCGACGCTTGATACAAAGCCGCTGTAGGCGCGAAGCCTGAGCCACGAACCCAGCACTCGCGTGCGGAGGCTCCCTGCAAGGAATGCAGGGAGCCTGGCCAGGGACACCCGGTTCGCCCCTCAGGCAGCGCTCCTGCCATTAACCACTTTGCATTAAAGAAACGACTCCGCGTATTCCGCCAGCTTGGACCTTGGCACACCGTTAAGCTGCACTGACCCACCATGCTCGAACCGTTTAAAGCGCTCGGTCATGTAAGTCAGCCCGGAACTGGTGGGTGACAAATAAGGCGTATCGATCTGTGCCAAATTACCCAGGCACACCACCTTGGAGCCTTCCTGCCCGGGTAATGATCGCCTTCATCTGATGGGGGTCAGGTTCTGGCTTTCATCGATCAGGATCAGGGATTTCTGGAAACTGCGCCCGCGGATGTAGTTCATCGCCTTGAACTGGATATTGGCGCGTTCCTTCACATACTGAATGCTCCCGGACGGGTTCTCATCGTTCAGATGTAGCGCCTCAATATTGTCATTGATGGCCCCCAGCCACGGGTCCATTTTTCCTCTTCCGTGCCAGGCAAAAAACCATGATCTTCCGCCAGAGAGGCGTGGAGCGGGTGGCAATAATCTTGTTAAAGCTTTTTGCTCCACGGTCATTTCAATGGCCGCCGCCAGCGCCAGAATGGTTTTCCTGACCCGGCCGCCCCGGTCAGCGTGACGATGTGCACATCCGGGTCCAGTAACATCTGCAAGGCAATAGCCTGCTGAATGTTCATCGGTTTCAGGCCCCAGGCTTCCTGCTCCATCAGGCTGTCCGCCTTGTAATGCCGAAGCGTCACCACGCCGTTTTCCACCGTCATCACCCGGCCGACAAATCCCTGCTCATCGATGATGTACTGGTTGGGGTACACCTCTTCACCCAGAATTTCACTGACCAGCAACCCGTCGTGGGAAAGATGGTGCAGCGTATCCACCCCCACCTGTTCGGTTTCTACCTGAGTCACCTGATCCCAGAACGAACCCGGCACTTCAAAGTAGCCCCGTGTCAGCTGCTTGATGTCTGACACAAGTTGGTCATTGTGATAATCCTCCGACTCGATACCGCACGCACGCGCCTTGAGGCGCATGTTGATATCCTTGGTCACCAGAATATAGCGACGGTCCGGGAACTGATGCTTCATGGCGACCACATCATTGATAATGCGGTTGTCATTGAGATCATTGGGAAGCGGCGCCGTGGCCTTGTTTTGCTCCGCCATCAGCACTGTCAGTGTGCCCTGGGGCGCATTATCGCCGCCACGGGGAATCGGAATGCCTTCTTCCACTTGCTGCGGGGTTGCACTGCCCAACACCTTGTCGATCTGCCGAATGGCGGCACGGCAATCCGCCGCCGTGTGCGACTTGCCACTCTTGAGCTTGTCCAGTTCTTCCAGCACCGTCATGGGAATCACAACCCGATGTTCCTCGAAATTCAGTAACGAATTGGGGTCGTGAATCAGCACATTGGTATCGATAACGTAGGTTTTTTTTTCTGCTCTTCTTCGAAAGTCGAACTGTCGTTCTGGCTAGCGCCTGCGTGGTTAACGGAAAGGGTGTGGAGTCTGGCCGCGCGCTCTTCCATGCGTATCCCCTGTACAGGTTAGACGGTACGGTTGCATCGTTTTGGCGGCATGTGGCTCGGCGTCAGATCAGAGTGCGAGAGTGACGCCTGCCCTGCCGCCACGGTTTAAGCCCTTTGGCGGTTCAGTTGCATTAAGCTGTTTCAGCTTTTGATCGCGATCACTCCCACAAAGGCGGGATTGGAATTACCATAACCCAGCTTTTCACAAACGATCAATAGTCCATTGCGCAATCTTTTTGCCTCTCCTTGCGTTCACTGCGTGCAACGCTGCTCTGTGAATGGTTGACCAAGCCGAAACCTGGCCCGCTATTTCCCGTGATAAAAACGGCCCAAGACAGATACAATCACAGCCTGAATCCAATGCCGCCACACAAACACCGCCAAAGGAATTTTCATGTCGCTTGAACATCCCCAGGTCATGATGCCGCCGCCAGCCCTTCCTGGGCGGCCTGCTGATGGGATATGGACTGGACCGGGCGCTGACCCTTCCAGCGTGCAGTTCCCGGTCAGCAATGGGTCACACTGGTGCTGGCGCTTATCGGGATCGGGCTTGCCGCCAGCGCGGTGATTCAGCTGCGCCGGGCCAGCACCACAATGATGCCCCACCGGGCAGCCAATGCCCTGCTCACCGGCGGTGTATTTGCACTCAGCCGCAATCCCATCTACCTGGGCTTTGCCTGTCTGCATCTGGCCATGGCGCTGGCTCAGCACAGCACCGGGATGCTGGTGATGTGGGTGCCTGTCATCTGGGTTATCCAGCAACATGTGATCGCGGCGGAAGAAACGTTTCATGCCCAGCAGTTTGGTGAGCAATGGCAGGCATACAGGCAGAAGGTGCGGCGCTGGCTGTAAGGCATCAGCCTCACCGCACTCGGACGCCATGGTAATTCAGATTTGAGCCATTCCACCGGGCCCAGCTTGCCGTGTTGCAGGCGCATATGCCGCGATCCAAAATGGCCGGGCACCAAGGTGCTTGAGCGAGTGTCCAGGGGTAACCATCCAAGACGCCGGTACAGCTCTGCCACCAGCTCGGAACAGAACCAACCCCGCTGGTCTGGACGCCGGGTGAACCCGGTCAGCACATCCAGCGCATTACAAAGCACATAATTTTTATAGGGACGATGCAGCAACCGGCGCGCCATCCGTGCCACCATCCGTTGCTGCCGTTCCGATAGATTCGGGCCGTGCCGGCGACGCACCGCCACCGCCCCCGGGTAGTCGCGAATTTTGCTATACAACGGGACCAACGCCACACCGGCAACCGG
>UEXL01000226.1_pt1 | contig 22677 bp, 36 predicted proteins | sample 1796671 | NCBI WGS metagenome assembly UEXL01 (sample SAMEA4772471, study PRJEB27181) | metagenome | reverse complement strand
AGAAAATTACAAATACACTATATACAATAAACGCCCTAAACGAACTGATAAAGACCATAAACAATGGTGTGTTAGACACAAACTATCAGGTCGAATGGGATACCTATAAAAATATGATATTGATTTCCAATAAGGAAGGATTACAGAAAATACCTACAAGAATACTTAAAATAATAGAGTTATAAATGGCATCACCAATATATTTTTTCACCAGAAGTGGTTGTATCTGGTGTCAGAAAATGAAACCGTTCATTGATGAAATAAATAAAACATTAAATGACGAACAAAAGATAGAGATACTTTCTATTGACGACCAAAAATCAAAAACAATCTACGATAACATCATTCGTATGAATAAGCTACAGAATGTTGTTCACTAATGTATAACTCCAAATATAGGAACAACCCTTTTAGGTTATAAGGATATAAGAGACATCAGAAAGTTCCTTAAAGCAGAACCAATCGACTATAAGAAACCATTAACGCCTTTACCTCACTTTGACATAAAAAATAGTTCAGGAAAAGACTTGGATAATTGGAAAAAAGATGTTATATTATGGTATGAAATTAATAAAGCTAATCTTCCATCAAATATCGTAGATAAGGAGAAGATGATTGATATGGTCTATAAACAATTTATAGCATATCGAACAAAACCCTTGACTATCGAAGAAAGATTAAGTAAATTAGAGGAACAATCACACGAACCACAAAACTATCGTGAAGAATGTGAAAGGATGAATAAAGAATTGAAAAACCTAAAGCTAAATAAAAAGTTAAAAAGACTAAAATAAAGCTTGTTTTTAATAAAAGAATTCGTATATTATACGAATAGGTTACAAGTAAATATTTTTAATGAATATTTATACTCGTAATACTAATAATAATAAATAAACATAACGGAGAAACATAATGGACTTAGATGCTATAAAAAGCCGTCTCAATCAGTTACAAAATACTACTACAAATAGTTTTTGGAAACCTCAACCTGGAAAATCACAAATTAGGATAGTACCTTATCTACATGATAAAAGCAACCCTTTTAGTGAACTTTTCTTTCACTACTCACTAGTACCAAATAAAACGGTGTTATCACCTTTATCATTTGGACGACCTGATCCAGTTCAACAATTTGCTGACAAACTTAAATCAACCGGCAATAAAGATGAATGGATTCAAGGTAAAAGAATCGAACCTAAAATGAGAACTTTTGTTCCTGTGATAGCTCGTGGTGAAGAATCCGAGGGTGTTAAGTTTTGGGGTTTTGGTAAAACTGTATATCAAGAACTTCTTGGTATAATTGCTGATCCAGATTATGGTGATATCTCAGACTCTACTACAGGTCGTGATATTGTTGTCGAAAGACAAACACCTGCTGAAGCTGGTAATCAATATGGTAAGACAACTATTCGTGTCAAACCAAATCAAACAGCACTCTCCGATGATTCTGCTATGTTGCAGAAACTTTTGGAAAACCAAGCTAATTTGACAGAGTTATATAATGAACCAACTTATGATGAGTTAAAAGAACACTTATCAAGTTTCTTGAATCCACAGGATTCTACAACAGAAACAGCAAAGGAACCAGAAATGGTTGCTACAGAAAAATCTTCTAACGTAGAAGATGATTTCGATAAGTTATTTAATTCGTAATTAACCGCGTGGTCGAGGTGTGCTGGTTTCCTCCTTTTTCCGGCACACCTCATTTTTTTGGAGAAATAAATGTCAAATAAAGATGAATTAGCCGCTATCCTTGCCGGTGAACTAAACAAACAATTCAAATCAAATCAAGTTGCTTACTTTTTAGATGGTGTTCAAGATACACCAACTGATGTGACAGATTGGGTTGGTACAGGTTCAACATTGTTAGATTTGGCAGTATCAAACAAACCACATGGTGGTTTAGCTGCTGGTAGAATTACAGAAATAAATGGATTAGAGGGAAGTGGTAAATCACTTATTGGTGCTCACGCTCTTGCTTCTACACAAAAGAAAGGTGGACTTGCTGTTTATATAGATACTGAGTCTGCTGTATCAGCTGAATTTTTACAATCAATTGGATGATAAAAGTATGTTATATGTTCATTTGAAACAGTTGAAGATATATTTGATACGATTGAAACAATTGTTACAAAAGTCAGAGAATCAAGTAAAGATAAATTAGTTACGATATTAGTTGATAGTTTGGCTGCTGCTTCTACTAAGGTAGAGATGGATGCTGACTTTGATAAAGATGGTTGGGCTACAAGTAAAGCTATCGTCTTATCTAAAGCTATGAGAAAGATTACACAATTGACTGCTCGTCAAAAAGTATGTTTAATTTTCACCAATCAATTAAGACAAAAGATGGGTGTAATGTTCGGAGATCCTTGGACAACAAGTGGTGGTAAGGCTCTTCCTTTCCATGCTTCTACTCGTATTCGTTTAAAGAATATGGGACAAATCAAAGATACCAAAAAGACTATTGGTATCAAGATTAGGGCTCAAGTAATCAAGAACAGATTAGGTCCACCTTTAAGAAGTGCTGAGTTTCCTTTATACTTTGATAAAGGTATTGATGACTTTGGGAGTTGGTTAACTATAATGAAAGACCATAAGTTGGTTAAACAAGCTGGTGCTTGGTATACTTTCGTTGACCAAATGGAAAGACCATAAGTTTCAATCAAAAGACTTTGGTGCTTTAATTTCCGATGTCGAAACACAAAAACACATATACGATTCTATCTGTGAAAAATCAATATTAAAGTATGACTCTGCTCAACTTGGTATTGATGATGTAACAACAGAAGATGAGTTTGCGGATGAGTAAATCCGATAAGAATCTATTAACAAAAAGATTCTATGAAGTTAAAGAAGAGATTGACGTAAATCCAGAAACTAAGAATCTAAACGACCATGTTTTATTGGTCGATGGTTTCAATACATTCATTCGTAGTTTCAGCGTCAATCCCTCTTTAAACGAAGATGGTGCTCATGTAGGTGGTTTAGTAGGGTTTTTAAAATCGATAAGATATACAATTAACAAGTTTAAACCAACTCGTTGTATTATTGTATTTGACGGTAAAAACTCTTCTAAACCACGACAAAAGATATATCCACAATACAAAGCTGGTCGTAAAGTTAGAAGCAGACTAAATCGTCTTGTAGATTGGGGTGGAGGTCCACACGATGAACGAGAGAGTATGGGAATGCAACTTAAACGACTGGTTGAGTATTTGGAATGTCTACCACTAACTATTGTATCTATTGATAATTTAGAAGCAGATGATATAATGAGTTATATTCCTAATGTTGTCCTTAAAGATAGTAAGTTTACCATAATGTCTTCGGACAAAGATTTCTATCAGCTGGTAGATGAAAGGTAAACTTTATTCACCACTAAAAATACTATATGATAGAGAATTAATAAAAAAAGAGTTTGGAGTTTACCCGCAAAATGTGTTAACTTGTAGGGTGATAGATGGAGACAAATCAGATGAGATACCTGGTGTAAGAGGAGTAGGTGTTAAGACCTTAGTTAAAGAGTTTCCATTGTTAGTAGAGGATAGAACCTTTACAACCAAAGACCTTTTGGATATGGCTAACTCTAGGGACACAAGAATATCAAATCTAATAAAAGATAATGAATTAATAATAAAGAGGAACTACCTATTAATGCAGTTATCAGATCCTGATATAAAAAATCAGATAAAATTAAAAATCGGAGACTCGGTCAGAAGTATGGCGCCAAGTTTAGTAAAATATCAGTTGCAAACTTTGTTTGTAAAGGATAAATTATGGGGACAAATACCTAACTTTGATAATTGGATAACAGAGTTCAATATCCTTGACCATTATTGGAAAAATAAAAGATGAGTAAAACAAAAAACATTTCAGAGTTCGGATATAGCTTTCAAGTAAAGTTTATTGTGTGTTTAATAACCGATAAGCTTTCTTAGAACAAATTGTTGATATATTAGATGAAAAGTATATTGATAATGATGGATTTAAGTGGATTGTTAAGAAATTCGTGAATATTACCAACGAATATAAAACAACCATCACTATGGAAGTGTTTAAGATTAAAATAAAGGAAATAGAATCTGATTTACTTCAAGTTAATGTAAAAGACTCACTAAAAGAGATTTTTAAGAGTATGGAAGCAGATGATTTAGAATATATTAAAGATAAAGCATTAGAGTTTCACAAAACACAAGTGTTAAAGATGCTGTTATTCAATCAGCACAAATATTAGAGGTGGATGGTAATACTGATGAGATAAAATCACTTATTGACCATGCTATGCAAGCTGGTGTGGAAAGAAATCTAGGACACGATTATTTACAAGATATAGAAGAGAGATATGAAGAATCTGCTCGTGTAACTTCACCAACACCTTGGGATATAATGAATGAGTTGATGCAAGGTGGATTAGGTGCCGGTGAGTTAGGAGTTGTAGTTGCTCCTGCTGGTATTGGTAAATCTTGGGTGTTATCTTCTATGGGTGCTTACGCTATCTCACAAGGATTAAATGTAGTTCATTATACTTTAGAATTAAATGAGGCTTATGTCGGATTACGATACGATAGTATCTTTACTGGCGTAGAAAGTCAAAATCTTAAATATCATAAAGAAGAAGTGATGGAAAAGTTATTTAAGTTAGAAGGTAACCTAACCATTAAGTATTACCCAACAAAAGCTTGTACGGTAAATACACTATCTGCTCACTTAAAGAAAGTAACTACATTTGGTGAAAAGGTAGATATGGTATTAGTTGATTATGCTGATATTATGAAAGATGTAAGTAAGGCTCAAGAAATGAGACATGCTCTTGGAAATATCTATGAGGATTTACGAGGTATGGCTGGTGAGTTACAAGTTCCTGTATGGACGGCGTCACAAGCTAACAGAAGTGCTTTGGATGAGGATGTTATTGAGGCTAGTAAGGTTGCTGAGAGTTACTCAAAGGGGTAATGACAGCAGACTTTGTTATGTCGCTAAGTAGAAAGATAGAAGATAAGATAGGTAATACCGGTAGATTCCATGTTATCAAAAATAGATTTGGTCCTGATGGTTTAACATATCCAGCAAAGATAAATACAAATATCGGCAAGATAGAAATATTTGAAACTAATTCGGTTCAAGGTAAGGGTGTTCAACACTCTATCAATAACAGAGATAATCAAGTTAAGAATATGTTATCTGCTCGTTATGAAGATTTGATGAGTGAATAATACTGCTATATTAACAGATGTTTTTGGGTATGATGAACTTGATGTTAAGTTTGAAAAGATTACCAACAATCTTGATAATTATGATGTTGATGATGGGGTAGAAGTTATTTTTAACTATTACAGAAAACATGGCTTTCCACATTACACAATACGAGAAGATGAAAAACATCAACATATGAGGAAGATGCAAAGGTTTGATACGGATACAATATTTAAAGACAATAAAATTGTTCAAACAATGCATGGTTTAAGATTAGCTTGGACTTACTTTCCACATTTTTGGGAAGTTCAATGTGGTAATGCTACAAGAACACCGATGGAAACCTTTTTGGATGATGATAAATTTAAATCTGTTATCAAAAAGTGTTGGAGATGGTGTTCAACCACATATAAAGGTGAAAATGAAGGCACAAAGAATACATTCCGTGAAAATAGACTTAGACAATCCTTAAAAATCTATACAGGTACACAAGCCGTAAGTAATTTCCGACCAACTGCTGCTAAAATGATATATGAAAAGTTTGGTGGTGATGCTATTTGGGATATGTCATGTGGATGGGGTGGCAGATTACTTGGATTTTTAGCTAGTTCAAGACCAAAGTATATTGGAACAGAACCATCAAGTTTAACCTTTGAAGGATTAAAAAGATAAAAAGATTTTAATACTTGACAAAGTCAGTAGAATTACATAAATTAGGTAGTGAACAATTTGAACCAGATGCTAATTCTTTAGATTTGTGTTTTACTTCACCACCTTATTTTGATACGGAAAAATATAGTGACGAAGAAACTCAAAGTTTCAAGAAATATCCGACAAAGGAAGAATGGATAAATGGATTTTTATACAAAACAATCGAAAACTGCTATAACGGACTAAAAGGTAATAAATATATGTTAATCAACATAGCAAACACACCAAAATACAAGTTTATAGAAGAAGAAACCATCAGAATTGCAACTGAATTAGGGTTTAAACAAGAGCAAACAATAGAACTAACTTTATCAAGTATAATGGGTGCTGGATACAAGTATGAACCGATATTTGTTTTAAAAATGACATTTAAGAAAAGAAATGATTGAGCTAATATTTATGATAGACCTCACACAAAATCGTTAACAATTAAACAGGAATTAAGTATATGAGTAAGAAGTTTGTATTATCAGAAAATTTTATAATAAATATAAAAGAAAAAGGCACCATTTGGTTTTAATGGTTAGGTGAATTGGTTTATATGAGAACCTATTCAAGAATTAAAGAAGATGGAAAAATGAACGATGGTGGGAAACCGTTCAACGAGTCGTAGAGGGAACTTACTCTATGCAAAAATCACATTGATTCACATCAATTAGGGTGGAATCCGTGGCAAGCTCAAAAGTCAGCACAAGAGATGTATGAGCGTATCTTCAATATGAAGTTCTTGCCACCTGGCCGTGGACTTTGGGCTATGGGAACTGCCATAACCGAAGAACGAGGCTTATACGCCGCCCTTAATAACTGCGCTTTCGTATCAACAAAAACAATCAAAGAAGATTACGCTAAACCTTTCTGTTTCCTTATGGATGCTAGTATGTTAGGAGTGGGTGTAGGATTTGATTGTAAGGGTGCTGGTGAGATTATTGTTAAGGGTGTGGATAAAACTCGTGATGAGTCTACCTTTGAAATACCTGATACAAGAGAAGGTTGGGTTGAGTCACTAAAGGTTCTTTTAGAAAGTTATTTTCACGGAACTGCTTCCATAAAATTTGATTATAGTAAAATCAGAGCAGCTGGTGAACCAATAAGTGGATTCGGTGGTGTATCAAGTGGACATGAACCACTCTTAGAAGTTCATGACGACATAAAAAAAGTATTAGAAAAAAATAGTGGAGAACCAATCACGGTAACTACGATTGTAGACATAATGAACCTAATCGGTAAATGTGTTGTTGCTGGTAATGTTAGAAGAACAGCAGAAATCGTATTTGGAGATCCACATGATGAAGAATACTTGGACTTAAAAAATTATAAGGTTAACCCACATAGGGATCAATATGGATGGACAAGTAATAATAGTATATTTGCAGAATTGGGTATGGATTATACAGAAGCTGCCAAACGAATTGTGGATAATGGTGAGCCTGGATTTGCGTGGCTAGATAATATGAGAAAATACTCTCGTATGAAGAATGGTGGGGATAACAAAGACCATAGAGTTATGGGTGGAAATCCTTGTTTAGAACAATCACTAGAATCATACGAACTATGTTGTTTAGTAGAAACATTTCCAGCAAATCACGATTCATTAGAAGATTATCAACGAACACTCAAGTATGCTTATCTGTATGCTAAAACCGTAACATTAGGAAGAACACATTGGGCTGATACAAACCGAGTTATGTTAAGAAACAGAAGAATCGGATGTTCTGTAAGTGGTGTTGCTCAGTTTATTACTAACAGAGGATTGGATGAGTTTAAGAATGGTTAGAGGTGGATATGATACAATACAAGAATGGGATAATCAATATTCTGATTGGTTTGCTGTACCAAAGTCTATTAAAACTACTTCAGTTAAACCAAGTGGAACTGTATCTTTATTGCTGGTGCTACTCCAGGATTACATTATCCTGAGTCAAGATTTTACATAAGAAGAATGAGGTTATCAAAACATTCAGAACTATTAGAACCATTAAAGAAAGCTAACTATAAATTAGAACCAGCATTTGGTTCAGAAGATACAACAATGGTTGTTGAAGTTCCAGTAGATGTCGGTGAGGGAATAAGAACTGCAGCTGAACTTTCGATTTGGGAACAATTCAGTTTAGCTGCTTTCTTACAAAGACATTGGGCTGATAATCAAGTAAGTTGTACAGTTACTTTCAATCCAGAAACAGAAGCAGACCAAATTGCTCCTGCTCTAAACTATTATCAATATCACTTAAAGGGTATTAGTTTATTACCAAGACATGATTATGGTGCTTATCAACAGATGCCATATGAAGCTATAGATGAGAAACTTACAATAAAGAAGTGCTAAATTAGGTAAGTTATCATTTGGTGTAATAAAGAATGAAGAAGCAGAAGTAGATAAATTCTGTAACAATGATTCGTGTGAGATTGTACCGATGACTGGTGATAATGACGACCAAGACTATGCAAATTAAATGCGGACAGGCAGACGACACACCTGATAAAAATGTGTCTTAACAATAATAACATGGAGACGTTTTATGAATAAACGTAATCTAATATCTTACTTATGATGATGACAGGATTGTTTGCTCAATCTATTTCAGGAGTCGTAGGTGGTGAAAAACCACTTCAAGGAGCAAATGTCGTAGTAGTAGGAACAGAACTTGGTTCAGTTTCAAACGGCGAAGGTAGTTATCTTATCAAAGATGTACCTGCTGGAACATACGATGTTACTGCTTCTTTTATTGGATACTCTTCACAGACTATATCTGTAGTTGTTGGAGAGGGTGATGCTGTTGCTGACTTTCTCTTAAAGTCGATGCGGTATCAATGTCAGCATTAGAGGTTCTTGCTTCTAGTGCTGATGAAACAACACCTGTTGCTTATACAACTGTAGATAAAGCTGAAATGGAAGTCAGACTTGGTAGTCAAGATATTCCAATGATTCTTAATACTACACCAAGTGTATATGCAACTAACAAGGTGGTGGTGCGGGTGATGCTCGTATCAATGTTCGTGGTTTCAACCAAAGAAATGTTGCTGTTATGATAAATGGTGTTCCCCAAAATGATATGGAGAACGGATGGGTTTATTGGTCTAATTGGGATGGAGTAGGTGATGCTACTTCTTCAATTCAGATGCAAAGAGGACTATCAGCCGTCAATCTAGCAACGCCTTCAATTGGTGGAACAATGAATATCATTACAGATCCTGCTGCTATGGAAAAAGGTGGTAAGTTCAAACAAGAAGTCGGTGAAGGTGGTTTTCTAAAAACTACTATGACTTACAACTCAGGTCTTATCAATGATAAACTAGCAATTGGTGGTGCGATAGTTCGTAAAACTGGTGATGGATTCATTGATGGAACTTGGACTGATGCTTGGGCATACTACTTAGGTAGTTCATATGCTATAAGTGATGACCAACGATTTGAGTTATATGCAATCGGCGCTCCCCAAAGACACGGACAGAACCTATACAAACAAAATATTGCTACTTACTCTCAGAAGTTAGCTGGTGATATTAGTGGGTATGATGATTCTGCTTATGTTGCTGGTAACAAGTTTGAAACTGAAGCTGGTAGGTTCTTTAACCAAAATGTTGCTCCAATTAGTTCCGACTATAAAGGACAACAATATTGGTATATGTATGGTGCTAAAACAAAGGATAGGTTTAGTTCTGATTTCTTAAATGAAAGAGAGAACTATTTCCATAAACCTCTTGTTAACCTTAACCATTTCTACGATATAAATGACGAACTTAGATTAAGTTCTGTTCTATATTGGAGTGGTGGTTCTGGTGGTGGTACTGGTACATATGGAAGTGTTAGTAGAAAACCTGCAGTTGAGGGAGAAAGATGGTATGCATCTTCACCTTGGACTTGGGATTGGGATGGAGAAATTGCACAGAACTCTGCTAATGTAGATTCTGCTTTCTCTGATACCGAAAACCGTTCTACTGGTATTCTTCGTAACTCAATTAACCGACAAGATACATATGGTTTAATCTCAAAGTTAAACTATGTGGTTTCAGACGCTCTTGAACTTCAAGTTGGTATTGATTGGAGAACTGCTGGTATAGAACATGCTAGAGAAGTTCGTGACTTACTTGGTGGAGACTACTATGTAGACTTTGCTGATAAGAATGCTCCCGATGGAAAAGTTGTTAGATTAGGTGATGAGATTGCTTATCATAATGAAACAACTGTCGATTGGTTTGGTGCTTTCTTACAAGGTAAGTATGATGCTGATAAGTTCAATCTTTATGGTATGGGTGGAATATCAACCATTGGATATACCTATCAAGACCATTTCTCTGTAGAGAAAGAACTTGTTAAGCTGATGCTATTACTACTTTCCAAGTGAAAGGTGGTGGTAGATATAATCTTGATGATAGATTTCAGCATTTGCTAACATTGGCTATGTTGAGAAACCACCAATCTTGGATAATGTAATTGCTTATGATGGAACTGTTTCACAGAATCCAGACAATGAGAAGTTCATTTCCAACGAAATCGGTGTGAGAATATAAGAGTGAGTTAGTTGCTATCAAAGGTAGTTACTACAACACTCAATGGAAAGATAGAAACCTAACAAATCTGTAAATACAGGTCAAGGTGACTCAGGTGATACAGACATCATTTATCTAACTGGTGTAAATCAAAGCCATAGTGGTGTTGAAATTGAAACCAAAGTTGCTCTTCACGAAATGGTATCATTAGATGTTGCTATCAGTACTGGTAATTGGTATTTTGATGGAGACGCTAAAGGTGATTATCAGGAGATGGAATATAATGATGATAGACAAGTAATAGGTCAAACTACAACAGAGTATGAATATGCTCTTAAAGACTTAAAAGTTGGTGATATGCCACAGACAGCATATGTCGGTGGATTAACTATTAAACCAATCAAAGGACTAAAAGTACAAGGTCTTTATAGATGGTATGACAATCACTATGCTGATTGGAGTCCTGATTCTCGTGAGGTTAGTGGTGATGCTGACAGAGCTCAAGTATGGAAAACTCCATCCTACGGCAAGTTAGACTTACATCTATCTTACAAACTACCAGAAATTGCTGGTTTGGATATGACCATTAGTGGTCATTTATTTAATGTTCTTGACGAAGTATATGTTCAAGACGCTGTTGATAATAGTCAATATAATGGGTATGGTGACAAAGTTCACGCTGCTCATAATGCTGAAGTATTTCTTGGAACACCAAGAAACTTTAACTTAGGACTATCTGTCAATTTCTAAAATGATAAAATCAAGGGGGAAAGAAATTTCCCCCTTTTATCAAAAAACCCTTGACTTATATAGGGTTTTTTTTGTATATTAAGGTATCGAAAATAGGGAAGTTATAATTTGTATCAAAACATTTGGTGTGAGAAAAGAGGTGGTAATCAAGTAGAAGTTCATCTTTGGGATGATGTTGCTGGTTATCAAAATTTTATATTTAAGAATTATGCTTATGTTAAAGATGGTGGTGGTCAATACCGATCCATCTATGGCGATAAGTTAAAGAAAGTAACGTATTGGACAGAAGAAGATTTCAAAACTAGTAGAGTATTTGAATCAGACATACCATTAGATACTCGTATCCTTTTAGATAGATATGAGGATTCAGATGAGCCATCAAAAGACCATCGTGAATTATTTTTTTGATATTGAGGTAGAAGTTACAGATGGTTTTCCTGAACCATCCAAGGCAGCAAACAAAGTTACTTCGGTTGCTATGTATACCAAACATGATGGCGAATATCGTGTCTATGTTTTGGGTGATGGTCAAGATAATGTTAAAGATGGTGTTGATATTCGCTTCTATACAACCGAAAGTCAATTATTACAAGAGTTTTTAAAGTATTGGATAGATGTCCAACCAACTTGTGTTACAGGTTGGAATACAAATGGTTTTGATATTCCTTATCTATATAACCGAATAACAAAAGTTTTAGGTGAGGAGTTTGCTAACGCCCTTTCACCGATACAAATCGTAAAATACAATCCAAACAAAAAGATGTATCGTATCGCTGGTGTAAGTTCGTTGGATTACATGGATTTATACAGAAAGTTTACATATACCCAGCAATCAAGTTATAGATTAGACCATATCGGAACTATCGAAGTTGGTATAGGTAAGGTTGAGTATGAAGGAACACTTGATGATTTATACAGAGATGATATTGATAAGTTTATTGAATATAACTTAAACGATGTTGAGATAGTTAAAGCACTTGACCAAAAGTTCAAGTTGTTAGACTTGGCTCGTGCTGTATCTCACTTGGGTAGGATACCTTATGAAGAGGTATATTTCAGTTCAAGATATATCGAAGGTGCTATGTTAGTTTATCTTCGTAGTTTAGGTTTAGTTGCTCCAAGTAAGTTACCTACTGCTAGTTACGATGGTTCAGAGGGTAGGTTTAGTGGTGCTTATGTAAAGTCACCCGTTCCTGGTTGTTATGATTGGGTGTTTGATTTAGATTTAACTTCTATGTATCCAAGTATCATTATGTCTCTGAATATGTCGCCTGAGACAAAGATAGGTAAGATAAATGGTTGGGATGCTGAGAATTTATTAAGGTGAAGATAAACACTATTCTGTTGAAAAGGAAAGAAAGTTATCAGAACCTTTACAAGTGGGGAACTCAAAGATTTCTTTGGGAAAAACGAAATATCCATTTCATCAAATGGAGTCTTGTATGACTTAACCAAAAAAGGTGTTATACCGGCGATACTTGAGAAATGGTTTAATGAAAGAGTAGAGTATAGAAAACTAGCAAAGAAGTACGAAACCGAAGGTGACCTAGAATTACATGGTTACTTCAACAGAAGGCAGCTGGTACAAAAGATTTTACTTAATAGTTTGTACGGAGTATTGGGCTTAACCGTATTTAGATTTTATGATATTGATAACGCTGAAGGAACAACAACAACCGGTCAAGAGTTGATTAAGTTTACTGAAAAGGTTACAAATAGTTATTACAATAAAATCTTAAAAACGGATGAAGATTATTGTATCTACACAGATACAGACTCGGTTTTCTATTCTGCTCTTCCACTTGTTAAAAACAGATTTCCAAACGCTGATGTTAAAGATGAAAAGTTTATGACAGAACAGATATTGGATATTGCTGACGAGGTTCAATCATACATTAACAAATCTTATAACTATTTCAGTAGTAGGTTCTTAAACATACAAGGTGACCATCGTTTTGAGATTAAACAAGAGATGATTGCTAAGGCTGCTTTTTGGGTTACCAAGAAGAGATATGGTCAATGGATTATTAACGATGGTGGAACGCCTTGTGAAAAACTTGATGTAAAAGGTTTAGATATTGTTCGTAGTTCATTTCCACCAGCATTCCGTGACTTTATGACTAAGGTTCTAAAAGCTATCCTTGCTAAAGTTCCTAAAGAAAGGATAGACGAGTTTATCCTTGAGTTTAAAGGTAATCTAAAAAATGAAGAGTTGGATAAGATTGCTCTTCCAACCGGCGTAAAGGGTATCAAGAAATACACCAAGAAAAAATCCAAAGGTGGTTTCGGTGGTAGTGGTAAAGGTATATTCACCGAGATGATGAAAGGTGCTCCTGTTCATACAAAGCTTCGGTTATTTACAATGACTTACTAAGATACTTTAAGGTAAATAAACACGAAGCAATATCAAATGGTAATAAAGTTCGTTGGGTTTATCTAAAAGAAAATCCACTTAAAATAGATGGACTTGCTTACAAGGGTTATGATGATCCTAAACAAATCATAGATTTTATCAATCAGTATGTAGATAGAGACAAGTTATTTGATAAAGCCCTAAAGAAGAAGATACAGATGTTTTATGACGCTATGTCTTGGGATATGCCGGTTGATAAAAAGAATTCAATTGAAAGGTTTTTAACTTGACTTTTACAAAAATAATTAGTAAATTAACACATAACATGGAGAATAATAATGAATAAAATCACTTTAGATACATTTATCCAAAAGTATAATCTTGGTGGTAATATAAACTCAGTAAAGTGGGAGTCTAACGGCGACACACTTTCTACTCGTTTTATATCACCAGATAAAAGTCTTTTGGGTGAGTTATCTTTAACAAAACAATCACTACCTAACTTTGAGGTTGGTGTCTATGATACACCATTACTATCAAAGATGATGGGAACACTCGCTGACAAGGTTGATTTCAGTTTAACTAAGTCACCAGTAGATGATTCACAACCAGTAGCATTCAACTTTACAGATGGTAAAATATCCGTTGATTATGTTCTTGCTGCTCTTGGTGTGATACCTGATGTACCAGAACTAAAGAACATACCTGAGTTTACTACTCTTGTAAATATTGATACTCAATTTATCAATTCTTTTATTCGTGCTAAAGGTGCTTTATCCGATGTAGAACATTTTTCTATCCAACCAGCAGATGGTGGTGTAGAGTTTGTTATCGGTTTTAGTGACATCAACTCAAATCGTATCAGTATCAAAGTTCAAAGTGGCGCTGTAAAGTTAACCGAACCAATCGTCTTTAATGCTAATTTATTTAGTCAAGTTTCTAGGTGCGAACAAAGAATGTTCTAAAGCAGTTCTTCAAGTTGCTGATAAAGGTCTTGCTCACATCGAGTTTAAGATAGATGATTTCTCTGTTAAATATTACTTAGTATCACAACAGGTATAATATGAGTTCACACGGATTATGGGTAGAAAGGTATAGACCACAAGACTTAACAACTTATGTTGGTAATGAACAACTAAAGACAAAGGTCGAGAGGTTTATAGAGGAACAAAATGTTCCACATCTATTACTATATGGTAGAGCTGGTGGGGGTAAGACAACCCTTGCTAAGATTATAATTAAGTCTATTGAATGTGATTACCTTTATATCAATGCTTCTGATGAAAGAAACATTGACTTGGTTAGGGATAAATTAAAGAGCTTTGCTTCTTCGGTTGGTTTCAAACCAAATAAAATTGTAATCTTAGACGAGGCTGATTATTTGAATATCAATTCTGCCCAACCAGCTCTCCGTAATCTGATGGAGACATTCTCTGCTCATTGTAGGTTTATCTTAACCTGTAATTATGTTGAGAAGATTATTGACCCGATACAAAGTAGATGTCAAACTTACAAAATCATTCCACCATCAAAGAAAGATGTTGCTGTTCACGCCAAGTATATCTTGGAACAAGAGAACATCTCATTTGATTTGGATGATTTGGCTTTGGTTGTAACTGCTGGTTATCCTGACTTGAGAAAGGTTATCAATGACCTACAAAGACAATCAATAGATGGTAAGTTAAAGATAGACAAAGATGGTATGTTACATAATGAGTTTAAACTTCAGTTCTTAGAGATGATACAAAATGGTGTCGATTTAAGAACTATCCGTAAGTTTGTAGCTGATAGTAACTTTACAGATTATACAGAACTATATCGGTTCCTGTATGATGAGGTAGAGAACATATCGGTTGAAAAACTACCGGAAGTTATTGTTGATATATCAAATGGTGCTTATCAAGATGTTCTATGTGTGTGGATAAAGAGATAAACTTTATTGCAACCATTTCTAATATTCTAAGGAGAATATAATGAGTATGAAACCAATGAAACCAATAGGTAAACCAAAACAACAAGTTCAAGTTGACTTAACACAAGCAGACACAATGGCTTGTCAAAAGTGTGAAAACAAAATCTTTATACAAGGTTATATCATAAAGAAGATTTCTGCTATACTTTCCCCAACCGGAAAGGAAGTAGTAGCACCGATACAAGTATTTAACTGTGGAAGTTGTGGTGAGTTATTACCAATGGGTGGGGAGTTGGATGAACTTATTTAGTTGGATAGATGAACTATTTGTCAAGAAAAGAGCTTGGGATAGTTTTTCAGATGAAGACAAAAAGAAGTTTAGTCCATTCATGGTAAATCGTTACCTAAGTATGAACGATGATTTTCTACCAATAGTAAATCACTTTCAAAACTAACGATTGAGGTAATGCCGATAGGAGTGGTATACAAGTTTTACTGCTCCTTATTACCAAATAAAAACATTCTTGAGATATCTTAGTGGAAAGAAAACCAAAACAAACGAAAAGGTTGTTCCTTTCATACAAGAGTATTTTGAGGTTAGTAAGTTACAGGCAAGTGAATACTATAACTTAATGACTACTGATGAGTTAAAACTATTACTTAAACAATATGGTAAAACAGATAAAGAAATAAAAAGATGGGTGTTAAATGACAAAACTTGTTTTAGCTTGTTTAGCTAATTTAATTGCTTCGGTATTTGCTTTTTCAATTACAAGGGCATTATGTATGGCCGGAAGTAAGGTTTTTAAAATCAATGTGGTGGGTTTATGCTACAAGTTTAATTATAGCTCCATTATTTTGGTATTCTACTAAATGGTCATTTGAATATTTTGGTGCTTTTTGGAATATGAGATTAGCTGGGTTCATTGGTACTGTTGTATTTGGTACATTGACTTGGTTATTGATTGGTGAAATACCAACACTTAAAACATTAATAAGTATATTACTAGCAGTATCAATTATTTTAATACAATTAACAAATGTGATAAAGGTATAATATGAACATAAAAGAACGAGAGTTAGTTACCGAAGAACATCCTATAGTCGAACAGATGGAGAAAGAATGGCCTGAAATGACTAAAGAGTTTCGTAGGTTACAACGAGAACAATATGAACTATTTCTAAAAACAACATGATTATGGTCCTGGTAATATTTCCGTAGGAACACAATTACAGACCGAAGAAGAAGTTCATCTAGCACTTACTGGTTTATGGTTTCGTATGAATGATAAGATACAGAGACTTAAAACTTTACTAATGAGTGGTAGAGACAATGCAGTACAAGGAGAACCAATGGAAGATGCTTACTTAGATGTATCTAACTATGGTATAATGGCAACAATTGTTAAAACGGTAAATGGGGTAAATAATGGAAAGATATTGGGAGCTAAGAAAGAAACACCAGATAAATACAACGGCGATGTTGCTGAAAAACATATTTCAGTTCAAGACAATAAAATATACTTCTACTCTGGCGTAAATAGAAACTCTTGTAGTGAGTTAAACAAAAAAATTGGTGAGTTAGAAGGAAAGTCCTTGACTTTGTCACAAACTCTTGGTATATTACCACCACCTATTAAGATACATATTAATTCAGGTGGTGGAAGTATAGTAAGTGGTATTGCTTCTATGGATACCATGTTAAGATGTAAGGTTGATGTTGAAACTTATGTTGATGGATTCTCTGCTAGTGCTGGAACATTTTTAAGTGTGGTCGGTAAGAGAAGGTTTATGAGTAGAAACTCTTATATGTTAATCCACCAATTAAGCAGTAACTTTTGGGGGACATATTCCAACTTTGACGATGAAAAGAAAAACTTAGATTTAATGATGAAAACAATAAAAGACATTTATAAACAATACACTAAACTACCTATGAAAAAACTTGATGAAATGCTAAAACACGATTTAATGTGGGATGCTCAAACTTGTTTAAAATATGGGATGATTGACGAGATAATATAATGGGACATGTATCACATAGTCAGTTTGTTTCTTACAGTGAATGTAACCTTAAATGGAAACTTCGCTACATTGACAAACTAGGAACTTTTACAGGTAATATACATACTCTTTTTGGAACTGCTATGCACACCGTGATACAAGAATATCTCACGGTGATGTATGGTACTTCTATCAAAGCTGCTGAAGCACTTGACCTAAATGGTATGTTAAAAACTGAAATGATGGGTGAGTTTAAACTTATAAAAGAAGGTCAAGAAACCTTACCTTGTAGTCAAGATGAGATGGTTGAGTTTTATCAAGATGGTTTGGCTATACTTGAACACTTTAGAAAACATCGTGGTAAGTATTTCATGAAAAAGAACTACGAGCTAGTTGGTATTGAGTTGCCTATAACTATGGAACTACAAGAGAACGTAGAGTTAAAAAGTTTCCTTGATGTTGTGATACGAAATAAGATATCAGGTAAGATAACTATTATTGACCTTAAAACTTCTACAAGAAGTTGGACAGATTATCATAAGAAAAACTTTTATAAGAAAGCTCAGTTATTACTTTACAAACAATTTTATTCAGAAAAGTTTGATGTACCATTGGATAAAATATCTGTGGAGTTCTTGATATTAAAAAGAAAGATAGCAAAACAAAGTGACTTTCCTATTAGTAGGTTACAGAGGTTTGAGCCTGCTAATGGAAAAGTTAGTGTAAATAAAACCATGAAAGCTTTCACAGAATTTCGTGAAGCTATCTATGACGAGAAGGGAAACCATAAAACAGATAGAACATACAATGCTTCTCCTGGTAGTGCTTGTAAGTTCTGTGAGTTTGTAAAAACGGAGCATTGTGAATGGGGAAAGATACTTTAAGGGTAGCAATAGTAGGTAGTAGAAAATACGAAAACCGAAAGAAGATAAAAGACTTTATCTTTAAGTTAAAAAAAGACAAAGGTTCAGATACTATTATAGTTAGTGGTGGTTGTAAAACAGGCGCTGACTATTACGCTAAAAAGTATGCTTTAGAACTAGGATTACAATATCAAGAGTTTCCACCTCAACATGAAAATTGGAATTTATATTGCCCAAAAGATAAAAGAGACTATAACAGACCATACAGCGTAAAAAACTTCTTTGTTCGTAATAAGATAATAGCTGCTTATTCAGAGTATGTTGTTTCTTTTGTTCCAAGGGGAGTTGAGTCAAAAGGCTCTATGTCAACGATTAAATATGCTAATAAGTTTGGAAAAAAAACACTCGTTATAAATTAAACTATATATTTATATATACTAGTTATAGACAACGAGGAATAGGTTATGAAAAAAGATACTTTAACAAAGTTGACATCGGTAAAAATTCTTAAATCATTATATGAAGATTTTAAGCTTAGAACGGTCAACTCATCAATGAATTTACAAAAATTAGTTAATCGCTCGGTTCACCAATATGTCCATGATAATGTCATACAGGAAAGTATAGAAAGCTATGATAAACTTCATGTAAGCGGGAGTCAGTTCTAATGATTAACATGAGAGAAGATTTGATAAATGCAAGTAAATTACATTTTAGAGCTCACATAGAAAAACATCGTATCAATGTAGAAACTCTTTTAGAAAAGGGTGTCGGTGTTGCTGAACATCCTGATATTATGGATACGATAGAAAAAGAGCTGGGAATTATAGCTGAATATGACGATAAATTAAATATATTAAATAAATATTTTGACGATAGTAATACTAACAAAGAGGTTATAAATGGCTAAGAAAAAGATTTTATTGATGTCCGATGATTTACGGATGCATAGTGGAGTAGCTACCGTATCTAAAGACATTGTATTTGAGACATTACACCAATATGATTGGGTTCAGATGGGTGGAGCTATCAAACATCCTGAAGCTGGTAAGATTGTTGATATGTCAGAACATCTACAAAAAGATTTTGGTATAAAAGATGGTTACTTACGAATATATCCAGTTGATGGTTATGGTAATGAAGATTTACTAAGAGATGTTATTGCTTTAGAAAAACCAGATGCTATACTTCATTATACCGATCCTAGATTTTGGATTTGGTTCTATAATATGGAAGCAGAAATCCGTAGGGACATTCCTATCTTTTATTATAACATATGGGATGACTTACCAGATCCTCAATACAATACAAACTACTACAAGAGTTCTGATTTGTTGATGGGTATATCAAAACAAACTTATGGAATCAATAAAAGATTATTACCTGATTATGAAGATTGGCAGATAACTTATGTACCACATGGTATATCAGAAAGAAGATTTAATAAGATAGAAGATGATAATGTTTCTTTAATTGATTTTGATTCCAAACACGGAATTGCAAACAAGAAATTTAAGATACTTTATAGTAACAGAAACATCAGAAGAAAACAACCTGGTGATGTTTTATTGGCATACAAATACTTTATGGATGGTTTAACACCTGAACAAAGAGAAGAGTGTGTGTTGGTATTTCATTGTTCACCTGTTGATGATAACGGAACAGATTTACCAAGAGTTCATAAACACTTATGTCCTGAATATGATGTGTGTTTTACATATGAAACAGATGGAAGACCATTCGATGATAATGATATGAATCTATTATTTAACTCTGCTGATGTTTATATTAACTTAGCTAGTAACGAAGGTTTTGGGTTAGGTAGTGCTGAAGCACTTACCGCTGGAACACCAATCATTGTTAATGTTACAGGTGGATTACAAGACCAATGTGGATTTAAGAAAGATGGTGAGTTATTAACACCTGAAGATTATGTTGAGTTAGGTTCTAATCATAAGGGAACTCATACAGAACATGGTGAGTGGGTATTTCCTGTTTATCCAACAAATCGTTCATTACAAGGTTCACCTATGACACCTTATATCTTTGATGATAGATGTCAGCCGGAAGATGCTGCTGTTCAGTTAAAGAAACTATACGACTTAGGTAGAGAAGAAAGAAAAAGACTTGGTTCATTAGGAACTGAGTTCTGTAAAGAAAATCTAATGACATCAAAAGCTATGGGACAAGAGTTTATTAGTTCTATGAATGGAGCATTTGATAATTGGAAACCAAAACCAAAATACACGATGGAGGCAGTATGAAACGCTCGGTAGTTATGATTGCACCTTTTAATACCCGTAGTGGGTATGGTGACCATGCTCGTTCAATCTATTATTCTATTATGGATAGAGAAGATTTAGACATTAAATGTTTGATGTTAAGTGGGGTTCGACACCAAGAAACCATCTTAGACCTGAAGTAAAAGACATCAGAAGTTGTTAAGTAGTTTTGTTACACAGGACCAAATAAAAGTCAACCTGATATTGTTATTGATATTAGAATACCTAATGAGTTTATACAAGGTGGTAAAGTAAATATTGGTATAACTGCTGGTGTGGAAACTGATGTTGTTTCGGCTGAATTTTTAGAGGGTATGAATAAGATGAATCTTAACATAGTCCCATCTAAATTTACAGCAGATACATTTAATAGATGTACATTTGATAAGATGCAAGATGCTCCTAACGGACAAAAACAAAAAGTAGGTGAGATAAAAAATGAAAAACCTATTTCAGTTTTATTTGAAGGTGTAGATACGGATGTATATTTTCCAAAAGAAAAACATCAGTTAGAAAAGAAACTTTACGAAGAGTTAGATGAACTTATCAAAGAAGAGTTTGCTTATCTTCATGTTGGACAATGGGGACAACAAGGTTTTGGAGAAGATAGAAAAAACATCGGTGTTATGATTAAATCTTTCTTAAAAGCTTTTTCTAATATCCCTAATCCTCCAGCACTTGTTCTTAAAACCAATGGTGCTAACTTTAGTGTTCTCGATAAAGCTAATATAAAGAAAAGAATACAATCGTTAAAAGATATGTTTAAGGGAGTTGAGTTACCAAATATTTATTTAATACATGGTGACTTTACTATCGAAGAAATGTCAACACTTTACAACCATCCAAAGATTGGTGCTTTTATTACTTGTACACATGGAGAAGGTTTTGGACGACCAATGCTAGAGGCTAGTTGTTGTGACCTACCTGTTATTGCTAGTAAGTGGAGTGGTCACCTTGACTTTCTTACAGATTCAGAGTCTATGTTAATTGATGGGTTTATAAAACCAGTTCCTAAATCAGTTCTATGGGATCCTATTATTATAGAACCATCCAAATGGTTTGATGTAAATCCAGCAGATGTAGTTAGAAGATTAGAACTTTTCATAAGAAAAGAAAACTAATACAAAAGAAAGCTAATCGTTTAGGTAAGAAGAACAGAAGAGAGTTTTCATTAACAGCTATGGCAACAGAGTTTAATAAGATTATAGATAAAGTATTAAAATCAGTTCCACAACCTGTTAGTTTAAAACTACCTAAACTTAAAAAAGTTGGTGGTGAATCTCCACAACCAGCAAAGATAAAATTACCTAAACTAAAGAAGGTGACATAATGGATGATATGATACTAAAGGTAAAATGTCCAAATGACACGAAAAAGTGTACTGTTGCTGGTGGTGAGATAATGGAGTCAATGGTTTTATTAGGTGATGACGAACAGAATATGCAGTGCTTAGCCTGTGGTTATGCTTCTAACAAAACTATGAAAACTCACATAAAACCATTTCCTGATGACTTTAAGGAAGTATGTGTGGAGACAAGTAAGGGTAGATATTGGGCACCATCTGTATTTACTACCGAAAATTATCAAGTAGTTCCTATGGTAGAAGATAAAGAGTTGAAGTGGAGAATTTACCCCATCATGATCCTAAAACAGAAGTAGTAATTCCTACATTTTCGGATGCTTATAAAATGGTAGAAAAATTGGAGAAACAATTGGCGAGCAGATACAACAACAAACGAATAGTTAAATCTATTCAAACAATAGGTGTCGGTAGATTATTACCTGGTATGATACTTACCTTTAATTATTCAGAACAAGGTGTTATGGATCCTAGACCTATCTTACTTTATTTAAATACGGATAAAGAAACTAAAAATATAGAGGGGTTGAATATGAACTACCTCAATGCCACTAAACTAAAAAGTTATTTAGTGTCGCTGATTTTAAGAAAACTAAACAGATGAACAAGAGGTTTAATCGGTTTAAAAGAAGATTACTTTAGAACTAGATTTCTAATCCAAAGAAAAGAAGTGCTATGACACCTAAAAGATTTTATAGTGATGTTATATCAGCTGATAAATATTTTAAAGAAGCATATAGGTCATATAAACTTACTAAGTT
>UEXL01000190.1_pt1 | contig 22977 bp, 22 predicted proteins | sample 1796671 | NCBI WGS metagenome assembly UEXL01 (sample SAMEA4772471, study PRJEB27181) | metagenome | reverse complement strand
TGCCGCGTATCTGGTCCAAGTTCTACCAGAAGGCTTCTGAGGCGGTGCCACCGAAGAAGCTCAATCGGTTGCTTAAGATTCCTTTCCTTAACAAGATCATCAAGAAAAAAGTGCTTGGTGCCATGGGGCTGGATGAGTGCCGCATTGCGTTGTCCGGCGCTGCCGCGTTGTCACCAGAAATTATTACCTGGTTCAAGAAGCTGGATCTGGAAATTCTCGAAGTCTACGGCATGACCGAAAACCTGGCCTGGTCTCATACCACGGAAGAAGGTGATCAGCAGATTGGCTGGGTTGGGACGCCCAATGATGGTGTTGAATGCCGCATCGGTGAGGGTGGCGAAATTCTGGTGCGCAGCCTGGGTAACATGAAGGGCTACTACAAGCAGCCAGAGAAGACAGCAGAAGATCTGACCGAAGACGGTTGGTTGCGCACGGGTGATGTGGGCGAAATTGACGGCAAGGGTCGCTTGCGCATCACTGGCCGCGTGAAAGAGATTTTCAAAACTGAAAAAGGCAAGTATGTCGCGCCGGCGCCGATTGAGAATCGTCTGTCGACGATGCCGGGTCTCGAGCTGGCCTGTGTGATCGGGCAAGGTATGGGGCAGCCGGTTGCCTTGCTTAACATTACTCCGGAAGAGCAGGAGCGTTTGAGCAAAGGCAGTGAGAAGGAGCACTTTACCAAGGAGCTGGAGAAGCTTCTCGCTCGCGTAAATGAAGTGCTGGACCCTCACGAGCGTATGACCACGTTGATCGTGTGCAAGGATGCCTGGAGTGTTGAGAATAACCTGATCACCCCGACACTGAAGCTGAAGCGCAACGAAATCGAAAAGCGTTACGGCGATGATATTGTTCAGTGGTCCAAGACACGCGGGGTTGTTTGGGAGGCTTGAGCGCGATGAAAGAGGCGGACCAGTCGCTGGTCCGTCTTCTCGCCGACGGTAACTTTCGTTCCGGTTCAGAGCTTGGGGAGGTGTTGGGTATTTCCCGGGCCGGGGTCTGGAAGCGGGTTCAGCGCCTTGCGGATTTTGGTCTCACTCTGGAATCCGTGAAAGGCAAAGGTTACCGGCTGGCTCAGCCGCTGGAGTTGATCGACTCGATATTGTGCAGCGCCGCCTGGGCGGGGCTGCGGATCTCCATTATCAGTGGGTCACCGGTTCCACCAATGCGGATGCCCTGGCATTGGAGGGCCCTGTTACCCGTCCCCAGGTGTTTGTCACCGAATGCCAGTTGGCGGGTCGCGGTCGCCGCGGCCGGGCCTGGCAATCTCCGTTCGCCGCGAATCTCTATGTTTCCATTCGGTTCACGTTACGTGGTGGCTTTGCCGCGTTGGGTGGGCTGAGTCTGGCCGTTGGCGTGTCTGTTGCCGAGGCGTTGCGCGAGCTTGAGCCTGCCCTGCCAATTACTCTCAAATGGCCCAATGATCTTTTGGTTGATGGTGCCAAGATTGGTGGTGTGTTGATCGAGCTTGCGGGCGAGATGGATGGGCGTGTGGATGTGGTGATCGGCGTGGGGCTCAATGGCCGGATGACGGCGGGTCAGGCTGATGCCATTGACCAGCGCTGGATCGATTTGGCTGCTGTATTGCCGCAGATGCCATCGCGCACGGATCTCTCCAGCCTGGTGATTGCCCGGTTACTGGGTATGTTGCCGCTTTTCGAGAGCGATGGATTTGACGCGTTTGCGGAATCGTTCGCTCAGCTTGATGCGGTATCCGGCAAGAATGTGGTTGTCAGGGCCGTGGATCAGGAGCTCGTTGGTGTTGCTGCTGGAGTGGCCTCTGATGGCGCGCTATTGCTGAAAACAGAAGATGGGCTGCGCTCCCTGTACGGCGGAGAAGTGAGTTTGAGAATCCAATGAAGCTGTTTGTTGATGTGGGCAATACCGCCATGAAGTGGCGTTACTGCGACGGCGCAACGGTGCATCAGGGTGGCTGCCGCCATGAGCGCGAGTGGTCGCGAGTGGTGGATGTCATGTTGGTGGGAGCAGGGCTGTCACCTGATGAAATATGGATCGCGTCTGTCGCCGGACCGGAGGCTGATGCCGTTATTGCCTCTTGTCTTGCGAGATCTTACTGGCTGTCAGCCCCGGTTTTATTATTCCTGCCAGTCCGATTTTGGGTGCGTAGTTGTTATCCGGATCCGAGAAAGCTGGGCGTCGATCGCTGGGTTGCGATGATTGAAGGCTTTCAGCGCTACGGGGCGTCAATCATTGTCGATTGCGGCAGCGCGTTGACGATCGATGCTGTAGATGGGCGTGGCGACTTTCTGGGTGGGTACATTGTGCCAGGGCTTGGCATGTTGCGCGGCGCCTTGCTGCGCGATACCTCCGATGTGCATATTGAGCCGGGAACGGCGCAGCTGCAGCTTGGGCAGTCTACCGGTGAGTGTGTTCATAACGGACTCTTGCGCATGTCTGTGGCCTTTGTCACGGAGGTGGTGGTTGAACTGCGCCAAGTGCTTGATGATACTAGCAAAGTGCTCGTCACGGGCGGCGATGCGCCGGAGTTGATTGGTTCGTTTGCGTTTGAGTTTGAGCACGCGCCGGATTTGGTCCTCGATGGCCTCGAGCGAGTGGCTGCACGACAACAATAAATGATGGGGGAACACCTGTGCGGTGGATATTCTACAGTTTGCTGGTGATCAATTTGGTCTACGTGGGCTTTCAGTTGACCAAGTCGCTGGCTCCGGAGTCTCCTTCTCTGCGTTTGCCGGTTTCCCAGGCGGCTGCCGGTGGCGAGCGCTTGCGGTTGCTCGCAGATAGTCCCCAGCCGCAAAGTGTACCGGCGGCCAGCGTGCCCGGCGGTAGCTTGTGTCCGGTGATTGGGCCATGGGAAAACCGCGAGCAGGCAGAGGCGGGTGCGGTACAGCTCAAGGCCATTGGGCTGCCCGGCCGGGTGCGGGGATTGAGCGTGCAGAAGGACCGCCTTAACTGGGTGTATCTGCCTCCCCTATGAGGGTAGAGAGCGTGCCTTGCGTGTGCTCAGAGAGCTGCAGGACCATGGTGTCGACAGCTTTCTTGTCAAGGAGGGTGAGGACGCCAATGCGATTTCCCTGGGCTATTTCTCCAGCGCTGAATCCGCAGAAGGGCTTCGGTTGAAGATGCAAAATGCGGGCTATCCGGCGTTTGTCCGTGAAACGGCCCGGGATGTGACCGAATATTGGGTCTATCTGTCGAACTCGAAGCCTGAAGATAACGCCGACCTGAAGGTGTTTCTTGAGGGAAATCAGTCGCTTGGTATCGACAAGGTTTCCTGTTATTGATTGGGTGCGCAATTATTAGGCGTTTGATGCTTAAGTGGATTGCGTCCCCCCATGCCTTTCTATAGAATTCGCAACCCTTGTGAGCTGGCGTAGCTCAGTTGGTAGAGCAGCTGATTTGTAATCAGCCGGTCGGGGGTTCGACTCCTCTCGCCAGCTCCAATTTTTAAACGCTTGGTAACTACTTGAAAACAAGTTGACAAGTTGTTGAAGCGTAAAGAGAATGTAGGCCCTTTTCTGGAGGGGTTCCCGAGTGGCCAAAGGGATCAGACTGTAAATCTGACGCGAAAGCTTCGGAGGTTCGAATCCTCCCCCCTCCACCAGATAAGTTGATTTCGCCGCGCAGCATGAGCGGCGCGGCGAAATCAAAAGCCGGATTGCTGGAAGGCAAAACAAGGTTAGCGGGTATAGTTCAAAGGTAGAACCTCAGCCTTCCAAGCTGATGATGCGGGTTCGATTCCCGCTACCCGCTCCAATCCGGAGAGGTTTGGTCGCCGCTAAGGTGGCATGAAGGTTATGCTCATGTAGCTCAGTAGGTAGAGCACACCCTTGGTAAGGGTGAGGTCACCGGTTCAAATCCGGTCATGAGCTCCAATTTCCGGGCCCGGGTATATCCTGGGTCCGGCTTCATGTGTGTCTTGATGGTGCCAAGGTGGTCTGCGCGAATGAGCTGCAGTCCTTAAATGTGACTTTATCGGGTGTATGCGCGCCATATGGCGAGAAAGCACAGCCAAGTTAAGAGGTGAAGAGTCGTGGCAAAGGAAAAGTTTGAACGTAATAAACCGCACGTAAACGTAGGCACCATTGGTCACGTTGACCATGGTAAAACCACCCTGACTGCCGCGCTGACACGCGTATGTGCAGAAGTATGGGGCGGTAGCGCCATTGCTTTCGATGGTATTGATAATGCCCCGGAAGAGCGTGAGCGTGGTATTACCATCGCGACCTCACACGTAGAGTACGATTCTCCGACTCGTCACTACGCCCACGTAGACTGCCCCGGTCACGCTGATTATGTGAAAAACATGATCACCGGTGCCGCGCAGATGGACGGCGCAATCCTGGTATGTTCCGCAGCTGACGGCCCCATGCCGCAGACTCGCGAGCACATCCTGCTGTCCCGTCAGGTTGGCGTACCTTTCATCGTTGTGTTCCTGAACAAAGCGGACATGGTTGACGATGAAGAGCTGCTCGAGCTGGTAGAAATGGAAGTGCGTGAGCTGCTGAGCGACTACGACTTCCCGGGTGACGATACTCCGATCATCAAGGGCTCAGCCCTGAAAGCACTGGAAGGTGACACCAGCGAAATCGGTATGCCTGCCGTGCAGAAACTGGTTGAGTGCCTGGACGAATACATCCCGGAGCCGGAGCGTGCCGTTGATCAGCCGTTCCTGATGCCGATCGAAGACGTATTCTCCATCTCCGGTCGCGGTACCGTGGTAACCGGCCGTGTAGAGCGTGGCATCATCAAGGTTGGTGAAGAGCTGGAAATCGTGGGTATCCACGACACCACCAAGACCACCTGTACCGGTGTTGAGATGTTCCGCAAGCTGCTGGACGAAGGTCGTGCTGGTGAGAACGTTGGTGTTCTGCTGCGTGGTACCAAGCGTGATGAAGTTGAGCGTGGTCAGGTACTGGCCAAGCCGGGCTCCATCAAGCCGCACACCAAGTTCGTTGCTGAGGTGTATGTCCTGAGCAAAGACGAAGGTGGTCGTCACACTCCGTTCTTCAACGGCTACCGTCCGCAGTTCTACTTCCGTACGACTGACGTGACAGGTGCATGTACTCTGCCGGAAGGTACCGAAATGGTAATGCCTGGCGATAACGTGCAGATGGACGTTGAGCTGATCGCTCCGATCGCCATGGAAGACGGCCTGCGTTTCGCGATTCGCGAAGGTGGCCGTACCGTTGGTGCCGGCGTGGTAGCTAAAATCACCGAGTAAGTCTTTCGGTGATAAAGGGTGGCGGGCAGGCCCGCCACCCTGTTTTGTTTCAGGTTTAAAGAGTTACAGGCCAGTAGTTCAATTGGTAGAGCACCGGTCTCCAAAACCGGCTGTTGGGGGTTCGAGTCCCTCCTGGCCTGCCAATTTTCCCAAAACTGCCACTCGGGTGGTGGGGTGCATCGTCAGATGAGCGAGAAAACAGAAGCGCGTTCCGGCTCTGCCGCCTTTGAGGCGGTGAAGTGGTTGTTGGTTGTGGGGTTTGTTGCTGCGGCCGTAGTGGGCAATAGCTATTTCTCCGACCAGGCGACCCTGTATCGGGCGATCGGTGTTGTTGCTGTTTCTCTGGTGGCGGTGTTTGTTGCTCTGCAGACTGAGCAGGGCAAAGCGTTCAACCAGTTGCGCAAGGATTCGCTGGTCGAGCTGCGCAAGATTGTGTGGCCGACGCGTCAGGAAACCTTGCAGACCACGCTGATTGTTTGGTCTTTGTTGTGATTGTGGCCCTGTTGCTGTTTGTGCTCGACTGGATTCTCGGTGGGCTCATGTCCTGGGTTATTGGCTAAGGGGTAAGCATGGCAAAGCGCTGGTACGTAGTACACGCCTATTCAGGTTTCGAGAAATACGTAAAACGTGCTCTTGAGGAGCGCGTTAAATTGCGTTCTATGGAAGAGCTTTTTGGCGAGATCTGGTGCCCACAGAAGAAGTTGTGGAAATCAAGGGCGGCCAAAAGCGCAGGTCAGAGCGTAAGTTCTTTCCTGGTTATGTTCTGGTGCAAATGGAGATGTGTGATGACTCCTGGCACCTGATCAAAGAAACCCCGAAAGTGATGGGTTTCATTGGTGAGGATCCGAAGAATCCGGGTCGTGTTTCGCCGATTACCCAGAAAGAGGCGGATGCCATTCTGCGTCGCATGGATGATGCAGTTGAGAAGCCGAAGCCGAAAACATTGTTTGAGGCTGGTGAAGTGGTGCGTGTTAATGACGGTCCCTTTGCTGACTTCAATGGTGTGATTGAAGAAGTGAATTACGAGAAAAGCCGCCTGCAGGTGGCTGTGATGATCTTCGGTCGGTCTACACCGGTAGAGCTGGAGTTCGGTCAGGTCGAAAAAACCTGATTGATAACAGTGGATAAATTAGGTGCCCTGGTCGCTGTAAAGGTGGCCGGGGCGTTTTGACAACCTGAGGGGAGCCCGCCATAGGCGCGGCGTTTGCACCCAAGGAGTCTTAAAATGGCGAAGAAAGTACAAGCCTACATCAAGCTGCAGGTTGCAGCGGGTCAGGCTAATCCGTCACCGCCGGTTGGTCCCGCTCTGGGTCAGCACGGTGTGAACATCATGGAGTTCTGTAAGGCGTTTAACGCCCAGACTCAGCAGCTGGATGCCGGTGCGCCGGTTCCGGTCGTGATCACCGTTTACAGCGATCGCTCCTTTACCTTCACCATGAAGACGCCGCCGGCTGCTTACCTGTTGAAGAAAGCTGCTGGCATCAAGAGCGGTTCCGGTGAGCCGAACACCAAGAAAGTGGGCAAGGTAACCCGTGCGCAGCTGGAAGAGATCGCCAAGGCTAAAGAGCCGGATCTGACCGCTGCGGATCTGGATGCCGCTGTGCGCACTATCGCGGGTTCTGCCCGTTCCATGGGCCTGGATGTGGAGGGTTAACCAATGGCTAAACTGTCTAAGCGTAACCGTGCCATCCGCGAGAAAATTGAAGCGGGTAAGCTGTACCCGGTTGAGGAAGCGGTCGCCCTGCTGGCTGAGCTTTCTGCCGTGAAATTCAAAGAGTCTGTGGACGTGGCGGTGAACCTGGGTGTTGACCCGCGTAAATCCGACCAGAACGTTCGTGGTGCTTCTGTGCTGCCCCATGGTACCGGCAAAACGGTACGTGTTGCCGTGTTTGCTCAGGGCGCCAAAGCCGAAGAAGCCAAAGAAGCCGGTGCGGACGTTGTCGGTTTTGACGACTTGGCTGAGAAGGTTCAGGCGGGCGAGCTCGACTTTGACGTGGTGATTGCTTCCCCGGACGCCATGCGTGTTGTCGGCAAGCTGGGCACCATTTTGGGTCCGCGCGGTCTGATGCCGAACCCGAAAGTTGGCACCGTGACTCCTGATGTTGCCCAGGCGGTGAAAAACGCCAAGGGTGGCCAGGTGCGTTACCGTACCGATAAGGGCGGTATCATTCACTGCACCGTCGGTCAGGTGGGTTTCGACTCCAATGCCATCAAGGAAAACGTGGAAGCGTTGATCGCTGACCTGAAAAAGGCCAAGCCATCTTCCGCTAAAGGGGCTTTCTTCAAGAAAGTGACCTTGTCCACCACCATGGGTCCCGGTCTGTCCATCGATCCGGCATCTCTGGCGATGTAAGAAGTTTCGATCCTGTCGCAAGACAGGATCAAAAGGGCTTTGATCCCGGCGGCGCGTCTCTTGCAGTGAGCGGCGCCGGGGCGTCAAAGACCGCAGGTTTCCGGTGCGTTTTGGTGTCTGCCTTTATGAGGTAAGTAAGCCGCCGGAATTAAGGGGTAACCGCCTGCGCAGGCGCGGTAGTTGTTTCCTGATTTGTTCAGGTTGTGGCTCCGCGATAATAGCCGGGAAACCGGCTCTGGCGACCGCCTCGAAATCAGATTGCAGTCGATTTTGACGGTTAATGTTTGTGAATCCAGGAGGTACATCATGCCTTTGAATCTGGAGGACAAACGAGCGATTGTTGCTTCGGTTAATGCTGTTGCTACTGAAGCGCTGTCTGCTGTGGTTGCTGACTATCGTGGTCTCACTGTTTCTCAGATGACTGAGTTGCGTAGTAAGGCCCGTGAAACCGGCGTGTACCTGAAAGTAGTACGGAACACGCTGGCGAAGTTCGCCGTGAAAGACACAGAATTTGAGTGTCTGAACGATGCACTGGTTGGCCCCACTGTTTTGGCTTTTTCCCAGGATGATCCGGGCGCTGCTGCTCGCCTCATCAAGGATTTCGCCAAAGACCATGACGCGCTGGAAGTAAAAGCTCTGGCCGTGGGTGGCGTAACTTATGGTGCACAGGATATCGATGTCCTCGCCAAGTTGCCGACTCGCGACGAAGCAATTTCTCAGCTCATGTCCGTTATGCAGGCCCCGGTGGCCAAGTTTGTTCGTACCCTCAACGAGGTGCCTGGCAAATTTGTTCGCACGGTTGCTGCAGTCAAGGACCAGAAACAGAGTGCTGCCTGATTTTTTCAGGTTGCGTAACTACCCGATCCAATCGGATCACCCACGGGGTGATTTAGGAGATTGAAAATGGCCGTTTCCAAAGAAGATATCCTCGGCGCTATCGCCGATATGAGTGTTATGGACCTCGTTGAACTGATTGAGGCCATGGAAGAAAAGTTCGGCGTAACCGCCGCTGCTGCTGTTGCTGCTGCTCCCGCAGCTGCTGGTGGCGAAGCTGCTGCCGCTGAAGAGCAAACCGAGTTTGACGTTGTTCTGACCGGTTTCGGTGACAAGAAAGTTGGCGTGATCAAGGCTGTCCGTGAAGTGACTGGCCTGGGTCTGAAAGAAGCCAAAGAGCTGGTAGAAAGCGCTCCCGCTCCTGTTAAGGAAGGCGCTACTAAAGACGAAGCCGAAGAGATCAAGAAAAAGATCGAAGAGGCTGGCGGCGCTGCCGAGCTCAAGTAAGCGCATTAGCGCTATGTCTTTCCGCGGTTTCGCGGAAAGGCGCCGGCTGGCAGCTTTTTGGCTGCCAGCCTTTTGTCGTTTCTGTATGAAGGGTTTCATGCAGAAATATCACCACAGGGTGATAGGTCAACAGCTGAGGAACGCAGATGGCATACTCATTCACTGAGAAAAAGCGGATCCGCAAAGATTTCGGCAAGCTTCCGAAAGTTATGGAGGTGCCTTATCTCCTGGCGATACAGCTCGATTCTTACCGTAAATTCCTGCAGCAGGATAAGAGCGCAGAAGAACGCCTGGAAGAAGGTCTGAAGCCGCTTTCCGATCGGTATTTCCGATCGCCAGTTATTCAGGAAATGCAGCGCTGGAGTATGCCGGCTACGAGTTCGGCAAACCCGTTTTTGATGTAAAAGAATGCATCATTCGCGGTACTACCTACGCGGCGCCATTGCGTGTGCGTATTCGTCTGGTGATTTACGATCGTGAATCATCCGGGGCGATCAAGGATATTCGTGAACAACAGGTCTACATGGGCGAAATTCCCCTGATGACCGAGAATGGTACCTTCGTTATCAATGGTACCGAACGTGTAATCGTGTCTCAGCTGCACCGGTCTCCTGGTGTGTTCTTCGACCACGATAAAGGCAAGACTCACTCTTCCGGCAAGCTGCTCTATTCTGCCCGGGTGATTCCTTACCGTGGTTCCTGGCTGGACTTCGAATTCGATCCCAAAGACCAGGTCTTTGTACGGATCGACCGTCGCCGCAAATTGCCGGCGACTATCCTGCTGCGTGCGTTGGGCTATACCTCTGACGAAGTGTTGGAGATGTTCTTCGACACCAACGAAATCGCAGTGGAAGACGGCATTTACCGCATGAAGCTGGTGCCGGAGCGTTTGCGTGGTGAAACCGCGACCTTCGATATCTTGGCTGACGGTGAAGTCGTTGTGGAGCGTGGTCGTCGTATTACCGCGCGCCATATTCGCCAGTTGGAAAAAGCCAACATCGAATACCTGGAAATCCCGGCTGAATACCTGCAGGGCAGATACCTGGCGAAGTCGATCATCGACCAGGACACCGGTGAGATTCTGGTGGAGTGTAATACCGAGCTGACCGCGGAAACGCTGGAGAAGCTGGAGCAGGCCGGCATTGCCGACTTTGAAACGCTTTACACCAACGACTGGATAACGGCCCGTTCATGGCCGACACCCTGCGTGCTGATCCGACCCGCACTCCGCTTGAGGCGCTGGTCGAAATCTATCGCATGATGCGTCCCGGTGAGCCGCCGACCAAAGAAGTCGGCCGAAAACCTGTTCAAGAACCTGTTCTTCACCGACGAGCGCTACGACCTGTCTGGCGTTGGCCGGATGAAGTTCAATCGTCGTCTCGGTCGTGAAGATGAAACCGGTCCTGGCATCCTCTATGACGGTCGCTACTTCAGCGCCCGTTCTGATGAGGAAGGCAAGCAGTACTTTGAACAGATGGGCGGTGAAACCTCTGACATCATCGAAGTGCTGAGAACCTGGTGGATATCCGCAACGGTAACGGTGTTGTGGATGACATCGATCACCTGGGTAACCGTCGTGTGCGTTCCGTGGGTGAAATGGCAGAGAACCAGTTCCGTGTGGGTCTGGTGCGTGTTGAGCGTGCAGTCAAGGAGCGCCTGAGCCTGGCCGAATCCGAAGGCCTGATGCCGCAGGATCTGATCAACTCCAAGCCGGTGGCGGCTGCCGTGAAAGAGTTCTTTGGCTCTTCCCAGCTGTCCCAGTTCATGGACCAGAACAACCCGCTGTCCGAGATCACCCACAAGCGTCGTGTTTCCGCGTTGGGCCCGGGTGGTCTGACCCGTGAGCGTGCCGGCTTTGAGGTGCGTGACGTTCACCCGACTCACTACGGTCGTGTGTGTCCGATCGAGACCCCTGAAGGTCCGAACATCGGTCTGATCAACTCTCTGGCCACCTATGCCCGCGCCAACGAGTACGGTTTCCTGGAGTCGCCGTACCTGAAGGTGATTGACGGCAAGGTCAGTGAAGAAATCGAATACCTGTCTGCGATCGAAGAAGCCGAGTGCGTAATCGCACAGGTGGACGCCAAGATGACGAAGACGGTGGTTTCGAAGAAGACTTCGTTACCGTGCGTCACCGTTACGAATTTACCGTGATGGAGCGAGACACCATTACTCATATGGATGTCTCTCCCCGTCAGGTGGTGTCCGTGGCGGCGTCCCTGATCCCGTTCCTCGAGCACGATGATGCGAACCGGGCCTTGATGGGCTCGAACATGCAGCGTCAGGCTGTGCCAACCCTGCGTGCTGACAAGCCGCTGGTAGGTACTGGCTTCGAGCGTCACGTTGCCCGTGACTCCGGCGTCTGTGTGGTGGCCACCCGTGGCGGTATCGTCGACAAGGTCGATGCATCACGTATTATCGTTAAGGTTAATGACAGCGAAGTGAGCGAAGGTGAAGCCGGTGTAGATATCTACAACCTGACCAAATACACCCGCTCCAACCAGAACACCTGCATCAACCAGCGTCCGCTGGTGAAGGTGGGTGATCGGGTTGCTGCCCGCGATATCATGGCTGACGGTCCTTCTGTGGACATGGGCGAATTGGCCCTGGGCCAGAACATGCGCGTGGCCTTCATGCCTTGGAATGGTTACAACTTCGAGGATTCCATCCTGATCTCCGAGAAGGTGGTGAAGGATGATCGATTCACCTCCATCCACATTCAGGAACTGACCTGTATCGCCCGTGATACCAAGTTGGGTCCGGAAGAGATTACTGCGGATATCCCCAATGTGGGCGAAGCGGCGCTGTCCAAACTGGATGAGTCCGGCATTGTCTACATCGGTGCAGAAGTGAAGCCGGCGACATTCTGGTGGGCAAGGTAACGCCAAAGGTGAAACCCAGCTGACCCCTGAAGAGAAGCTGTTGCGTGCGATCTTCGGTGAGAAGGCCTCCGACGTTAAAGATACCTCTCAGCGCGTATCTTCCGGCGTTAAAGGCACCATCATCGATGTTCAGGTATTTACCCGTGACGGTGTTGAGAAAGACGAACGCGCTCGTCAGATCGAGCAGGCTGCCCTGGAGCAGTTCCGCAAGGATCTGAAGGACGAGTACCGTATTCTCGAGGTGGATATTCTTGAGCGTCTGCGCACCGTAATGGTGGGCAAGAAGGTCAACGGTGGTGCTGGCTTCAAGCGTGGTGCTGAGATGACCGGTGACGTCCTGGATGGCCTGGATGCTGACAAGTGGTTCGAACTGCGTCCGGCTGACGATGATGTGGCCGAGCAACTTGAGCGTGCCCAGCAGTATCTGGAGCAGCACAAGAAAGAGCAGGACGAGCGCTACAAGGACAAGCAGGCCAAGATCTCCGGTGGTGATGATCTGGCTCACGGTGTCCTGAAAGTGGTCAAGGTTTACCTGGCAATCAAGCGTCGCATTCAGCCCGGTGACAAGATGGCCGGCCGTCACGGTAACAAGGGTGTGATTTCCGTAATCATGCCTGAAGAAGATATGCCGCATGACGAGAACGGCGTGCCGGTGGATGTGGTGTTGAACCCGCTGGGTGTACCGTCCCGTATGAACGTGGGGCAGATCCTGGAAACCCACCTGGGTTGGGCTGCCAAAGGTCTTGGTGAGCGGATCGGCGAAATGCTGGCCGAGCAGAAGAAGATTGCAGACATTCGCGTCTTCCTCGACAAGATCTACAATCAGGCCGGTGCCGGTGGCACTCCGGAAGATCTGGACAGCTTCAGCGATGACGAAATCATCGACTTGGCCAAGAACCTGGTGGGCGGTGTGCCCATGGCGACCGCGGTATTCGACGGTGCCAAAGAGTTCGAGATCAAAGAGCTGCTGGAGCTGGCAGGCCATGACCGTTCCGGTCAGGTGCAGTTGTGGGATGGTCGTACCGGTGAAGCCTTCGATCGCAAGGTCACCGTGGGCTACATGTACATGCTCAAGTTGAACCACCTGGTGGACGACAAGATGCATGCGCGTTCCACCGGTTCCTACAGCCTGGTTACCCAGCAGCCGCTGGGTGGTAAGGCGCAGTTCGGTGGTCAGCGTTTCGGTGAGATGGAAGTGTGGGCGCTGGAAGCCTATGGCGCCGCTTACACCTTGCAGGAAATGCTCACTGTGAAATCCGATGACGTGAATGGCCGTACCCGCGTTTACAAGAATATCGTGGATGGTGATCACCGCATGGATCCGGGTATGCCGGAATCCTTCAACGTGTTGCTGAAGGAAATTCGTTCACTCGGTATCAATATCGAGCTGGAAAACGACTGAGGCAGTGGGCGCTGCCGGTTAATCGGCGGCGCCACTGTTACCCGGGTTTAGGAAAGAATCTAGAGCGAAAGCTCACTACGGAGGACTGGCCTTGAAAGACTTGCTGAATTTGCTCAAAAGTCAGGGACAAGTCACGGAGTTCGACAAGATCCGCATCGCGCTTGCGCCGCCGGATCTGATCCGCTCCTGGTCTTTTGGCGAAGTAAAAGCCTGAGACCATTAACTACCGCACGTTCAAGCCTGAGCGTGATGGTCTGTTTTGTGCGCGTATCTTTGGTCCGATCAAGGACTACGAATGCCTGTGCGGTAAGTACAAGCGTTTGAAGCATCGTGGCGTGATCTGTGAGAAGTGTGGCGTTGAAGTCACCTTGTCCAAGGTGCGTCGTGAGCGCATGGGCCATATCGAGCTGGCCAGCCCCACAGCTCACATCTGGTTCCTGAAGTCACTGCCGTCCCGCATCGGTCTGATGCTGGACATGACCCTGCGTGATATCGAGCGGGTCCTGTACTTCGAATCCTTTGTCGTGACCGAGCCGGGCATGACCACGCTGGAGCGTGGGCAGCTGCTTACCGACGAAGAATACTTCGACTCCCTGGAAGAGTTCGGTGACGAATTCGAAGCCAAGATGGGTGCCGAGGCTGTACAGCAGCTGCTAATGGAGCTGGATCTTGTTGAAGAGATTAAGATCCTGCGCGAGGAAGTGGAATCCACTAACTCCGATACCAAGCTGAAGAAGCTGTCCAAGCGCTTGAAGCTGATGGAAGCTTTCAAGGATTCCGGTAACGCGCCTGAGTGGATGATTCTCACGGTCCTGCCGGTCCTGCCGCCGGATCTGCGTCCTCTGGTACCACTGGATGGTGGCCGCTTCGCGACCTCCGACCTGAACGATCTGTACCGTCGGGTGATTAACCGGAACAACCGCCTCAAGCGTCTGCTGGATCTGAGTGCGCCGGACATCATCGTGCGTAACGAAAAGCGTATGCTGCAGGAATCTGTGGATGCGCTGCTCGATAACGGCCGTCGTGGCCGTGCCATTACCGGTTCCAACAAGCGTCCTCTGAAATCCCTGGCTGACATGATCAAGGGTAAGCAGGGTCGTTTCCGTCAGAACCTGTTGGGTAAGCGAGTTGATTACTCCGGTCGTTCCGTGATCGTGGTAGGTCCGACTCTGAAGCTGCACGAGTGTGGTCTGCCCAAGAAGATGGCGCTGGAACTGTTCAAGCCGTTCATCTTTGCCAAGCTGGTCGTGGTCTGGCGACCACCATCAAGGCGGCCAAGAAGATGGTCGAGCGCGAAACAGCCGAGGTGTGGGATATCCTCGCCGAAGTGATTCGCGAACACCCGGTAATGCTGAACCGGGCGCCGACCCTTCACCGTCTGGGTATTCAGGCGTTTGAGCCGGTACTGATTGAAGGTAAGGCTATCCAGCTGCACCCGCTGGTGTGCGGCATTCAACGCCGACTTCGATGGTGACCAGATGGCGGTACACGTACCGCTGACCCTGGAAGCCCAGCTCGAAGCCCGTGCGCTGATGATGTCCACCAACATCCTGTCCCCGCCAACGGCGAGCCGATTATCGGCCCGACCCAGGACGTGGTACTGGGTCTGTATTACATCAGCCGTGACCGTGTAAATGCACAGGGTGAAGGCCAGGTGTTTGCGGATACCAAAGAAGTGATGCGTGCGCTGGGTAACAAGCAGGTGCATCTCCATGCCCGCGTTAAAGTGCGTGTGCATGAAGTGGTGAAAGACCTGGAAGGTGGCGTGGAAGAGCGTACCTTCATCGCCGATACCACCCCCGGCCGCTGTAAGCTGTGGGATATCGTGCCGGCGGGTCTGGGCTTCGATATGGTCAACCAGAACATGACCAAGAAGGCCATCTCCAAGCTGCTGAATACCTGCTACCGGATTCTCGGCACCAAAGAGACCTGTATCTTCGCTGACCAACTGATGTACCTGGGCTTCCGAGAAGCGACGCTGTCCGGTTCCTCCATTGGTGTGGAAGACATGGTGATTCCGGATGCCAAGTACACCATGATCGACGCTGCCGAAGAGGAAGTGCGCGAGATTGAGGAGCAGTTTGCTTCCGGTCTGGTGACTCGCGGCGAGCGTTATAACAAGGTCGTGGATATCTGGGCCCGCACCAATGACCAGATCGCCAAGGCGATGATGGAAAACCTCCGTGTCGAAGTGGTGAAAAACCGCGACGGCAAGGACGAAGAGCAGGGCTCTTTCAACTCCATCTTCATGATGGCCGATTCCGGGGCGCGGGGTTCCGCCGCCCAGATTCGTCAGCTGGCCGGTATGCGTGGTCTGATGGCGAAGCCGGATGGCTCCATTATCGAAACGCCTATTACCAGTAACTTCCGTGAAGGTTTGAACGTACTCCAGTACTTCATCTCCACTCACGGTGCGCGTAAAGGTCTGGCGGATACCGCACTGAAAACAGCGAACTCCGGTTACCTGACGCGTCGTCTGGTAGATGTGGCACAGGATCTGGTGATCAACCATATCGACTGTGGCACCGAAGAAGGCCTGCTGATGACGCCGCTGATCGAAGGTGGTGACGTGGTAGAGCCGCTGCGCGAGCGTGTACTCGGTCGTGTGGTTGCCCGTGACGTGATGAATCCTCTCAACCAGGACGAAGTAGCGGTAGAAGCCGGTACTGCTGGACGAAGTTTGGGTTGCGCAGCTGGAAACCATGGGTGTGGACGAAGTGCTGGTGCGCTCGCCGATTACCTGTGCCACTCGCTGGGGCGTGTGTGCCACCTGTTACGGTCGTGATCTGGCCCGTGGCCATCAGGTCAATGTGGGCGAGGCTGTCGGTGTTATCGCGGCACAGTCCATTGGTGAGCCGGGTACCCAGCTGACCATGCGTACCTTCCACATTGGTGGTGCGGCTAGCCGAGCGTCTGCGGTGTCCAGCATTCCAGATCAAGCACGGCGGTAAGGTGCGTTTTCATAACGCCAAGCACGTGCAGCATAAGGACGGTCTGGTAATCGTTTCCCGTTCTGCTGATCTGGCGGTTGCTGATGAGCTGGGTCGTGAGCGTGAGCGTTACAAGCTGCCCTACGGTGCCACCGTTACCGTGAACGAAGGTGACGAGGTTGGCGGTGGTCAGGTCGTTGCGACCTGGGACCCGCACACACCCGATCATTGCGGAAGTGGAAGGTAAGGTGCAGTTCGGTGATATGGAAGAAGGTATCACTGTAAACCATCAGACCGACGAGCTGACCGGCCTGACCAACATTGAAATGCTCGGTTCCCAGAACCGTCCGTCCGCAGGCAAGGATATGCGTCCTGTCGTGCGTGTGGTCGACAGCAAGGCCAAAGCGGTTGTGATGCCCAACACCGATATGCCGGCGCAGTACTTCCTGCCAGGCGGTGCGCTGTGTGGCCTGAAAGACGGTGGCAGCATCGGTGTGGGTGACGTGATTGCGCGGATTCCGCAGGAATCCTCCAAGACCCGTGACATCACCGGTGGTCTGCCCCGAGTGGCCGACCTGTTCGAAGCACGGAACCCGAAAGAAGCGGCAATCCTGGCTGAAAAGACCGGTACCGTATCCTTCGGTAAAGAAACAAGGCAAGGTTCGCCTGGTTATCACTCCGGATAACAGTGATGACAACTACGAAGAACTGATTCCCAAGTGGCGTCAGCTTAACGTCTTTGAAGGTGAGCGGGTTGAGAAGGGTGAGGTGGTTTCTGATGGGCCGCTGAACCCCACGATATCCTGCGCCTGAAAGGTGAGTCTGAACTGGCTCGTTACATCGTTAACGAAGTGCAGGAGGTTTACCGCCTGCAGGGTGTGAAGATCAATGACAAGCACATTGAAACGATCATCCGCCAGATGTTGCGCAAAGTAGAGATCCAGGAAGTGGGCGAGTCTCACTTCATCAAGGGTGAGCAGGCAGAATATGCCCGCGTTATGGAAGAGATCGATCGCTTGAAAGCCGAAGACAAGATGCTGCCGCAGTACCAGCGCCTCTTGTTGGGTATCACCAAGGCTTCATTGGCGACCGAGTCCTTCATCTCTGCGGCGTCTTTCCAGGAAACCACCCGCGTTCTGACCGAAGCGGCGGTAACCGGCAAGGAAGATGGCCTGCGTGGCCTGAAGGAAAACGTGGTCGTGGGTCGTCTGATCCCGGCGGGTACTGGCTATGCCTACCACATGGATCGTCGCCGTCAGCGTGTTGATGCACGCGGGCCGGAAGCGCCGACCATGGATGAGGTTGAAGCCGCTCTGTCTGAGGCGCTTAGCTCCTCCGACGAGTAATCCTGGCGTTTCCTGTCCCGATAATGGCACTTGTCACTTGTGGCTGGTGCCATTTGGCCCCAAGGGGCCAACAGTAGAGATTCTCCGGTGCCTTGACGGGATGCCGGGGGCTCCCTACAATCGCTGCCCCCCATGGTTTCATGGGCGGTAATTGGGTGGCATGGACCGTAAATTGACGGTTTTGTCACAGAACTGTAAGCGTGAGGCAGTAGTTTCATGGCAACTGTAAACCAGCTGGTGCGCAAGCCGCGCAAAAGCAAGGTAGAAAAGAGCGACTCCGTAGCCCTGCAGGGCTGCCCCCAGCGTCGCGGCGTTTGCACTCGGGTGTATACCACTACTCCGAAGAAGCCGAACTCCGCGCTGCGTAAAGTGTGTCGTGTGCGTCTGACCAATGGTTATGAAGTATCTTCCTACATCGGTGGTGAAGGTCATAACCTGCAGGAGCACTCCGTAGTGTTGATCCGTGGCGGTCGTGTAAAAGACCTTCCCGGTGTTCGCTACCACACTGTGCGTGGCACCTGGATACGGCAGGCGTGCAGGATCGCAAGCAGCGTCGCTCCAAGTACGGCGCCAAGCGTCCGAAGTAATACCTAGCTACCTTTTCTGAATGCCGTAGCCTGTGTGGCTGCGGTGGGATGAGTAAGGTCCGGACGGCATGCCGTTCCGGAGTCACCTGAAGCTTTCCCCGCCCAAAGCGGGAATGTTAGAGGAACACATCCGATGCCAAGACGTCGCGTTGTCGCCAAACGGGAGATCCTGCCGGATCCGAAGTTTGGAAGCCAAATTCTGGCCAAGTTCATGAACCATGTAATGGTCAGTGGTAAGAAATCGGTATCTGAGCGTATTGTTTACGGTGCGCTGGATATCATCACTGAACGTAAGGGGCTTGATTCCCTTGAGACGTTCGAAAAGGCGCTGGACAATATCCGTCCTGCCGTCGAGGTAAAGAGCCGCCGTGTTGGTGGTGCGACTTACCAGGTTCCTGTTGAGGTTCGCCCCAGCCGTCGTACTGCTTTGGCAATGCGTTGGTTGGTAGATGCTGCCCGTAAGCGTGGTGAGAAGAGCATGCCTGCTCGTCTGGCCGGCGAAGTGATGGATGCTGCTGAAGGCAAAGGCGCTGCGATGAAGAAACGTGAAGACGTGCATCGTATGGCCGAGGCCAACAAGGCCTTCTCCCACTTCCGCTTCTAAGGCAGAAGATAAGCGAGTGAAACCGGCCTGTGTACAGGCCGGTTTTTGTATTTGAACCAGTGAATCGAGGTTAGCACCGTGGCTCGTAAGACTCCTCTCAATCGCTATCGCAATATCGGTATCTGTGCGCACGTAGATGCGGGCAAGACCACTACTACCGAGCGTATTCTTTTCTACACCGGTGTGTCTCACAAAATTGGTGAGGTGCACGACGGTGCTGCCACCATGGACTGGATGGAGCAGGAACAGGAGCGTGGTATTACCATTACCTCCGCTGCAACCACCACTTTCTGGCAGGGCATGGACCAGCAGTACGACCAGCACCGTATCAACATCATTGATACTCCTGGGCACGTTGACTTCACTATTGAAGTAGAGCGTTCCTTGCGTGTGCTTGATGGTGCCGTGGTGGTGTTCTGTGGTTCTTCCGGCGTTGAGCCGCAGTCCGAAACTGTATGGCGCCAGGCCAACAAATATGAAGTGCCGCGTATCGTGTTCGTCAACAAGATGGACCGCGCCGGCGCAGACTTTGACTCCGTTTGTAACCAGATTCGCAAGCGTCTGGGGCCACTGTTGTGCCAATTCAGTACAACATCGGTGCGGAAGATAACTTCAAGGGCGTCGTCGATTTGATCCGGATGAAGGCTATCTACTGGAGCGAAGACGACATGGGGATGACCTACGAAGAAAAGGACATCCCGGACGACATTAAGGATCGTTGTGACGAGCTCCGTGAGCAAATGACGGAAGCGGCAGCGGACGGTTCTGAAGAGCTGATGGAAAAGTACCTGGAAGAGGGTGACCTTTCCAATGACGAGATCAAAGCAGGTTTGCGCCAGCAGGTGCTGGCCAACGAAATCGTTCTCGGCCTGTGTGGTTCCGCGTTCAAGAATAAGGGTGTTCAGGCTCTGCTCGACGCAGTGATTGAATTCCTGCCGGCGCCGGATGAAGTAAAAGCCATCCAGGGTGTGTTGCCGGATGGTGAAACGGTTGAAGCGCGTAAATCTTCCGATGACGAGCCGTTCTCTGCACTGGCGTTCAAGATCGCCACCGACCCGTTTGTAGGCTCCTTGACCTTCATTCGTGTTTATTCCGGTGTGCTGAACTCTGGCGACAGCGTGATCAACTCCGTGCGCGAAAAGAAAGAGCGTGTGGGGCGTTTGCTGCAGATGCACGCGAACAGCCGTGAAGAAATCAAAGAAGTTCTCGCAGGTGATATCGCGGCTTGTGTCGGCATGAAAGACGTCACCACCGGTGACACCTTGTGTGACATGAAGCACCCGATCGTTCTTGAGCGTATGGAATTCCCGGATCCGGTGATCTCTGTTGCGGTAGAGCCGAAGTCCAAGGCGGACCAGGAAAAAATGGGTCTGGCGTTGGGTCGTCTGGCGCAGGAAGATCCGTCTTTCCGTGTGAAGACCGATGAAGAAACCGGCCAGACCATTATTTCTGGTATGGGTGAGCTGCACCTGGATATTCTCGTGGATCGTATGAGACGTGAATTCAAGGTAGAGGCGAACATCGGTGCGCCGCAGGTTGCATACCGCGAAACCTTCACCCGTGCAGCGGATGTGGATGGCAAATTCGTGAAGCAGTCCGGTGGTCGTGGTCAGTACGGTCACGTTAAGGTCAAGTTCGAGCCTATCGATCGTGATGAAGAGTTCCAGTTCGAAGAACAGATTCACGGTGGTTCCGTACCGAAGGAATACTTCGGCGCGGTACAGAAGGGTATCGACGAGCAGCTGCAATCTGGTGTGCTGGCGGGTTATCCGATTCTGGGCGTGAAGGCGACTCTGTACGATGGTTCCTACCACGAGGTGGATTCCAACGAAAACGCTTTCCGCATGGCGGGCGCTCTGGCTGTGAAGAACGCAGCGAAGGAAGCCGGCGCGGTGCTGCTTGAGCCGATGATGAAGGTGGAAGCGGTCACCCCGGAAGACTACATGGGTGACGTGATGGGTGACTTGAACCGTCGCCGTGGTATCGTTCAGGGCATGGAAGACACCATGGCCGGCAAGATTATTCGTGCCGAGGTGCCTTTGTCTGAAATGTTCGGTTACGCTACTGACCTGCGTTCCATGTCTCAGGGCCGTGCCAGCTACTCCATGGAGTTCTTGAAGTACGCTGAGGCACCGAAGAATATCGCTGATGAAGTCATCAGCGGCAAGAAATCTTAAATTTACGGTTAATTTGTTAAAGGTATAGAGCCGTGGCAAAGGAAAAGTTTGAACGTAATAAACCGCACGTAAACGTAGGCACCATTGGTCACGTTGACCATGGTAAAACCACCCTGACTGCCGCGCTGACACGCGTATGTGCAGAAGTATGGGGCGGTAGCGCCATTGCTTTCGATGGTATTGATAATGCCCCGGAAGAGCGTGAGCGTGGTATTACCATCGCGACCTCACACGTAGAGTACGATTCTCCGACTCGTCACTACGCCCACGTAGACTGCCCCGGTCACGCTGATTATGTGAAAAACATGATCACCGGTGCCGCGCAGATGGACGGCGCAATCCTGGTATGTTCCGCAGCTGACGGCCCCATGCCGCAGACTCGCGAGCACATCCTGCTGTCCCGTCAGGTTGGCGTACCTTTCATCGTTGTGTTCCTGAACAAAGCGGACATGGTTGACGATGAAGAGCTGCTCGAGCTGGTAGAAATGGAAGTGCGTGAGCTGCTGAGCGACTACGACTTCCCGGGTGACGATACTCCGATCATCAAGGGCTCAGCCCTGAAAGCACTGGAAGGTGACACCAGCGAAATCGGTATGCCTGCCGTGCAGAAACTGGTTGAGTGCCTGGACGAATACATTCCGGAGCCGGAGCGTGCCGTTGATCAGCCGTTCCTGATGCCGATCGAAGACGTATTCTCCATCTCTGGTCGCGGTACTGTGGTAACTGGCCGTGTAGAGCGTGGCATCATCAAGGTGGGTGAAGAGCTGGAAATCGTGGGTATCCACGACACCACCAAGACCACCTGTACCGGTGTTGAGATGTTCCGCAAGCTGCTGGACGAAGGTCGCGCTGGTGAGAACGTTGGTGTTCTGCTGCGTGGTACCAAGCGTGATGAAGTTGAGCGTGGCCAGGTACTGGCCAAGCCGGGCTCCATCAAGCCACACACCAAGTTCGTTGCTGAGGTTTATGTCCTGAGCAAAGACGAAGGTGGTCGTCACACTCCGTTCTTCAACGGTTACCGTCCGCAGTTTTACTTCCGTACGACTGACGTGACAGGTGCATGTACTCTGCCGGAAGGTACCGAAATGGTAATGCCGGGCGATAACGTGCAGATGGACGTTGAGCTGATCGCTCCGATCGCCATGGAAGATGGTCTGCGCTTCGCGATTCGCGAAGGTGGCCGTACCGTTGGTGCCGGTGTAGTAGCCAAGATCACCGAGTAATTCGTTGCCCGGTAATCAGGAAAAGGTCGCTTCGGCGGCCTTTTTTTGGTTTACGGAATTCCGAGAAAAGCGGCGTTGATCTCTATCCTTTTTCACATTTTCCGGGTTGCGAGGCAGCCTCGGCATTGCTTCACTCGTCTTCGCGTGGCCTTGTCATCATGTAACTTATTGGCTTGATCCTCCCTCGCGCGATCTATTACTACCCTGCCGAATTTGGTGATCTCCACATAGAGCAGATCATAGACCATACGGACGCTGCTGGGTCAGTGGGTCTGGACCTTGATCTCTCTACGAGCATCTGACAGCGGACCATCGGGCGCCAGTGTCGCCTTGTCGACCGTTTGGCCTGTGTCCCGATGCAGGCCGGTCTAGGAGCTAACCTGGTTGCTGCGCAGTCACTCGGGGAGGCGGGAATAGACGGGCAGACAACGGCTCAGAGCTGCTAATAGCAACCTCAAGCTAAGGTGGAACTCAAATGAATTCCGCTCTCGAATACGGTGGGTGCTGACCTCATGAATCATGGGCTTGTCGGTAGCCGCGCGGACAGGAGCTGGTTCAGACACACAGAAGCTCGTTATGGGTGCATTGCTCGATCTTTCCCATTTCACGCTAACCGAGACAACCCTTTATTATGCCAATTTTTGGCGGCAAGAAGCTTCGCCCTACAAGCAGTCGCGTAATAGAGCGGGTTCTTTTACCGCCTGGCAGGTGGTGCCTCTTCGTAAGTATGGGCCGGGTTCCACGTTCTGGAATAGCATGCGTTTACGTTAATAGCGCACTATTGTTTTTTTCTATCACAAATACCACTGATCCTCCCGGGCTCTGTGACATGGTCTGTGAAATTCGCGAATATGAACAATAAAAAAAGCAACAGCTAGCCATTCGGGTAACTTTTAAACTCATTTATTTATCTCATTGGACTAGAACACGTAAAACTTTTTAGTAAGACCGTTCCCTTTAGTGTTACCCCACTACACATTTTACCTTGCCCA
>UEXL01000176.1_pt1 | contig 22987 bp, 36 predicted proteins | sample 1796671 | NCBI WGS metagenome assembly UEXL01 (sample SAMEA4772471, study PRJEB27181) | metagenome | reverse complement strand
GTGTATCCACCGTTCGCCACTTCATTTGATGTTATGTAACCGTCTGTCGCTGCCGACAGGGTTGCCGAACTTGTGTACAGTGCAATATAGACACTGTCTGTGTCGAGGTGGTGATCACCAAGCAACACGTCTTTTTTAAACAGCGTACTCATCGCTTGTGTGATAGCCATTAGATGCCTCCGTTATATTCTGCTGCGTAGTCACGCTGCATTTCTTGTACAAACAAAGCAACCGCTTCGTCAAATTGTGTCTTGTAGAGCGCCAGTGTTTCTGGAGCCTTCAGAAAGGCTGACGCCTCATATAGACACGCAGCTAGTAACACAGTTTCTGCGTTGTCGCCAATCCAGTTATTTGCGTTACTAGAACTTAGCCCAGTTTCTGGAGCTATGAAGTCTACTTGGTAGGTGTCAGTCGAGTTTGGCGTTGGTGCCAATGTAATGACCATCCCAGCCGTTCCTGCGCTCTTTGTGCTGTACATGCGAGGAGTGCCTTGTGTAGTGGAATTGGGCCAATAGTCACGAACGTATGAATCAATTCTGTGATCCAAATAAGACAATACACTTGAGCTTGTCACCGCAACCTGACGTATCATTCTGGCTGACGCTACTGTGTAGTCTGCCGTGCCTGCCACAAGGCTTGCGGATGTTGCCTGCCGATAGCACGGTAGGTTTGGGAGGCGTTGAAAGATCATGCCCTCTGCCTGATCGATTATTGTATCGATAGATGCAACAAGTTCTGTTGAATCGTCTTCCAAGAAGTTCTGGATGTTAGCCACCAAAGTTGTGTAGTTCATCAGTCACCCCACTCCGCTATTCCCCCAGCCTTCTTGACCCCAGCCAAGAACTTCGACGCTTTCAGCACCTACAGCACCAGTGCCTGCAACGCCAGCCTCATCAATCGATAGGCTTAGAGCCTCAACACCAACACCGCCCGTGCCGCCGCTACCAGATACGCCCTTAACGCCTGTGGGAGATACAGTGCCAACAGCACCCGTACCAGCCACGCCAGCCTCATCAATAGACATTTCTAGTGCTTCAGTGCCTATTGCGCCTGTGCCAGCAACTCCAGTTTCATTTATATTGGTTTCAATGTAAACATTACCAACATTACCCGGCGCGGGAACACCAACGGGCGGTAAAAGCCTTGGGTCTATTGTCCAGTCTTGCGTAAAACCAATAAAAACCTCTGCATTCTCTGGGTCATTATCTGGCCGTGGATTAAACAGGGCCGTGGCATCTACAACATTTTTGGCAGGCGTAAGCTGTGGCTGCTTTGGTTCAAAGTCCTCTGGCGATACGCGCAGTCCATCCCAAGTGGTTCTCAGTTGGGTGTAGGGAACCCGAAGGCCACTTATGTCGCTTATCGCTTGGGACTTTTTGCCTCTTGCATATTTTGCCATTAATATAAATTCAGCGCAGTGGGCTGAACCCTCAAACTTACACCATCATTATCAGAAGACGCCGCAAAATTAAACGATCTTTCGTACATTTCATTTAGGATCGAAAACTTCTCTGTCGCGTATTTTAGCGACAGCTTGCTTGCCAGCCCCGCGCAAATGCATTCGCTCCATCGATATGGAATATCGGCGTCCTGATTGGACGCTGTAACGTCCTCAAGCTGATTTATCGACCAATACACCAAGCTGTATGTTGACACGTCAGGTATTTGCCAGATGTACAAAATCGGGGTATATTGCTTGTCCAGCATGTACTGGCTTGGCTTTCCCGAAGATGTTTTGTTTGGCAATTGATTGTAGTCGGATATTGACACACGATTAATTATTTGGTCGGACGTGTCTGTCCCAGAGCTATCGCGGATGACGGCATCCAGAATATCGATAGTGCCAACAGGCAGTGTGTATGGCGTTGTCTGGCCGTTCACTAGCGTCAGCGTATTCTGGGAAAGCGCCCAGTAATTTATGCCTCTGTTTGCCCACTCAGAGAAGAGTAGGTTTAGGCTGCGCCTTGCCGACACAGCCCTATCGCCTGTCTGGGTCTGGGGATCAATGCCACAACGCTCAAATGCTTCGGCAATGATCTCTTCGACATCTGGACGAAACGCTACGGTTCCTGACTGAGCCATGTCCTACCTCTATCAATATTTTTTTAACGGCGCGAATAATCACTTGATATGCATCACCAGCCGCTCCAGCCCCAGTTGTTGTAAACTTGATGTCTCCAGTCCCATTAGCTCCGTATTCCGCGCTATTGGGCAAGCCACCAAATTTTTCAAAAGTTTGGTATCCCTGTTGATCTTCGGCCAGATGCAAAACAATAATATCAGTATCTGCGTCTGCCAATACCTCAACTGTCATGCCGTGCAAAATCCACTGGCATTCCACAATGCGTATGCCCGTGCAGGCTTCGCCGTTTGCATTTGCCGCAAGGGAAGACACATCTATTTTAGCCACTGCGCTTTCGTTGCCACCATCGACATACTGATATTGGAATGCAAATACACATTCGTGTGTGTTGTCGATGATCGTAGTTGATGTTGTAATATCAGCCATATTAATCTCCTAGATTGTAAAGTGGGGGTTGCCCCCACCAGATTAATTAAGCAATTTGCACGTACTCAATGATGAATGTAAACGATCCCGCTGTTGTCGCATCAACGGTATTAGTGATGTTGCAGAAAATAGTTCTTTCGGTGTCTGTATATTGAACAGAGGCTGGCGCTGTTGTGCCATCCTGTGTCTGAAGAACTAATGCGGTTACCGTTACGTTGTGTACAACAACGGTTGTACCGCCATCAAAAATTTCGTCAGTCTGAGCCGCAACAATTTGTGCGCCAGAAGAAGACGTACCAACTTCATAACCAATATCACCTGTTCCAATAACTGGAGCAACGTCACAAAAAATCTTAATGTCAGTGATGATTGTATTTGCTGGCTGAGTAAACTCACCAATAGTCGGGCTGTCACCTGCTGTGGTGTTTACTGTAACGCCAGTAGCAAAACCAACGTGCTTTACATATTTGTCGGTAACAATGCCTGTGGATGCGATAGTTGCAATGTCTGTATAAGCGCCAGTTGTTGCATTTTTAGAAACTACTTGGAACCCGCCCTCTGAGCGTACTGGTCCTGTGAATGTCGTATTAGCCATGATGATCTCCTGTCGTGGCAAGTGTCAGCCACATTGTGCGGCTGTCAGGGATGCTGGCACAATACAACAGGTCTGTACAAAAAGAAAGGGCCATCCGAAGATAGCCTTTTTTGTAACGCTAACGGCGTTAGTGTTATGTTTCGGCGTTATCTATGACCCAATCATCGGTAAGTGTTTCGTTTATTTCCCCATCGTTTTCTGAAAACATATCAGGTTCGTTCATTTCCAATTCTTCTTGCATATACTCCTCTAGTATGTGTGGTTCATCCCACTCATACCCATGCTCACTGGGTGTACCATAAGTCTCGCGCAACCAATCTTTTACGTCCTTAACCCGAACTTTGATCTTAATTGTTTTTGTGCGTTGCACATTGACCGTTGCAGTTACATTGATTATTGCCATTTTTTTCTCCTTTGGATTTTTGAATGGGGGCGCGTGGCCCCCGCTTTGATTAAGGTTGATAGAAAACAAGTCCACATGGATCATCATCAAAATACGCTTGAAATCTACGAAAAGTTTCTAGTGCATCTTCTGTTTCTTTAGTTAGCTCTCTTCCCTCTGTTATCCGCAGAAAATGACTCATTGCATCACTGACTTCTTTTTCATTAATCATTAGTAATACTCCCCATAACCATAACTTTCATCGCGCATTGCCCATTCTTCAGCTTGATTTTCAAAGCATCCGCATATGAGCAATTTGCCCATCCTCGTCTTCATCTGGTGAAAGATCAGCGGCAGACGCTTCAAGATCAGCCAGCGCAGACTTGGCTTTTTCAAGGCACTCGCGGATAGTTTTAGCTGAAACAGTTCTATCAACGCCTTCAAAACGAACTGTTGCCATTGGGCCTTCGCCGTCGAAGTCTGTCATTGTTCCGACATCTGTTTCAGTCAAATTGCCATTTTCAATAACAACTTGCATCAAGTCCCAAATTGGAACTCCTTTTTTAACTCTAACTGCTTTATACGCTAATTCCATTTTTTTTCTCCTCTGTTTCTCTTATGATTGATATAAGGGATACAATCCAGAATACAATAGGCAGATACAAACATAAATGCATTTTTATTTAAAAAAAGGGCGATCCGAAGACCGCCCCAGTTTGACCCAACAAGGAAGAGAAGATTGGGTTGTTTATGCTGCGCCTTCGGTGCCAAACACGCCGCGCCAATCGGTGAAGCCAAAGCTATATCTTTCGCGTACTTTGTAGCGTACGTTGCCAGTCTCAAAGTCACCTTCCATGCCTTTTTTCATGGCTGAACGCTGGAACATTTTCAGTCCATCAGGTACGTCAGTCTGAACAAAGAACGCATCGGCGTCTGTCAAACGGCGCATAATGTGATAGCCTTGTGGCAGATAGCCACCAGCCTTAATCGCATTGATGTCGTTGTCGGCAGTACCTGTGCGAAGCTGGCTTTCCAGCAGACGCTCTGCAACAAACTGATACGCAGTTGGAATAATCAATTGAGTACCCTGCGCTGCAATCCGAAGGCCACGATCATCTTTCATATCGCTGATATTAATCAGGATCGATTCAAGTGATGTTTCGGACAAGTCAGCCGCTGTCGCAAGCACGTTGGACTGGTTGCCGTTCTGTGTTGGGTGCGATGCACTCAACAATACAACGCCATCACCGCCATTATAGCCAGAGGTTTGTGCGTTGTTCAAGACGTTTGCAGCCTTGATCTCTTTGGTCGAAGCCATCGAACGTGCCAGCGCCTTTGTGTAGCGCGAAGCCGAACCATACTGACCATCCTCTTCAGCTTCCTCAGTGATTGAGAACGCCAGAGCGATGGTTTCGTGCTGATAACGCGCAGTCCACTGTTGACCGCATCGTAAGATACTGATCCACCTTCAGTTTTTGTTGGCGCTAGGCCAAATCCGCTGAGAAGCAAATCTTCTTCGTAAGCCTTTTGAGAAGTATTCGATTCAAACACTGCCTCGTATTCGGCGGGTAGCTGTCATACTCAAGTCCAAAGAGTATTCAGACCCGGCTCTAGAGTTTTCGCAAAACTCGCTCTATTCATTGCCATTGTTCATACCCTCCTTATATACCAGCGACATTTGTACCAAGAAGATGCTCATTAATGGCACCTCCATGACAGCATTTGCGCCGAAAGCGTTGTCTGGAGTATCATGCAGAGCAATGATCTTACAGGTAGCAATACCAGCAGCCATTGTTCCACTCAATTCAAATCCAGATTGACCAGTTACAGTTGAACCAGCGCCAGCAACAACATCAGCACAGTTGCCGATATTTGTTTGGGCAGTAGTTCCAGCAGACTGACACTTTAAACACAGTGTATGGATCATCATACATATGCTATGATGTCTGTCGCAGTGTGCCTGACGGCCAATACTCACTGTAAACATATGATCCATCAGATGCGGTGTACGAACACCATCAAACACACCAATGTTATTTACTTCTGTTGCAGTGTGAGGGTAAGAGTACCACCCGCAATAATAATAACCAAATCACCCTTGAAGATGTTCTCTGCAAGGCCAGTCGCAATGGTATATTTGTTTGTGCGAGGCGCATTACCGCTCATGTGACGAATCGGGACAACCCAAATGCGGCGTCTACATTTGCCATTTTTCGCTCCTATAGCGTGAATTAATCGCTCATGGCAGAAAGTCTTCTGCCGCGACTTGTTTCAGACTGTCGATCCTGATGGATCGGTAGCCCATTCTGCCGCCCAACTGCGTCAAGCTCACCCACAACCGATTCATTCTGCTCATTTGATTTGCCTTGGTAGTACGCCTTCATACTGGCGTGACGTTCCTTTGGCATTTCGCAAAGCAGCATACCCTCAATTCCGATTGATCCTGTCCACTGCCCGTGATTGATCGTCGGAAACAACGAGTCTTTCACACTATCGGCAGAGCGAGGTTCCCATCCTTCACGCATACGTTTGTACACGTTGTCTGGACTTTCCTTGCCTTGGATGCTTGTAGCGACCCACCGCTGAACGTATCCCGATCTTGGCTCTGGGGCGTCTAGCAGTGCTGGCGGTTTCCATGCGGCTTCTGGACGAATCTCCTCGTCACGCTTGGATGATCGTGATTGCTCTGCGCGAACATTTCTTTTTCAGACATAACTATTGTTCCCTCTGTTGACGACGAATTTCGGCTTCATATTTCTTGAGACCACGTTCATCATTAATACCAAGTTCTCTAGCCATTCTAAGTTGCTCTTGCGTCATACGCACACGATTGCCCTTATAAGCTGAAGACCCGCCTGTAGTTGGGGCGACTGGAGACCTACCTTTTGGTCTTTGCTTCGGACTTGGCCCTGACTTTAACTCAGGAAATACTTTTTGTAAACGCCCGTTAAGTTGCACGTAATATTCGTCGCTATTCTTGTCGAACCCTTCCAAATCTAATTGCACATCAATGGCACGAGCAGCGGCTGTTTCTCGTTCAAAACCTGTGGCATTAAACCAGTTATTTTGCTGCCACCATGACATTGCTTTTTCTGGTGGTGCCGCCTGCTGGCGCTGTTGTTGAGGCTGCTGACGCTGGCGTTGCTGTTGCTGTTGCCGCCCTTGCTGCTGTGCCTGTGCCACGCGCATGGCCGCTCTCATGTCGGCCATCTGCTCTTGGTAGTTGACTTGCGCGTCTGTGTCGCCCTCTTCAACAGCCTTGTGCAGAGCCGCCTTAGTTTGGACATATCGGTCATTAAACTGTTGTTCAGCCGACTGTTGTGATCCCTGCTCCAGACGCTCTAGTCGTTTTTGCAGTTGAGCATTTTGCTCTTGGATTTGCTGCGCTTGTATTTCAGCCTCTCTTCGTTGGCTTACTAATTTTTGAATGCGCTTCTGAACCTTTGGGCCATAGTCTGGCTCCTCTTCAGCAACATCCACAGCCTCTTCCTTGGCTTCCTTTACGGGATCGTCAGAGATTTCTATCTCAAAGTCTTCTGTCTCTCCCTTAGCCGCTTTAATTTCGGCCTCTATTTCTTCCAGAATTTTCTCTTGCTCTGACATGTCTCTACCCCAAATATGCGGCGACTTCGACGCCGTCTGGCAAAATGGACGTTAGCTCATCGTCATTCAGCAGAAGGAATTTCACGCCCTTTACAACGATTTTCTGACCAGCGTATTTACCGTAGGTCACACGATCTCCGATTGACGGCATAACGTCAGACTTCCAACGCTCTCCTTGTGTCGCGGTCACGGTACGCAAGATCGCCCATTGCACAGACGGTGCCGTGGGCAGTCAGGTATTCCTCGTTGTCTTTTGAGGTGTCTGGCAACAAAATGCCGCCTGCGGTCTTCATTTTTACCTGATTTGGTTGAACCAAGACCTTCCAATTCATTGGAATTGGGATTTGATGGGAACCAATGGTCGCGTTGGTTTCTTCATCTGTGTATATTTCAGCATGTTGATGAGACATGGTTATTCATCCTCTTTGTTTAAATTTTTGATCGTGTCATGTATTACGTCAGATGCTTGTTCTAGCCCCTCTGCAATGCCCACGTTTTTTGTGGTACGCCTCAAAGTCGGACATTCGACCCCGAAGCATACCGTCAGCTATTTCAAGCCGTCTCTTTTCCAGATTGCTTCTGATCTGCTGGAGCAGATCGCTTATCGTCATTTTTAACGCCTCCCGACATGGAGACGCCTGTGACGTGTACTGTTACGTTTTTATTGTCTGTCACTAATATCTCCTTTTCATTGGTTTCTTCTTCATATTCTTTACCATTTTCTTTTTATTTTTACAACCTTTGCAGGTTTTTGCCATAATTCATTTTATTTCCTTTCATAAGGGAGGAGAAGCTGGCTCTATTCATCATATACGCCAACAGGGTTTTGCATTTCCATAAGCCTTGCGTTTTCTGCGGCTGTCATGGGATCAAACTTGCCATAAATTAATTCATCAAGTTGTTTTCTTGTTAATGGTGTATCTGTCTGCGATGACATAGGCTCTTTAAAAAGACCTAGTGCGCCCGTAGCGTCTCTTTCAGCTTGTGGACGATCTGCGCGGCCATACTGCCGAAGACTTTTTATGCTATCTACCTTCATGTCATCCATGACCGATCCACCACCAAAAACTTTATTTTTCAAACGGCGCAAAAATGGACTGACGTATGGGTTTGTTTTTTTGGCAACTTTTATAGCCGTGCCTAACGCACCAGAACCAAGAGCGGTAAATACACCCTCTTCAATCCCTTTTTGCATTCTGCCTTCAGTGCCTTCGCCAGTTGCATAACCATACCCAAAGCCAACGCCACCACCAAGGGCTGTTGCCCCTACGGGGCTTTTAGATAAAACTTGAAAGGCGCGTGGCCCTGCCATGAACATTGTCGGAATTGCTCCAGCAATTTCAGCACCCAAAGCTATATTAGGATTTTCTTCAGAGAATTGATTTATTTTTCCTTGCACTTGGTTCAAGGCATCGTTGAAGCTCAAACCTTGATCCATCATAGACCTGATTGCTGCTTCTATTTCATCGCCTGTGCCAAATGTCAGACCCTGTGCCGCCGCCCCCTTGCGCCACCTTCTGTAAACAGTGGGCTTATATCAGTCGCGTCTGAATTGTAATCACTCATCATGCGATCCATGTCCTCGCGAGACAGGTTCGATAAATCAAAAGGTAAGTTATCCATGTCAGCCATCAGACCTGTCCTCCAGACAATTCTCTTGCCAATATTTTTAGGGTATCAGCAAAACCCTTGTCCAGTTCTTTTGCAGCCATTGCAAACTTGCGTGGCGATACATCGTCGGACTTTAGCCCACGCCGCTCCAGAAACTTCTTGGCGGCTCTGATCTCTGCCTGCGCCACTCTTTTTTACTGCCGCCTTAGCCATTATCTGTCCTCCGCAATGCCAAGGTTTGCCCTGTTCATTGGTGTTAGGGCGTCTAAGGCTCCAAGGTTTGTTCTAGCGCGATCGGTGAGCCGTGCAGCATTACTAGTTGGAACGCTCCCAGTATCTCCTCGTCTGATATCTCCTCTAGAGACCCCTCCCGCTCCAGAAGTCGATTGTACGCCCTGTTCAGAAATGCTCGTTGCCGCTGGGAAGGTAGATTTACCCGTTCCTGACCCAAAACCTTCAAAATCCGCTTGGAGTATTCGTCTTGCTGCTCCTGCTCGTTCACTGTCATCTCCTGTCCATTTCATTACTACAACGTCTGGAAAGCCCTTTGATTCATCCCAACCAGTGCTTCTCCAGTACGATAACAATTGGTCATACTCCTGCTGACTATGCCCCGAAAGAAATATATCTTCACTAAATGGGACTTTGCCAATCTCTTTAAACCCATACATACCATATATTTCTGGCAAAAACCCTTTGGGGTATTTTTTAGACGGCACTGCAAATGCATCTAGTACAGTCACCCCTTCTTGTATGGCCTTGCCTAGTATTATTGGCACAGACACGCCGCCTGTGGCAAGTTCATTCGCCACAACGCCAGTCAAGGCGCGGTCATTTGGCCCCATAACAATTGGCTTTTCCATTAAAATCATCTACCCAGCTATAGTCTGGCTTCTTATCAATTCCAAAGAAAACATCCTGCGGAACGGCTCTGCCTTCCATTGTTTTGCCAGAAAGTTGAAAGTATTCAACGTCACCTTTTTTTACAGCTTTTTTATCTACTGGGCTTAGAGATACACCTCCAGCATTTCTTGCAATTGCCTTGTCTATTGCCGCAGGAGACGTGCCGCCTTTTTTGACAGGCATTGCTGTGCTAGACCAACCCTCTGTTCGACCCATTTGTAAAAGACGCGCTGTATTAGGATTTAATGCAAGATTATATCCCGTTAATTCTTTCATTAATTCAGCTTGCTCTTGTGTAATTGGCTGTCTGAAGCCAGACATATCAAAAGACCGCTTGTCTCTGTTCCAAGCTGCATCCTGCACTCCAAAATCAAGCGGAAGATTTCGACCAAATTGTTCACGGGTCAACATATCAATGTCTGTAAGTGTCCCTCTGTCTTTAAAAAAAAGTCAGGAAATAATGCCGTCCTTGCAATCGGGTTTTCAAATCTGCCGACAACATCCATTTGCACTCCCAGATTGTAATCTGGATGTGGCAAGACGCCATATAGTCTAGGGTCTATAACGCCAGTTGCGTCCTTGCCATATCTTGGCTTGAGCAGTAATAAACCATCGCCTACGTTTTGACCTGACAGGGAAGGCTCTATTGTCTGGTCTAAAATTCTGCGAAGATTTGGTGCGCCTTTGTTTTGCAGCTTGGTCGATGCTAACTGATTGGCTATTGCCTTTCTTGCATCAAAGCTCAAGCTAGATATAAATTGACCAACATTTGGGTCATCAAAAGACGTAAAATTTTCAAGAGATTTTAACGCTGGCTGCTTTGTCTTGCGGCCATACTCTCTTATTGTTTCGTTTATGTAAGACAAATCCTTGGGATCAATCTTTCCAGCTTCACGGGCAAACGCCTTAGTAGCTTCAGTTAATACCTTTCCCACAGAAACATTACTTGCGTGTGCCGCATCACCCATTGCTGAAACAACAACAAAGTCACCCGCTTTGCCCCCTGCCTCTGGAGACACTAATTCTTTGGCCTTATCAACGCCTCTTGTAACCCAGCCAATTTTTTTATCATAATATAATTCTTGAAGAGGAAAAAACGGCCCTCCGCGAAGCGGAACTGTGTTTTCAAATTGAAGGCCATCAAGTGCGCCAATATTTTTAGCAGCGGCTGTCAAGTCAGCCTGTGTGCTTGATATTGTCGATCCAACAAGGTTTTCTGGGTCGATTACAGGAAGATTTCCATAGTCTGAAACCAATTGTCCTGCGCCTGAGTCGGTGCCTGTTCTGACCCCTTTATCGACAGAAGAGTAATTATCAAACAATGCTTCAGCCGCATCTTTGCCCAAATTGCCAAAGAGTTTTTTTCCCAGCCAGCTAAGAGGGTTTCGTTTACTTGCCATTACGCGACCCCTGTGTCTTGAATGCCAGCCAATGCGCCTGCGTCCGACATTATGTCATAACTGTCCCGCCTGTCTACGTCATAGGCCGCATTGGGCGATCTGATGTCTTCTGGATTTAGAATAATCATACTGTCAGGCGAATATCTTTGCTTTTCCAAATCATCGCGCAAATCCATAAGTTGATCTTCACGGGCCATTTCTTCTGGGGTTTTAAAAGCCTCTGGAGAGTTTTGTATGTCCCAATCGTTTGACGCCTTGATGCGTTTCATTACTTCAGATGCGGTTAATGTTTCATTTGCTGCACGGGGAACTGTTGCCTCTAGTGGTCTTGTCGCCTCCATTCGTGCAGTCGCAGCGTCATTTATAACCAATAATTCTTTTTTTATTTCAGCAATCTTGGCCTTTGCTTCGGGCATGATTTCGCCTTTTCCCTGTGACGTTGTTTCCACGATGTTTTTATACACAATGCCATCATATCCAGCCTTTTGGATTTCTTCGTTAATTATCTCAAGCAATTCCCTGTTTTCCATGCTTTCAATCCAATCATCTGGATCGCTATAATTCCCAATGGGATCGCTCATTGCAATGTCATCGTAGGCTTGCATTATTTCGTCTATATTTATACCAGAGTTTTGGTATTGTTGCTTTTCAAGCTCTTCAATTACTTTGGAACTGTTTTTCCAATTACCAACGTCAGGCATTCTAAGTGGATTATGCACGTTTATACGAACAGGCATTACCCTTGCTTTGGTATATTTGGTGGGTTGTCGCTATCAAAATTACCATAGCTGGGTATTTCACCCTTTATTCTTGCCACGTCCAGCAGGCGCTCATTTGCCTGTTCTGGTGTGCCAACGTGTACGCCCAAGTCCAGCATAGCAGGGTTAAATTCTGAAAAGTCGCCACGGGTGCCGTGATAATACATTTCTGGCCGAAATTCTTCAAAAAATGCTTGATCTTCTGGCGATCTTTGCAGCGCACCCAAAGCTGTTGGCATTTTAAACTCTGGCGGTGGATTGTTATGACCAATCCCAGCAGGCTCTCCTTCTGGCAGCACACCAAACTTTCTACCTAAGTAGTCGGCCAAGTCTTTTCCAACATCGCCAAAGACAGCCCTTCCAGCGTCACCTATAAGATTTGCCATTACTGCGCCTCCTCGTCTTCATCTATCTGGCTTAACGCGCCAAGACCAACCGCCGTTGGTGTCGCTACTGCCGTCAAGTTTGGCAGATGCGAAAGGCGCGGATCAAACATTGCACTTGGACTGCGTATTTTTGTGGGATCAAGCTCAACCCTATGTGTGGCTCCCGTTGGGCCAAAGCCAAAAGTTGTTCCCGCTCTTGGCAAATCAATGGCATCAAACCCTGCGTTTTGATACACCTGATTTAAAATTTGGCCCGGACCCGCTTGGTCGGGGTCATAGTAATTACTATTGTAATTGGTTCTAAATATTCTTTCTAAGTCTTCGGCATCTATTTCGCCGTAGTCATCAAGATGCATATATAGGGCAGACCGAAGCTCGTCATATCCTACAGAACCATCGTCTGGCATATTGTCCAGTAAGTCTTCAATAATATCAACCGCTGGCCCCTCGCGCTCAAAACTATAGCTATCATCATTGGCAAGCTCTTCGGCGCGTTCTTGTACGGCCTCACGGTATTCAATCTTATCAGGGTATGCCGACTGATCGATTTCTTTTCCGCATCGTCAATGTAATCCGCTGGGTCTAGCTCCTTCGTCCACCCTTAAAGACGGTGGCGTCCTTTCCTTAATTATGACAGGGTTTTCAACGCGATCCACCAGCTTGACAACTTGACCACCGTTTCGCGTAATTCTGTACTCTGCCAGTGCCTGCATAAAGCCGGGTGGGAACTCACCCTTTGGAAAAACATTAGCAACCAAGTCTTCAAGCTCTTCAAAGTCACCCGTTGTAAAAGTACCACGGCTTAATAAATCATTGTGAAGATCAACAACTTTCTGTGCATCCTTGGGATCGATATTTGAATTTCTAATGGCCTGATGCTGCAATAGCTGGGGGATTAGCTGCACTTCAGCCTTGTTCATATCATCAAACATAAAGTTGGCGGCGTCATACAAATTACTGCTGTCAGTAATTCTATCAAGCTCCATACTGACTTCATTTCTCACGTCTGGGCCTGTCAGGGACGCATAATTATCGCTTGCGTCACTAGGGTCATCGGATGTGTATAGACCGCCCCCACTGTGCGCCTGACCGCTGTACGTGTGCCGCTCTCTGTGCCTTCCAGCTTGGCCTGTGGGTTCATATACACATCACTGGGATCAGCCATGTATTCGATTTCATCAAAGCCGCCGTGATACCGACCCGTGTCAAAATCAAAGCCGCCCTCACGCCCACGCTCCAGCCTACTGGCCGTGTCAGTGGGAAGATCATAGTTCTCCACTAAAAACTGCTTGTCAGCGGCTGAATACATTTGTGGGGTGACTTCATCGCCACGTCCTGACTTTAAAAGGTCAAGGACTTTACGCGCTATGTCTTTTCCTACATCTCCAAAAACCGCTCTACTTGCATCGCCTATAAGATTTGCCATATCACCACGCCTTACATGACCAATATCTGGCCTTGGTTTTTGGGCCGGGATTATCACAGTTGTGACGCGCCCTGAAATTAGATCGTCTGCCCTTTTGGTTTTTCTTGATTTTCATGTTGGGGTCGCCAAAGGTCACGCGCTTTACCCTGTCGCCGTCCGTAACGTACACCACAGACTTTTTCTTGCCGTAGCTGGTTTCGCCCTTTGCAATCCTGCGCGGCTTGTTCAGTGTGACGCTCTTGCCTTTGTATTTTGCCATTCAATAAATCCTCGCCTTGTCAGGATCGACCAGCCTTGGAACACAGTATGCAACGCCAAAATCTTTTGTATTGCTGTGGTATCCGTAGCGCCTCACGATTTCTCTTGCGTAGTAGTTACACGTTTCTAGCTTGCGAAACAACATATCATCGCTGACCAACTTACGATCAGCAATACCGATATATAAAACCAAGGCGAAGACATGTACCACTCACTTTTCAGCCTTTATTAGCCCCATCATAGTATCGATAACAGATTTCTGCTCATCAGTATAATATTCTGGTTCCCCACTGTCCAACAGCATATCCGCGAATAAATGCGTCCTTTCGGGATACTTCGTTCCACTGTTCAAACGGCCTATCCCTCGCCGTACTCTTCAACATCTCTAAAATACATTTCCACGTCATGCTGCAATTGTTCTGGCGTTTTTAGGCTTTGCAGTATGTCTCGCATTTCTGCGTATTGTGGAATGCGTCGAGGAGCTTCATGCAGATATTCGCCAATGATTGCTTTCTCTAATTCTTCGCCTTGCAAAGCTGGGTCAAAGACTTCGATCAATGGACTGTTATACCTATCATCGTAGGCTTCGGTAAACTCTAAACGCCTGCCGTTTTGAATGCCTTGGTCGCGCAAATCTTGGACCTCAATGTCAGAGAACAGTGGATACTGCTCTCTAATACCAGCCAGTGCGCCAAGCTCTTCCATTACCCCTTGGCCTTTTTCTTTGCGGTGTCCGACAGGTCTTTCATGTGAACCAAAACTTACTGGACGCCGTGTGACGTGCGCCAGACATGACCCTGCCCTTGGCGTCCTTGTGTGTTGCGCCCTTATGCTCTTTGCCGTTCTTAAAATAGTGCTTTACGCCACCAGCCATTATGATTCTCCATTTGTCGCTCTATGTCTGCTTCAATCGCAGCATCTTCTACACACTCTTGCAATTTCCGTGCGTACTCATTGCGAAGACGGTCAGCGCGTTCCTTTATAAAAAGAATCGGCACTGATCTCTTCAAGCTGAATTTGTTTTGAAATACCCATTATTTCTTCCCTTTCCAATTTACGCGCTTTGCAGATGTCTTGCGCTTTGATGCCGACTTGGCAGACTTGCTTTTGCATTGAGCCATTGTGGGGCGACAGGCGGGGTAACCTCTTTTGCTTTTAGCAGTTCTAGATTTGCGGCCACAAGGCTTGCCTGTTTTGCAGTCAACCCAGCCCTTGCCTTTGTTCTGACCGAACCAGTCTTTCAGACTGTTGCCGCTACTTTTTTTTGCTTTTGCCACTTTTATTGCCCCAGTTTTTTGCGCCGACCTTGCGGCATTTTACCAAAGCGCCAGAGCCATAGGCTGACGGCCATGTGCCACCGTTGCGCGTGTATCGCGCCTTGACCTTACTGTAGCAGGCGTCTCTCTTGGCTTTCTTTTTCTTCTTCGCCATCTACTTGCCCTTTTTCTTGCCATATCCAGCGGCATAGGCAGCGCGACCCTGCTTTTCAGCTTCGGCCTTGGTTTTATAAACCTTGCCCTTGCTGCCCCAGCGATAGCCGCCCTTGACCTTCATGACGGGCATTAGTGACCGCCAAGCAGCTTATTCATCATGTCCTGCACATTGCCGCCGTCGAGCTTCATGACTTTGACCTTCACGTCACCGTGTGGGGCTTCCATCATTTCTTCATCGACATCAGAATAATCTTCTTCGTAATCTTCGCCATCAACGCCCATCATTACCTGATGGCACAGCAGTAGAAAATTAACTAGCTGATCGTCGGTCATGTCGAGACCGTCCGTATCGTGTGAAAATCCCATCTTTTCCATAAAGAGGGCTGCATTGTCTTCCATGTTTTCTACGTTTACTTCAGCCATGTCGGCCTCCTATATATCTTGCTCTGCCCCAACGGCTGCGCCTGTTAGATATTGCGCCTCAATTTGTCTTCCCTCTGGGGTGATGTAATATTCAACGCCATCTATTACCTGCTTTGTTAGCAGTTCATCGATGTTTACGCCAGAAGCATATCTCTGTAGCCACGGTGGCAGGAACCTACCCCAACCCCCTTTATAATAGCGATTGTAAATGCTTCTGGCTGGGCCTGCGTTGGGGCCACCAAGATTGCCACGATTACTACCATCGCCTTGGTTGCCACCCCCGCCGCCTCCACCGCCAGTTGGGGTGCCATAGACTTGATCTACAGTAGAGCCACCTGCCGCATTATTATACGGGACAATGTTGTCAGTAACCATGCTGGCACTGCCATCGCCTTGGACATAATATTCGTCACCACCACTTGTGATGAAGCCACCTTCTGTACTCATTCCAGTTGGGTCTATACCAGCAGCGTCACTTTGGGAATCATAGACAGTTCTAAAACGATCATAATCATTAATGCCATCGTTGTTTGCGTCTGGGCTGTAAGATGGATTATCAAACTCTGATAGGTTTAAATTCTGGCCGACAGAATAATCAGGCATAGTGTACCCTTTATTGGGACCATCCGCGTATCGAATCTCTGTTCCAAGATTTGCTCCAGAACCTATTCCAAAGACAGCCCTTCCTCTGTATTTGTTGCCTGCACCATACTCAGAAACAAGTCTTTTTTGTTCGTCAATATCTTTTTGCGTCACTTTAAAACTTTGCGCCTTTGTCGATGGCGGCATGAACGCACTAACATCATCTGCGTTCAAAACCTGATCAGCAAACGAAGTAATTGTTGAATTATCGTAACCAATGTAATTTCCTTTGGCATCAAACTGTGGTGTGGCTCCCATTTCCAAGGCAGCAATTTGCTGGTCAACTATGGATTTTCTACTTTGAATACCACCTTCAAGCATTTTTTTGCCAAGGAAACTGCCAAGAACTGGCACTGGACTAAGCATCCCCGGCAAGAAAGACCCAAAATAAGCCAAAGTGCTTGGTGGAATATCGTCAGTCATTTGCTGGGCTGCTATTGCATTGGCAGCTTCTTTTGGGGACATGCCAGTCGTGTCAACTGGGGTGTTGTTGCTGATGTCATCAGCAACGCCGTAGATTTGCCTGCCTGCCTGAGACATACCCCCACCTCTCAAAGAAGCTCCAGTTTCATCATCAACTAACTGACCATTTATATAAGAAGCGCCATCTTTTGGCGTAAACATATTTGCCAAAGTTTCTCTAAAGCTATTTCTAGGCAATGCGCCAATCGGTTCCCCAGTGGCAGTGGCTGGGGCCGTAGTCCCACCTGTTGAGAAACCAACAGGCGTACCAACAAGATTGTTGCCATCATCACCGCCGCCACCGCCTAAGTTATTCCCTTGGTAATCCGTAGTGGGCGTATCCAAAACCTCTGGCCGCAATTGTGGGCGAACAGTAGGAGTGGGAGGGGTTACAACCGCAGGAGGCACATAAACCTCTGGAACAACGACAGGGGTTTGAGCCACAGGAGGCCCATCACCGCCGCCGCCATAATTAGGGTCAGCGTAGTTCTGTGGGTTTCTGTCCATTTCTTCGTAGGGATCAATGTACCGATCATCATCATCACCACCGCCGCCGCCACCGCCATCGCCGCCATAAGCAATTAATGGCTTTATTGGGTTTAAACCTATTAAATCAAGCAGCTTCATGCCAAGTACCTCTGTTTGGGAAGACCCCATTTCGATTGCCGCGATGCGCGAACACTTCAGTTACATTTGGATACTGCGTCCAAAACTGCTTTCGCATTTCTTTACACATCCACAACACATCTCTGCGCCCAAAAGGAGCAATCATATCAACGAATACCATTTTCTCGCCGTCATTTCGAGAAAAGATTTTAGGGCCAGAATAGTCCTTAGTATCAAACTCTTTTTCGGTCATAAACGCCCAAGTAATTAAGCCAATGCACTCGCCATCACGATAAAACAAACGAATCTGTTCGTTATCAATTGCGGGTAACAGTCTCCACGCAACGGTTTCGCAGGGAAAGTCCTTGTAAGGGGCAGACGTTGTCCACAGCTTTAAGGCGTCCCGAAGCATTGTTCTAAGCCCTCATTGGTGGTTGCTGCTGTGGTGGACCCTGCATTGGTGGCTGCATGGCCTCCGCTATATTGCTAAGTGCGCCCATATCGCCTGCGCCCATACGCCGCCTAATTTCAGCAACTTTATCCAACAAATATTTATTCATGTCCATCGGTGGCTGCTGACCCCCACCTTGGGAGGGAGGCGGGGGCCGCGCACCCTGCGCTTGCTCTGTCGGCAAACCGCCGAAGGCCGCAGGATTGATAGGGGGCAAATTATATCGTGGGGGGTACATTCTTCATTGCCTCCATTTGTAACTTCGCTGCGTTCTTCTCCCGCTCAAGCTGCAATTCTGCCTCCAGCTTTGTAACTTTTGCCTGCAAGTCGGCCTGCGCCTTTGCCATTTCGATCTGCATATCTTGCTTGGCCTCTGCCTGCTTGATCTGAATATTCGATTGAGCCTTGGCCTGATCGGCAGCAATTTGCGCCTGCGTTCTGGCCGTGAGGGCTTCGGTCTCAAGCTTTGCCAATTGCTGCGCGTATTCCAGTGGATTGCCCTGACCTTGCCCCTGCTGACCAACGCCCCTAATGGCTTCGATCTGTTTCATCTGGGGTGCCTCCTGCACAACTTGAGCGGCCCGTTGGCTAATTAGGCGATCCATTTCTGGGTCAACGTCATTAAACTTGAACTTAGGGTCTCTAAAGTCTGGCAGTGGCGGCAGTTCCATTGCAACGCTAGCCTGCATTCTCAGGCGGTACAGCAGCGCGATATGCTCTGCGATGTGGGCGATCAACACTGGCTGCATTGATGCAGCACCGGGATTTCCCGCCAAAGACGGGTCTTGCATAAACTGCATGTGAACCGCAATGTGAGCCTCGTGATCTTGCTCTAGAAATGCGCGTATTGGCTTGCCATACATCACGCTCATGTTTTCATCAATTGGGTCCATTTGCGGAGCATCTTCGGGCTTCTTTAGGATTTCATCGATGTTAGGTATGCGGATCGCCTCGTACATCCGCTTGTACGCCTCGTAAAGATCGTGAAGCTGTGGCGCTGACTGAGCCATTTGCAGCACGGCCTGCGCCTGCGAGATGCGCTGGGCGGTACTGAAGATGTTGGGATCGGACACAGGAACGATGTCAATCTTTTCATCGAAGTCAGCAGCATAGATTACTTCAGCCGCGCCAGCGATGGCGAAGGTAAATTCTTCTGGCAGGTTTTCCGCATTAAGAGCGGCCAGCATTTTAAACTCTTGGCCCTGCGAGTAGTGCAGCCGCTTGTGAATTGCGCTAAAGGCTTTGGAGCCTTGTTCGATCAGGGCCACGGTGCTGCCCACTGGGGCGTTGGGATTTACGTCACCGACATTAAGATCGGCTGTAGACGCAAAGCGTTGGCCTGCATCCACCATAAAGCCTAACAGATTAAACAGCGATCCTGACGGCTCTTTGAACGGCAGCGGCATAATGGCCTTGTTGACATCATCGACGGTGCTGTCGAGATCGACAAATTCACCGGGGCTGATCTGCATATCACCGCCCTGCACACGGCCACGCAGCTTAAACCCACCTTGCATATTTGCAAATGCAGCACTGTCGAGCAGAGCGCGAAGCGATCCTGTCGCCGCTTTGCCCAGCCCACCGATCATGTGATACAGGCCAAAGCCGTAGAACCCAAGTCCGGGCAAGAACTTGTAGCTCACAAACCAGTCGCGGCGTTTTTTCATCTCATCGTCTTCGCGCCAATTGCGTCTGACGCTGACAACTTTCTGGTTGTTATAGTCGATGGTGATGACGTAGGGGAAGGCGACAGCGTTGTCGTTCTCATCGTCCTCGTCCATTTCCTCGCCGTCGATGCCATCAAACAGATCATAGACGTGCATTTCAAGCAGCGTCATTACGTCATCTTGGCTGTCATCGCCGTATTCATCGACGCCCTCGATTTCGCCAATCACATCGTCTGATGACTGGACGCCGTCACTGCCAGCATATTCTGTCTGGAGGTAGTAGCCGTTTTGAACGTACCGATTGTATTCGTTCTTTGGCATACGAATGATGTGAGTATAGCGGGGGATGTGTACAGGTCTTTGGTTTCTGGGGCCACGCAGAAGTCTTCTGCCTTTACAAACTCTGAACACTGCCGATCAAGGTTTACGTTCCACCAAACCTTTTTGAACGTCTGTCCGACCAGCGGTAGGTGAAACAGCATTTGATCCAGTTCTGGAAAGTACGATTCCATTTCCTGCGTGATTTGGTAGTTCATAAATTCACGAACTCGACGGCCTTGATCTTCGATCTTTTCGTCTGGATCGCCAATGATGACGGTCTTAACTGGCCCCCTGACGGGTAAAGCTCTGCAATGGCCTTGGCGTTGAATTGGGTTGCCGCTTCAGCGATTAGGGGGTGAACAACGATGGACAGGCCACGGGTGGCGCGTTCGTCTTCGCCCTCGTCTAAGCCGCCGTCTGGGTCTAAGGTTTTAAGGCCAGCCTTATAGCGTTCTTTCCACTCTGATCGTGCGGCCTCGTCGTTTTCGTAAAAGCCGATTAGCTCTTGGCCCTTTCGGGCAAGCTCACGGGCGTCGATTTCTTCTGCGAGGTTTGCGTCGAACTGAGCGTCTTCGATTTCTTCCTGCATGTCTAGCTCTGGATCACCGATTAGCACGTCACCATCTGGAAGGGTCTCGACCATCAGGTCATCTGCGGGTGCGCCTTCGGCAAACGGGATTACATTTGGGTCAGCCATATAGAGTCATCCTTTGCGTCTCTGGAACGTAGTCTTCATCTGGGTCTTCAGTATGCCCAAGATACCATCCCTTGCGTAATCTTAGCCAAGCCTGTGTCATTGTATCGACCACATCATCGTTTGGGTGCGTGGGGAAGGCTGCGGCTATGCTTATTAAATCTTTAGCCCACTTTCGATTTGAAGGGTAGTAAATTCTTCCGTCCTCCAATAGTGCGCTTGCTGCGTGAGCGCGAGCTTCCTTATCACGGTCAGGAGAATATGCCAATACTGGCACCCCTGCCATGCGGAGGTCTTGCAGGAGGCTTGCCCTGACGCCTTTTTTTCGATCAAAACTGCATCTGGTTGCCAATCGTCGTAGGCTTCCTGCGCCAGCTTGCGTAGCTCTGGATAATTAACCTTGTCCCACCAAGCCTCCAGCACGATGGGCAGTCGCATCCTTTTTCTTGAAGACGCCCCAAGTTGTACGGGCAGAGAAGCTGGAGCTTTCTTTTGTTTCAAAGGCTGTGTCCCAAGATTGAATGACGTAGCGATATTTTCTGGCATGTCTTCCTTTTCCCACGGCACCCACCAGCTTGACTTCAGTATTCCACCGCCCTTGGGGCTTGGCCGCTGCTGTAGCTGCCCTGCGGCTGCGTAGGAGCCAAGGCTGCGCTCTAGGGTGGTCAGGGTCTTCTCGTCCATCCTTTCGGGCCAGAGAAGCTCCCCTTTCTGTGCGTGGGTCTGTGAAGCCAAGGGTTGATCTGTTGGGCGTTGGGTGGCCGATCTCATATCTGGCAGGCAGGCACAGGTGATCCCATTCATTGCCTAGCTCATTGGCGAGTATATGGCCCGTGAGGTCTTGTTCGTGCAATCTTTGCATGATGATGACAAACGCGCCCGTCTGCGGGTCGTTGAGGCGCGTCTGCATGGCCTGATCCCACCAGTCAACACACCTCCCTGACTTTGCTGCTGTCGGCCTCCACGCTGTTGTGGGTCATCGATGCAGATGATGTCACCACCATCACCAGTTAGCGCACCACCGACACTGGTTGCGATTCTGAAGCCTGTCTGATCATTTTCAAACCGCTGCTTCTGGTTTTGATCGTCGGTCAATTTAAACTTGTCACCGAAGTGCGCCTTGTACCACGGGCTATCGATCAGCCTTCGGCACTTGGTGCTATCCCTGATCGACAGGGAGGCAGCGTAGGACGCATAGAGAAACTTCTTGGATGGTTGTGTGGCCCAAGTCCACGCAGGCAGCGCCACGGCCACGCTGATTGATTTCATGTGTCGGGGTGGCACGTTGATGATTAGGCGCTTGATATCGCCTTCGGCCACGGCTTGTAGGTGATCACTGATGGCATCGATGTGCCAGTTGTTTTTGAAATCGACGCCCGGTTCAATCGTCGGCCAAGCGGCTTTCGTAAACTCCCTCAATGATCGTCGGTACTTTTCGGCCCTGACTTGCTCCAAGGTGAGATTGCTCAAAAGCTCGTTCAATTGCGCTGAGTTCATTTATACCAATCCTTGTGAGGTCGAGGGTTATTGTTTTTTCCTCTTGAATTTTTGTTTCTGATTTATCCACCCAGCCTGCGCGGTTCTTCAAATAGAAGATGATGGCGGTATTATCTTTTTTGACGGTGGCATTTTCGAAGAGCGCATTGGTCACATCACCAATACCTCTAGCCTCACCCTTTTTTATAGCATCCAAAAAGTCCACATTCTGCTCTTGAATTTCAAAGAATTTAGATCGTGATATACCAAGGTTAGCCGCACATTGCTCTCTAGTTAAGCCTTGCGCCATAAACTGTTCCGCTGATTTTATTACTTCTGGCGTGACCTCAAACCTTGGTCTACCCATAGGGTTTTTTGATTTTTTCTTTGCCATGATGCGGCCCTCCTTTAATTTTCATATAATGCAAAGTTAAATTAAAAAAAAGGTCTGTCGTTCTTGTGATAAAAAAACCCCGACGAATCGGGGTTTGATGTCAACTCCCATTAATTGCGATTGATTAAAGGGAGAGCATTGCGATGGCGACAATTGCGACAATGATTGCGAAGGCAACGCCTGCAATAATTTCTTTCACCCATCCGTCTGGCTTTGTATTGTGTATGCTGACGTGTCCTCTCAGATTGATGGCGATGTATTGCCCTGACGCTGCTGCTTCTTCTCCTGCCTGCGTGTGAACCCACAGGTGTGGGCTTCCTGCACGTTTGGAGCATTCTGGCTTTAGCCACTCTGGCATATCTTGGCTCCACTCGTAGCCTCTGAATTGCCAAGATTTAACGATCATAATTTATCCTCTCGTTCATCGAAATGGTGAGCCAGTCTGCGTAGCTCTGTTGCGGTTCCCTTGGTGATAACGCCTGTAAATAGTGGGCGTCGATCCTTTGCGTGTACGGCCTCTCCTGCGATTACTTTGTAGGTCGTATCGGTCAGTTCAAAAGTCAGGTGATCCACTTTAAACTGCTCTC
>UEXL01000256.1_pt1 | contig 23037 bp, 38 predicted proteins | sample 1796671 | NCBI WGS metagenome assembly UEXL01 (sample SAMEA4772471, study PRJEB27181) | metagenome | reverse complement strand
CATGGCAGACTATTCAGAATTTGACGGTGACAAAGAAGGTGGCCGTCACATCACCATACCAACAGGGTGGGTGCAAACAATAACGTATCTCAAAAGAGATTACCAAGAAAGAGAAAATATATGAATAAAAAATACATAGTGTCAAAAGCGTACGACTATGAAAATATGGATTGTTGACGAAGCTGAAAACGAAAAAGATGCAATCAAACAAACAGAAGACAGACCTCCTTATTACATAGTGCAACAGTATATGCCTCACGGTGGAGAAATACAATTTGTGGAAGGTAAATCTGGACCACATATACTAGCTATCCCGGCGGCAGAAACTTATTTAAAGGCTGTAGACTTACATAAAGAAACAAAACCATATAGCGGATCTGTTGTCGAAGATGATGCTAATCATCCTAATTTCATGGATATGACATATTTATATAAAAATAATTAAAAAAGGAGAATGTATGATTACTAAATCACTAACTGAAAAAGAACTGGCAATTAGTCTTCGCTTATCACTACCAAAGCTAAGAGCTGATAGACAACGAGGAATAGGAATTCCTTATGTAAAACATGGAAAAAGTGTAAGATATAATCTTGATGATATTTACCAATATATGAAAGAAAATACTTATCCAAAAAAGGAGAATGTATGAGCAGTAGAAATAAAGACAATGGAGTATCCGCGTATACACCTATAAGAACAAAATCTAATTCTAAATTTCTTATGGGAAATGAATCAGATTTAGCTTTTGGAGTAAGTTTGAATGGGGCAAAGCATAACCCACAACACACAAAACCACAATTTAAAAAAAGGAGAGACAAGCATGGACATGTCAAGATTATTAAAGTCCGTTAAAAAACACGAAGGCTACAGAAACAAAGTATATCTCGATACCCTAGGTAAGAGAACCGTGGGCGTCGGTCATTTATGCGTGGAGGATTTCTGGGAAGATGACAAAGAGTACGAAGAAAAGTTTCTCATGACCATACTAGAACACGATCTACAAACAGCTATAAAGAGTGCAAAAGAACTAATAGCAGATCATGGTTGCATGGATATGGACGAGGTAGCAGAAGAAATCATCATAGAAATGGTGTTTCAGCTTGGTAAGACAGGTGTCTCTAAGTTCAAGAACATGTGGAAAGCATTGTCCGGGTTAGACTATACTACCGCGGCGATGGAAATGCTAGACTCACGGTGGGCAAAACAAACAAAAACAGAGCAGAGGCAATGAGTGCGGAGATGGCGGGCATTGGCTAAGTACGTCTGGCAGTGGTATTGGGACTACGACTACCTTGGTAACAAGTACAAGGCGATCTATTTTGGTCCCCGATTGGACTGGATGAAGCTGTTTAAAAGGAAAAAAAAGAAATGAAGCTACTTATACTCACAGGATTGGTCATGATTATTGTCCTATTAGCTTTTATAGCTATCATGGTTTATGCGATTGGTGACAAAATATCCCAAAATTAAAAGATGTTGATTTCCTATATGCTTTAGGTGTATAACTGGAAGCTTACCCCCAAAACAAAAGGAATAATATGACGGTAGAAGAATTAAAGGATGTTATTGTGTATTTACAAGGCAGAGTAGAAGAATTAGAATCAAAAAAATTATGTGAATGCGCGGAAGAACCTGTAAAGCCTACCGTTCAATATACTACGAACTATGATGAGGACGAGGACTGTATTGCATGTTCGGCGTAACTCTATCTTGGTTCCATTGCTGTACCCGACCACGCCAATAGTCTTTTTCTTTACGGTCTATTTGTTCCCACCTAGCACGTTTAAATCCCTCTTTATCAAATCGGTAGCGTAAGTTTTTCGCTTGCTTATCGTATTTTGTTTCTTCAGACATTAAGACCTTTCACTGCTTTATCCATGGTAAAATGTACATTAAATGCCATAGAACGTCTCTCTCCTTCGCTTCTGAAGGGGTAGACTTGATGTACTAGCCAACTAGGAAGATGTAAAAATCACCTACCTCTGGTTTCACTAAAAAACTATGTCGTGCAAAATGGTTGGGGATAGACCCAATAAACTCAAGACAGCCGGCAGTAGGATGATGATCTTCTTTGTCGTATTCTTTATCAAACTCAGGAGGAATTTTTAGAAAACAAACACCCGATAAATTCGAATCGTGAATATGCATCGGATTAAAATCACCGGCCCACTGACTAACTGTCCACACACGAAACGCGATCTGTGTACCCTCGGGGAGAAATTCGGGTAACACGCGCTTTGTGTATTCTTGCGATATGGTTGCAAGAAACTCTGGTAAACCATTGATTGCCATATGGTCTATACTAATCTCTTTTTTGACGTTCCCGGCAAGGTTATGGCTCCAATCTCTCTCTTTACTCTTCTCCTCATCATTCAATATATCATCAGATTGCTTGTTTAAAGCATCGACATACAGTTGAGGTAGCTTTGTTTTGAGGACACTTGGCCCAAAAGGTTGGTATATATCAAAAGATATCTGTTCTTCAGCCATCAAAATTCTCCGGGTTTTTAAATTCTCTTTCGTGTTGCTCCCACAGACGACGACCTTCGCCGTAAGAATATAACCATTCGTTGACAGTAAATTCTTTCATAGTGCCGTCTGTGTAGGACACAATAACTTTATCGTTAACTTTTCTTACTGCACTAACTATCAGCTTTTTTTTCATCTTTAACATGACCTTGAGCTATTGGTTGTGTAAAGTAGATTGCTTTTATATCTTTAATAGCATCTCTAACATGCACTTTTTCTAATATAATATTTTTTAACTCTTCGATATGATCGGCGTGATCAAAATCTTTACTCGTAATGTAAGTAGGTACGTTTGTTAAAAGAACTTCTTTAGCTTCAAGTTCAGATAACTCTCCGGTAAGTTTATTTAAAACTGCTGTGTACAGCGCTGATTTAATTATTCTATCCTTGTTGTCTGACATGTGTATCATCTCCGTTTTTTAGTGTTGGTCTATCTTCTTCTTTATCAATTAAGTAACGTAAGAATGAAGCCATGGACATATAATTTTTTTCTGCTATGGGCTTGGCTCGTTTATACGTATCTATACTGATCGCGACAGATTTATACTTTTTAATGTCGGTCATTTCTTTCTCCTATATATGTGGTATGTTTATTCATACAAGCCCATACATATGGGATTTTGGCTAATTGTCAAGGAAATTAGGTAGCTTTGTTATTATTATGATATTGCCAGATTTCTTTTGACTTAAATATATCCGGGTATTTTTGAAACAATCCAAGAGTAATAGCACGTAGCTTTTCTGTATACTCTGGGTCTATCGCATAGTTTTTTTAATGTCTCAATAATGAGAAAAACATCTACATTATCGGTAATGTATTGTTGCAAACGTAAGTCTCTATATTCAACAAAAGCACTAGATGCATTGAGTAAGGCGATGTAATCAGCAACGCTCTCACATCTGTTTTCATACTTTTTTAGTAGTACATTACTATTTTTTGACTTCATATGAGGCTCTGTGTCATCTGTTTCGATGATTCCGTAGTAGTTACTACCCTCTAATGCAAAACGAGAGCGTCCCCAATCGGACTCTAGTATGGCTTGTGCTACACTAATCGCTACCACAACCCTGTACCGTGGTTCGATAACCGCGTTATTGAGTACAGTACACTCGGCTATACCTTGCACAAACTGGTCTTGCGGATTACCATCATAGTTAAATGTAAAACCATTCAGTAATGGATTACATAATAAAAATAATGTCGCGCATAATTCTTTAAACATCGTCGTCCTTTTCCATAAATACGTGTTCGACCTTTAATTTTATCTGTTCCGGTGTCCGTTGTCGATGTATTTTTGTCCCGGGTTTCCAAGATTGCCTGTAATTAGTCGTTTTACATCAATCTTTCTTACTTCTCCTGTCTTCTCATTGACTATAACCATGTCAATTGGTCCTTTAGGTGATACATTACGAAACACCCAGTAACCTTCTTTCAAAAATTTAATCGTTGCTTTTAGTTCGTTTACGTCGCCTACTTTTTGTTTATCTCTCCCCATGATGGTCCTATCTCTGCATCAACTTTGAGAGGAACTTTTAACTCAACGGTATTCTCCATAACTTCTTTGATCCGTGTTGCCTGTTCCGGGTTCTCAATAGAACAGTTTAATTCATCGTGTACCTGTATGTGAGAAACAATGCCCTCTTCATACAGATCAACCATCGCCTTCTTTGTCATATCAGCCGATGATCCTTGTATTAATCTATTCAATGCTTTGTATGTCCATGCTCTTTTAGATCACGTCCATATTCTTTTTCTGCTTGCCACAGTGGTAATGCTTTATGAATACCAAAAGCTCTTGGCTCCCATAAATCAAAGCGACACTTACGGCCTAGCAGTGTGCGTAAGAAACCAACATTATCTGCTTTGCGTGTTGCTTGTTCCATCAACTGTTTGACAAAGGGAACGTTCGCATGAAACTTAGCAAACAAATCTTCGGTCTCGTCTCTATCTAAACCTAACTCACTAGATAGTTTACCTTTACCCATACCGTACATCATACCAAGATTGATTGTCTTGGCTGTACGCCGGTCAATGCCGGCCATATCGGCGACAGCTTGGTGAAAGTCGGGATCTTCTGTCTTATAAGACTCGATGACCTCGTCGGCGCCTTTCAAGCCACCGCCGGTAAGCGCGGCGAAGTGCACAAGAACGCGAGGCTCTTGCTGAGAGTAGTCGAAACTACCCCACTTGCAACCTTCGTCTGGGACGAAGATTGATCGTATCAACGGCCCGATATCTTTATTACGTGCAGGAATTTGTTGTAGGTTTGGATTACTATAACTGAACCGTCCGGTGACTGTTCCTCCTGTTTCACCACGCATTTGATTAATATCGGCGTGAATTCTACTGTGTGAAGAGTGTGTTAATATTGTGTCAATAAATGTTGTGCGTGCTTTATTGAACTCTCTTGCTTGTACAACCATTTTTGCTAATGGATGTTTGTGTGTTGTTAAAAAGTTTTTATCAAACTTTGGTTGCCCGGACTTCTCTGTGCGCTCGTATTTAATTTTTAATTTATCAAATGCTTTTGCTACACTTACTGCGGCCCAGACATCTACATCAACACCTGTATCTTTTTTAATTTGTGTGAGTAATGTTGTTTCTTTTTTCTGTAAATCTTTTTTTATTCTATCTGCTTTATCTAAATCAACACGAACCCCTTTTGATTTCATATCTAATAGACATGGAAATAGTCGTGTCTCTAAATCAAATATACTAGATAACTCTTGTTTAATTATTTCTACTTTAAAAACTGCCATAGTCTTAATGTTAAGTCTGCATCTTGTTCTGCATAAGGACCAACATACATTGCCGGTAGTTTATACATCTGTGCTTTTGCATCAACACCCCACTCTTTTGCGGCTTCGTATAATAAACCTTCTGACTTTGTTTCTTTGAGATAGTCTTTACCTAACTCGTTTAGTGAATATCTAAATCTGTTTTCATCGATAAGTGGCGCGGCAATCAAGGTATCTATAATTTTACCTTTTACTTCTACACCCCACCATCTAAGCCAACCTACATCGTAAGCGGCGTTATGAAATACTTTATCGCATGGTAGGTTCATGATCTTTTGTATGTGACGCTTGAGTATATTCTCATCAAAGTTACCACCACCCTCGTGACGTATAGGGAAGTAACCCTTCCAACCTTCTACGGCAATAGCAACACCGGCTATATAGCCATTGTTAATAGCCCAACCCGGACCTTTTGTTTTAATATCTGGATCGTATGTCTCTAAATCTATAGCTATTTCTTTTGCTTCGGAGAGATTAGGAACTTTCTCTGGTGGTGTCCACTCACTCGGAGGTTGAAATAGTGGTATTTGTGTCATCTTCTTTCCTATCGTTTATTTCACCCGCAATCGCCGCATATCCCGCCATGTCTATGTAACAATCTTTTGTAGGTCTGTGTTTGAGTCTTGCCACTTTTACAAGTAACATACATATCGCCACATCGTGTGCTGATATTTTATAGTCTAAATAACCACTCCATAACTTTGCAATGTTTTCATGATTTTGATACTTGTCACCATAATCATGTTGACGTTGACCAGTAACAATCTTTGCCGCCGTATCTAAATATTCTCTAGTCTTCATCTTTCTCCTTTTTGTTGATAGACCGTAAATCATTTGTAAGTAGTTGTAAATCAAGTAATAATATTTTTAATTCTTGATCAACTTTCTCACGGTTTAATTTTGGTAACTGTGCACGTATCTTACGTATTTGTTTTCTGTTACACTGACTTGTTTCAATGCAGTCTCTATTGTAAACATTAAAATGCCTCCGTAAATTCTCTGTCCGTTTGTGAACGAACAATGTTTAATGTATTTCTTGCACGCGTCATTCCCACATAGAATACACGTCTCTCTTCATCTCGTTGTGACCAATACGATACATCAGCCTTACGAGTTAAATCTGTTAATAGCATTACGTTATCTGCTTCACCACCTTTTGATCCGTGTATCGTGGACAGTTTGATCCGTGGTGCGCGTCTAATGTTTTCTTGACGACGTAAACACATACGTACATACGTTTTTTTAGTAGACTCAATATTTTCTAGTGCCTTAAACCAAGGTAAATCTTTATCTAATTTTAATCCATAACTTTCTTTCAACATATCAAAGGTAAACATTTTATCTTTATCTACATTTGCCATTCCTTTAAATTTTTTATCGACACCTGTATTTATTTTTATGTAATTGTAAAATGATTTAACTCTTTTAAGATCTAATTCTTTTCCTTTGCGAATATCTTCCCATGCCAATATAGCTTGATGCACAAGTTTATTAATAGAGGTGCGGTCTCCTCGCTCATAGAAGTAACCATAAATTTTTAGTTCTTCTTCTAATTTATCTAAACGGTAGCCATCTCTTGCTAGTACTAACCACTGTCCTTCTTTCATTTTTTGTAACTGCTCAACCGGGTGTATGTTTACTTGACCTTTTTCATCACGCGCTGTCCATTCTTTATCCACTCTATCTTTGACACGCTTAATTAATTTATTTGCTTTTGCATGAATAGACTCTGATAATCTGTATGACTTATTTAGTATAGTTCTTTTACCGTCCATGTTCATCAAGAACTCTGGTCTTGCACCCGCCCAACGATAGATTGCTTGATCATCATCACCGGCTATGTACACACGTTTTGCTTTTGTAAGAACACGCTCTACCATTTTCCATTGCAACCAACTAAGGTCTTGTGCTTCATCTACAATCACCACATCAAAGTTTGGCATAAGGTCATAATGTTTTTTATTGAAGTCCACAATCATGTCTGTCATGTCATATTTGTTTCTCTCTTTTTTATAATCAATTAATGACTTATCAATGTACTTTAGTTTACGTAAACCACCTTCGATGTTTCCAACATCGGGATAATTAAAATAAGCTTCAGAGGTTAGTCCTCGTATCTTTGCACCATCAATGACTTGCATAAACATATCATCGGGAAAACCTGCACCATATTTTTTTATGTTGTTGTTTGGATTACTTAATTTTATCTGTGTCTTATCAGATATTCTTCTGTAATCTTCATCACTCATAATGTTTTCATCTTTTAGATGTAACTCTCTGTATGCTAAACTATGCAGTGTACGAAAGTTTGAGAAGTCTTTTACGTCATAATTTAGTTGTGAGATAGCACGAGACAATGCTTCATCTGCCGCTTGATTTGTAAATGCAAGATAAGCAATCCTGTGTGGTGATACATTGTTTTCACGCAACTCTTTTTCTACGATGCGCAGTAAGTACGTTGTCTTACCTGTTCCCGGGGACCAAAGATAATATTTCTATCCATTAAAAAGGTGTCTCCTCAGTCATGTCTGGCGTATCAAACTCATCGCTACTTTTTTTAATCCAAGGTACATACCAAAGATACGCTGTCTTACCTTTTATTTTTCTTCTTACATCTCCGCCGCCTAATTTATTTCTAATATGAGCTGTCATTTCTGTTCTGTTAAAATCTTTAAAATCATTTCTTTTCAAGAACTTCTGCAACCATTCTGATTTAAAATATGCAGTGTCTCTTTTTACTTTACCTTCTTTTTCATCATATTCTTTTCTTCAAAGAATGCTTTACCCATATCTATTTCATCTATGTTCTCTGCTTCACCTTGATCTTCTAAAAAACGTTCAAGTAAAGTTTCAAAAACACCTGTCTTTGTAATCTCATGCGGCATCTGTATAACAACAACAGTTTCCATTAACATTTGTAATCTACTGGTCCAATCATTTGGTCTCATCATGTTAGGCATCGCATTAATTTCATTCATACACGCTTTTCTAAACTTGTGTTGGTCGTATAATTGTTCTGTTGATAGTTTTAATATTCTACCATCAATATTTAAAAACCACGTTGACTCATCACTTTCATACTTTGTTAAGTCACTGACTTGATGTTCAAAGTTATTACCAATACCATATTGTTTACCTTTACATAATGTTTGTGAACATACCGCACACATAGGTTGATCTTTACATTTGTATTGATAATCTTTTTTCTCATGCTGTCTTATTGTTTTAACAACTTGTTGAGCCGGTAATGGTGTTTCCATATACTTGTGATTAAATTCTTCTATCTTTCCTTGCCATTCCTCTGGCCATTTCTTTTTTGCATACACAGCGTATTGATATAGTGTGTTATCTCTACCGCCGGGTGGTATGCCTTGTGACATCAATGTAGACAAACAAGGTGGTCCGTCTTTTAACTCAACATCATTCTTTCTTTTTACTTGAAATTCTTTTAAATCTTTTTCGGTCGTACAATAACGATCATATAAAGCAAAGAAATCGCTAAGACTACTAGCGCTACCATCGTCGCTAACGCCATGACGCATAGAATCATCACCGTCGTGATAGGGAAGATTAAGAAAGTTTCCAGTGTCTCCGCGATCTGCTTTAATTTCAATTTGTTTTGGAAATATTTCACAATTTGCATAACCTAATTCTCCTGCCCATTCCTGTAATTTATCGCGCATAAGTTTAGCTTGTACAGGTTCTTTTGTAAACAAAAATACATGTGCACCACCACTTTTTGATTTACACATAACAACTGGTAATTCTAATTCTCTTATCTTTCTTACAAGCTTTTTATATTCTAATGGATATGTATCTATATCTATACAACCCCATATACATTTTGAATTATCTCTTATTGGTATGATACCAAGACTAGGTTCTTTACCTTCTATGTGGTCTATCCACAATTGATCTGTAACAGGTGCTTTCTTTATAAAAGCCTGTCCGCTTGCTTTACCGTTTACTAATTGACCATCACTTTTATATTGACCATAGGCACGGTCCAATCCATAAAATATACTCTTAAACTTCTTTATTCTTTCTTCCATTATTTTCCTTTCGTTATTTTCCTTTCGTTAAAGGGGCGGTTGCCCGCCCCGTGTTAGTTAAAACGGAACCTTGTCTGTAGTAGTAGACTCTTCCTCATACTTAACTTTAATGTCCCCTTTACTTACACTTTCAGCAAATGCTTTAGCGACATTATAAAGGTTAGCATCTTCAAGTTGAGACTCTCTACTAATTTCCCAACCATACCAGTTACCTTTATCGTTACCCTCTTTCATAGTTTTGAGGCGATAGTAGTGACTGTAAGATGGTGGTGTAAACAATCCATTCTTACCATTTAATTTTAGGTTAAGTAACATAGAGTTCCACTTTCTACTCTTTTTAAGCTGTGTAGCTTTCATTGTAAGTAAAGCCGGAGTAGCATCTCCGTTTTCACCAATGAGTAGTATGTAGTGGTTACCACACGTTTCAATATAATTACCATTTTCTAAACGGTCCTTATTGTTTTCATCGCGTGTAGTTTTTGTCAAGATGTCACTTGAAGCATCGTAGACATTTATCGGAGCACCCGATCCTTGTCCCCTGTCAGCCCACTCAACGTATTGACGTTGATACGCACACGGTAGAACACTAATACCTTTTGTTCCGTCATACAGTTCATTAGTCACTGTATTAAAGATCATTCCGGCTTTAGCACCTTCTAGTTCTTCTAGTTCTGGTGATAACTGCATCAAGACTTTTAATCTTGGTGTCGCTAAGTCGTCTTGTGAAATATTTTCAAGGCCGCTAAATGCGTCCCCTTCCATTAAATCTAGACTTAGTGCAGGTAGTTGACTTTCTTCTTTTTTTACAACATCAGCTTTTGCCATGTGTTTCTCCTTTTTACTTTTTACTTATTTTAGTTTCGGCGCCAACAAAGACTCCGAAAGTGTCCATCGGTAACTCACTACCCTCAGTGATTTGTTCTCGAACAAATGCTTTGAGAGTCATGGGTTCCACCCAGACCTTCTGTGTATGCTCATATCCTAATGAATTTATGCTGTCAATAAATTCATTTGCAGATTGATCCTCACCTTTACCGAACGTAGCTGATACTTGGTTTTTAATCAAGTCACCATGTCCGTTATCACGAAGCCAATTAAATGCTTCTTCGCGATGCCTTACTGGAATAGAGGCTTGTACTAATTGTTTCACCTTTACAGATGACCCATCTTTTAGTGTCAAACTTTCTAATCCTAATTCTGACATTTTTGCCGGAATTATTTCTTGTGACAATTTACGAGCGGCTTTCGCTTTCGCTTTTAACTGCTCCTCTAGTTGTCTCATCTCTTCTTCTAGTGACGCTTGTTCCGCGCACAAATCAGCCATTTCTTTTAAAGAATTATCGCCGATCGTTGGCATGGTCACATCACTTTCCATTTCGTCTAATAAGTTACTCATCAATTTCTCCTCTCTCAAATAAGTTAACCTCGATAGGATAGTATTTATATTCTCTCCTATCCCACTTTAAGCATTTAAATTTACCACGATTTTGTGTGGCAGCTATGGCACATGCAATACCAATAGCAGACGGATCACCCATCAATAACAAGTAATCTTCATCACTAAAATTTCTTAGTTTGTAATTTATTCTTTTTACTGTTGGGCCTGTACTCAAAACTAATTGAGAACCCTCTGGTAATAATAATTCTAATTTACCAAACTTTTCTGCACTTAAAATATTTCTACCCGGTACCTCTTGTACCTTCACCAAGAGGTTGAGTTAAGTGATTGATACCAACCATGCCGCCAACTTTATCTACCATTCTTTCTCCTTCTATTTTCCATATACCATTGACAAAACATTTTGCAAGTGTTATTTACAAAATAAGAATTAAAGAAGGAAGACATTATGGACTACAAGTTTAAGACAGAGCCATACGCTCATCAATTACATGCGTTGGGTGCAAGTTATAACAAAGAAAACTTTGCTTTGTTTATGGAAATGGGTACAGGTAAATCAAAAGTATTAGTTGATAATATTGCTATGCTGTATGACAAAGGTAAAATAAATGCCGCACTAATCGTTGCACCAAAGGTGTGTACAGAAACTGGGAGCGTCAAGAAATACCAACACATATGCCAGAGCATGTAATGTATACTGTAGTAACATGGTCACCTTCTACAACAAAGAAACAAGACAAAGAAAACAGAAAACTATTTCGACACGGTGAAGAACTCACTATATTCTTGATGAATATTGAGGCATTCAGTACAAAAAAAGGTTTAGCAATAGCTCAAAAGTTTTTGTTAGCACATCAATGTTTGATGGCAATAGATGAATCTACAACAATAAAATCACCTACAGCATCAAGAACTAAAAATGTATTGAAGCTAAGAGACCATGCAAAGTATAGAAGAATACTAACTGGCTCACCTGTGACAAAGAGTCCATTAGATTTGTATACACAGTGCTATTTCCTTGATCCGTATTACTTGGATTTTTCATCCTACTACACATTCAAAAACAGATATGCAATGATGGTTGATCGTAATGTAGGTAGTCATAGTTTTAAACTAGTGACAGGATATATACGATTAGATGAATTGAATTCTAAACTAGAAAACTTTTCGTACCGTGTACTCAAAGAAGATTGTTTAGATTTACCAGATAAGGTGTACATGAAAAGAAGTGTTCCGTTGTCCCCGGAGCAACTCAAAGCATACGTTGAAATGAAAAAACATGCCTTGACAGAACTAGAAGGCTCACAAACAACAGCCGCTAGTGCCTTGGCACAGATGATTAGACTACATCAAATTACTTGTGGACACTTAGCTACTGATGACGGAGAAGTTAGACCGTTAAAAAATAATAGAATAAGTGAACTACTAAACATATTGGAGGAGGTAGATGGAAAGTTATTATTTGGGCGATATACCGTCATGATATTAAAGAAATTACAAACATACTTTCAGAAAAATATGGAAAGGACAGTGTGGCGTCTTTCTTTGGTGATACTGCTGATAGCGATCGCCAAGATATTGTTACTCGCTTCCAAGATAGAGAAAGCCCTTTACGATTTTTTGTGGGCAATCCAAGAACCGGAGGGTATGGTCTCACTCTTACTGCTAGTAACACTGTTGTGTATTACAGTAACAGCTATGATTTAGAAATTAGATTGCAGTCAGAGGACAGAGCACACCGTATTAGTCAGACAAAAAAGGTAACATATATTGATTTGATATCGGAAGGTACGGTTGATGAGTTCATTGTGAAGAATTTACGTGGTAAAATCAACTTAGCAACAAAAGTACTAGGTGAAGAGTTCAAAAAATGGCTAATTTAATATAAACCTTGTTTTTTTACACGGTGGTAAAGAAAAGTAATTCTTAGGTACTATCACCCTAGAGGTGCTAATTCGTGCAGTGTCGCTTAACTGTGGGGTTAAAAATTTTATAAATACGTTATAGCGCCTGCTACCCAAAGGGCACCAAATATCATGTACGCTATTGTTACTGGTTCCATTATTTACGTTCTACAATCTTTTTTATTTTGAGCACGCCTTCTGAGTCTGGTTCTAGCTCTGCTACTACTTGACCACATCTCATAGCGAATAACATTTGATCTGCTATCCGATAAATTACGCTCACTTTCTCTCTTAACTTTAAGGCAATGAGCTAAACCATCTGTCTTCATAAACCCGTCCATTAACCCGTTTACGATCATCATCATTGCGAATACTGTTTCAATAACTGCCATTTTGTCTTACCTTATCTTTTAATTGCTCTACGTCTGTTTGCATTTTTTGTAATTGACTTTTTAAAAAGTCTATATTTATATTATTGCTTTCAATAGACTGTACTTCTTTTTCCATGACTTCATTTTGCCGACAAGAAATTCTATGAGCATATATAATTCTTGATTGACTGGAGTTTGTTCTGCTTTTTTTAATAAGTCAGCTTCCATTAATTGTCTTGCAGTTTCTAATTGTGTCAACCTTTGAGTCACATCACTGTAAGCAAATATACCTACACCTATAGCTACAATCAACCCAATAAGGTTTCTCATAGGCATACTAATCGCTGTGTTATCTGATATCTTCACTACATCGCTCCTAGAGGATTTTCTAATGCTAGTTTAATTCTTTTATCCATCTTTTCTTCTAGTTCTTTTTTGTGCTTGCTTGAGTCTATCTTCTAATTTTTTCATGTCATCTTCAACAGTATCAATAGTAACTTTCAGATCTTTAGCATTATCTCTAGAGTCTTCTTTTACTTGTTGTTCTACATCATTAACAATCTTCTCGACACGTCTCACATCTTGACGTAGGTCATTCTTCAACTCGTTTGCTACATCAGACACTAATCTTATTTCAGACATAATCATTTCCATCTCTTGTATAATCATGTTTACTTCTGTCTGTATTAAGTCAGTCTTACTTTCCATCTCTTTTTTTGTGAGCGCGATATCTTTATCAAAGCCAGATAAGTCCGGCGCAACATATTCTTGTATTTGATCTTTCATGTTTAGGTAGTCTTTGTAAAATTCAAAACCACCCCATAAAGCACCACCTGCTGTGGTTAGTGCTGTCAAGATTACAAAGATCTTGCCACCGCGAAACTTTATTCCGCCTACTTCTACTTCTGCCATTGTTGCATCACCATTTCATTCATTAGCCCTTCACTCCCTGCGAACAAGAAATAACCTGCTATATTATTATCAGATATAACTGTATCGGGCAAACTCTCATCTGTAAAGAAGCCTACTCTATCGTTTAGTTGTTGCTGTGACTCAAAAAAAAAGTCTTGGTATTACCCAACACCTGCATCACAATAAGTGTTTTTAATTGATTTTGTGAGTCATATCTACCTTTATCTCCCATTTTCTTTACTATTTTTCGCTGCTTTTTCTTTTTTAGACTCTGGTTTCTTTACGGGTTTCTCTTCGGCTTCACCCTTATCCTCTGGTTCTTCCATATCTTCTGGTTGATCTTCATCTGCATCAGCCTCTGGTGCGCTCTCTTCCGGCTCCGGTTCCTCTGCCACATCTTCTTTAGGTTCATCAGCAGGTTCATCAGCAGGTTCTGGCTCAGCTTCGGTTTCTGGTTCATTTACTGGTTCCTCCATTTCTGGTTCGGGTTCCGTGGTCGGTTCTGCTTCTACCTTCATCTCTGGCTCTGGCATGTCCATTTCCATCTCCATTTCAATCTCTGTCTCCACTTGCTACCTCCATCTCTGGCATGTCCATTTCAATCTCTGGCATTTCTATTTCCATTGTTGGTAGTTCCATCTCCATTTCAATCTCAACTATTTCATAGGATACTTCCATATCTGGCTTCAAACTCTGGTTCAATATTAATATCACCATCTGGTGCTGTAACAATATCGTTGTGTTCAAATATGTTTTCTATGATATCAATGACCTCTGTCTCTGTACTACCGCCGTAGGCTACCCACATCTCTACACTCGTGATAGATTGCTGTACGATGGTATTAATTGTATTGTATAGGACATTGACCGTCACATCATCAAAGAGAGGTCCGATAGCCAAGTTTATATCACGGCCACCAATTTCAATTATAAGTGTTGTAATTTTACCACTAAAATCAAAACCACCAGAATATGTTTCATAGCCACTTGCTACACCAGACTCTGATAATATATCCGTGCCACTGAACACATTGGTATTACCGTTCTTACCGGTAATGTGCATGTAGATACGGTCCTCCGCATCTTGTTTGTCTACTTTGATTGTATAGTTGGTTTTACCGCCGTACTCTATATCAAGATCAGATATATCCACGGTGTTAATAAAGGTTGTACCCATACCATCAACACCCATGGTTGATGTGCTGTTACCACTACCTGTTATAGAGGCACATTTATCAGTGCCTAAACCAAAACAATTATTGCCAGTCGGCATACTAGCAGGGCCTTGGCCTCCCCAGTCCGAATCCATGTCACCTTCCTTGGTAGAACTGACATAGTTATTGTCACCGTCAAGAATATCACCACTGTCTTCATTAGCGACAGTCGTTGTTGTTGTATCAGTAATGGTTTCTGTGGTTACCGTGTATCCATCAGCTTCATATTGTATTGTTTCTGTGACGGTTTCGTCTATGATTTCTTCAATAGTAGGAGTGCATAGTCCAACTGTATCTGTTGAACAATCTACAGCTTTACTAGAAGATGAAAGGAATACCGAGAACAGTAACGCCGGTATACATAGCCATAGCCGCAATAACAAACTTCGCAAATTCATCATTATTTATTTCCTTTACGTCTTCTTGTGTTAACTCTATCTTACCAAATACTCTACTACCTGCTGGCACGAGGTCCGGGTTTTGTTCCCAACCTTCCTTTGCTTCTACACCGATAGCTCCCATGTATGGACAATACGTTCCTGCCATCCACATACTATCAAAAATACGGTAATCAGCACATAATGTTGACACCGCGGCAACTTTCATACCCATAGAATATAATGACCGTGACAGTTTTATCCTTTCACAGTTTTCATCCGTGATAGTTATGCCGGTCGCTAAACCTAGTATTTGTGTTTGGACCGCGGTCGATGCCGCAGTTTTACAGATGTCTGAGTTGTTGACCACGACACTTGGTGCATTGGCTGTAGGTGGTGTATTATTAGTTACTACGGTACTAGATACAGTATTTGTATCTGCACCTTTAGCGCTAGTAACTGCACTTACAACTAGAATAAAAGTTAAGACAATAAAAAGTATTCTCACTATTTAATACCGCCCATGATTTTCATAATGTCCATATAGCGCCTACGACAGCGCCTACAATTAATAAAACTCTTATCCCCCCAAGTCCCATATTCGTGTGTTTGTTTAAATCGCGTACTTGCTTTTGCATAATACCTATATCTTCACGAATGTATTTTACATCCGTCTTTAGTTCAGCTATTTCTTTTTCCCACTCAGCCATAGAATCTCCTTAAATTATCATAATATGATGCAAGACTAGGACTCATAACACCTTGTTGTGTATATTGAGGTAAACTTGCGTAGAATTTTGCAAGATTAAAAGGATCTCTTTGTGACATGATTGGATTTAAAATAGGGTTTTCTGGTACCTCATCTTCTGCCGGTGGTACAACTGGTGGTACAACTGGTGGGGGTACCGGTGGAGCTGATGATGCTGTCATGATACCCGATGCACGGTCTTGTCTTTCTCTATCTTCTGCAAGCCTTTCCCTTGCTTCGATAATTTTTGCATCCGTTGTTTTATCACCTGTTAAACCCATGTTTGCAAAAAAATCTAATCCTGCTGATGTTTGGGGTAAACCAAAAGTATCTAAATATGTTTCTGGATCTGCTTCTTTAAATGCATCCAACATATTTGAATCTTCATCAAGAGTTCTAATAAATTTTTCCAAACCTTGTAGTGTAGGACTACCATCTTCTCTTTCTTCTCCTTGACTTATTGAATCCAACATACCTTTTGCAATATTAAAACCACCCGAAACCCTTCAAAGTAATTAGGTAATCCGTCTTTATATTTTTACTTCATCTAAAATTTGATTTAATTCTGAAGTAGATAAATCTTTTATTGGTTTTCCAAATAATGGTATTTCTGGTAAACTTATATTTTGTCCAAACAACTCAAAACCTTGACTTGGTTTTGGTTTTATTTGAGGAAAATCTTCATACTGAATAAGAGCATCTATACCACTCGGGCTTGGTCTTGAAAATGCTGTATACCTATTACCAGAATCTCCATATAAATTATAAAGTTGATTTTGAATTCCTTCTAAAAAAGCTTCTGAAGGATTATTAAATTGATCAGTGATTCGTTTGCTATTGGTATTACGTACCGTACCATCAAAACCGGTACCAAATATACCTTCTCTATTTATTTGTACGCTATCCCCGGGTTCTCCTCTTGGAATAAAAACATTAGAACCAGCTATGTATGCTTCTCTTATATCATTTTCATCAAGAGGGATTATTGTTTTTGATGTTTTATCTTCTGGTACAATATTATTTTTTACCGTTATTGGTGGATTTTTATCTAGTCGCGATGCATCATCGATACCACCTCGTACTTGATAATTACCCGAACTATCTTGATAACCTTGTTGAACAATATTACCGCCTATTTTAATTGTACCGTGATATCCTCCGTGTGGCATTACGCTACCCTCTGTATTGGTTTACGTGCGTTCATGATTCCTCCTTGTGCGGCAAATGTTATTTCACCCGGTCCACCAAATAGTTGTTGGCCTCTTGCCATAGTGCTCGGGTTCATTGGTCCGGGGTCCGTGATCGGTGTTGCTATATTAGCCGTTGATAAACGTGAAGCAGAGTTAACCGGAGACGGATTAAAATTAGCCATTGGTATTTCTTTCACTGCATCATCAACATTTGTTATTGGTGCTCTTGTAACACTAGTTCCCCCTGTCACTGGTCCTGCTAAATCATCTGCATTTAATTCAAATAGTATACCTTGATCATTAACAGCATTACCATCTGTTACTTGACCTAATACATCTTTTTCTAATTCAGCAAGTGCTCCGTTTATAATTCTTAAATTGTTTGGACTAACAACATTGTTAGCATCTAAGTCAGACAGTAAAGAGCTTGTTGCTTTTTTAGATAATAATCTTGATACGATATCATATTTTAATAAGCTAAATGCTAATTTTGTTACATTAAATTTATCAACAAACTCAGCAACTTCAGCTCCTGCCGCTATCATACCACCAACATCGTTACCGCCTGCTACAGCCGTAGTATACAAATTAAAGTTTTGTAAATCTTCTATTTGTTTTTCATCGAAAAACTTCATTAAGTATGGGTTTTGTTGTAGCTGTCTAATTTCGTTTCGTAAAATTTTAGGGTCAATTGTATCACTGAAAGCATTCTTACCGGCTTTATCAACAATTGTTTGCGCTTTTTGCAACATGCCATTTATAACATGATAACGAACAACATCCGCACCGTTTGAATCAACACCACCTAAATCAGATATGATTCCATCAAACTCTTTTTCTAATCCTATTTTACCTTTACCTTGTGATTTATTAATTAGGTTATCAGCAAATTCTTTTGAGTTACCTCTTTGTGCTTGTGTAACAATACCATCGGCTAATTTGTTTTGTTTGTAAATAATTTCTCTCATCTGTTTAGTAACAGCTTCAAAGTTATCACCTAATAATACTTTTAGTGATTCTTTATCATTAACTAAAAAGTCATCTAATATTTCTACACCATTTTTATTTTTTAATGTGTTGGTAATCCATGCATTTTTAAATACATTAAATGCTTGCTCTGCACCCTCTTTTTGTGCACCCTCTGTTCCTTCTGTTAACATATTTTTAAGAGCAGATACTTTTATTGTATTACCTGCTTTCATAAATTGAGAAACAAACTTATCTGGATCTCCACCTTTTGTAAGAGCATCTTTAATAAAAGCAAGAGATCTAACAGACTCTTCGCCTGCTGAATGATTATCTAATATATTTAACCAATGTCTAAATTCATTTGGTCCAGATACTAAAGAATTACTATCACCTTTTAATATTTTAACTAGCTGTTCATGTAAATCTGTTGCAACAGCATTAACTCCTTCATCTGGATGCATAGTTAATTTATGCAAATCAGCTCTCATCTTAATTAAAGTTTTTAAACTATCTAAATTACCATCTTTAATACTTGATATGGTATTATCTAAATCTTTTATCGTGTTAAATATACCGTTTAGTTCTTCTGGAACTTCTCCATATGTTTTTTTTGGAACTTTAAGAGGCATAGCATCACTATACTCCCCACCAATCATCTTGTCTTTGGGTTGGTATTTTGTAGTAAAATCTTGCATCTTACTAGAAAAATTATTTTTAAATCCAGTTAAATTTATACTAACATCTTCTCCACTATCTTTAAATGCTTGCACAGCTTTATTAGTGTATGTTTTAGTAGTGTTTAAAGTTACTTTATTCCAATTTTTAATAGCTGTTTGAAGAGATGTGTTAGCTTCATCTAAACTAGAAAATACACCGCCGCTTACTAATTTACTATCATTAGCTATATTTAAAGCTAACTGATCATTTAGTAATTTAAGCTTACCAAGATCTAATTGATTATCTCCTTTACCTAAACCAAATTTTTGTAAAGCGTCTTGCAAAGATTTTACTTGAGCTTCTTGTATTAAATCTGGTCTTTGTACAAATAAACCAGATTGTGTGTAAATTCTTCTTATAATTGGATTAGCCGCAAGTTGAGCAAATACCAAAGGTTCTAGATCAAGAGATTCTGCCGCTCTAATAATATCTTCTCCCATATCAACCATGCCGGGACGTTTGCCTTTTAGCAAAAAAGTTTGCAAATTCTGACGTGCTTTTATATATACCACCAGCTAATAGTGCATTAGCGTAATCACCTAAACTTGTAAAAGTTTTAAATAAATCAACTTCTGCAAAATTATCAACATCATATTCATCTTCTCCATATCCTAATAAAAACTCGTTAAGTTCTTTATCTTTTAATCCAAGAAAGTTTGCAATAGCCACTCTTGCGGTAGGTGGTATGTAATCTAAAGCATATCCAGTTCCTTTTATTATTGGATGTTTTGATCGTTTTAATGCATTAGGAGCACTTAAAGCTGCTATGTCTGCTGCAAAAGCTTCATCTAAAATAGTTCCTGCAACTCTACCTATTTCACCAAAATCACGCCCATAGGGATTAGATACTCTCCAACCTTCATCATCTTTATCATATTTAAATAACTCTAATTTATCTGTAGATCCTTGACCGTAGTCTACATTTATTCTTTGATACTCACCTTTTGGATAATAACTTAAAAACTTTTTGTCTGTTTTAAAATAATTTGAACGCGATAATTGAAAAGTTAATGCGACGTCTTTGTAATTATTAAATCCAACGTTTTCAACCGGCTCTCCTACAATATCAGAAACAAAATTCATTTTGTTTGAAACAGCTTCTTTTTTTGCTTTTTCTAATTTTTCACCATACACAGAAGGTCCAAAAGGGTTAAAAGCAGGTAGTTTACTTTCTTTGTCTTCTTTTAAAGATTCTTCTAATACTTCACTTGTGTCAACATTAAATTTTTCAGATACTTTTGGAAAATTCCTACAATATCTTCTTGACCTAAATCTAATTCTGCCATTATTCTTGTCCTGCTTTATTTACTCCACCTTCTAGAGCATGAATAGTACCATCAGTATGATAGTAAAAATATACAGGTAAATCTTTTCTTAAAATTCTTTGCTCTATAACTTCACCGTTTTTCTTGTTACTCTAAAGATGCCATCTGAATCTGCATAACCAGCAAAACTAATTTTCCTTCATCATAAGCTTTAGATAAATCAACATCATCTCCTTTAACTACTATATCTTTTGTTGTTCAAAAACTTATATCACGAACACTTTTGTAATTTAAAACTTCTTGTATTCTATCACTTGTTTGATCTTCATATTCTCGGTATTTTTGATTTTTAAAATCATTAACTTCTTTAACTGCTTGTATTTGTGTTTTCTTTTGATTTAATACTAAATCATTATACAAATTTAATGCATCTCTATTAACCTCTGCATTAAATAAATTTGTTTCAAATAGTAATCGTTGACCTTCTTTTGTTAGACTTACTTGTGGACCGGAATCAATTAACAAACCAACCTCTGTGTTATTTAATTGTTGATCCCACTCTAATGCCCGACCAATCGTTGCTTGTTTTGCTAGTGCAATAGAAACTTGTGTAGCAGGTAAATTACCACCTTGTAAACAAAATCTTCCATTGTTTTAAATTCTTCTGGAAAAGATTTATCAACATTAAATAATTTTAATAACGATACAAAACTAGCACGCCCCTCTATTAAACTTCCAGAACCAGATTTGTCTAATAAGGCTAATGAATTTTGTGTAGATTGAATAACACTATTAGCTTTGTTCCCAGAAGTTGTTATTTGATCTGCTATGTTTTTGCAACATCACTTTGTGCTTGAATACTTTTTCACCTGCCATTAACTCTAATTGTTCAGAAACAGATAATATTTCTTTTCTAGGTGTTATATTAAATCCAGTAAGACCTTCAATTTTATTAATATTAATAGGTTGACCAAAAGTAGGACTATCTGGTCTAAAGTCTATAATTTTTATACCAGCTTCAGTTTCTTGAAAATCAGCTTTTTGTTCCTTACCATTATATGTAATCGTTCCATCAAGTGTGTCTTTATTTTGTTTCTGTTAAATCATCTTTAAAATATCAAAATTTTTCATATCATAAGCTGTATTGTTAGCAGGATTAATAAATTTAAATCCATCACCATCTAAAACACGAACAGCATCAACAGTTGCACCCGACTCATCACCTTTTTTAATTAACTCAACGTTTGTCGCTCCAGTCCATTTACTATCCTCAGACCCATCATCTACTTGTTTAAAATTACCCGGTGTTAATTTTACTTCACTGCCCGGTATAGTCCATGAGAAAACATTATCCTCTGGATTAAATGTTCTAATAGCATTAGTTTCAATACCATTATTTAATAATACTTTTACATCTGTAGGATTATTCCAATTTGTTTTTTCTTTATCCCTAATAACTTTAAAAGGTGTTTGTTCTTGATCTATAGGATCTCCTGTTGTTGTTTGATAAACAAACGCATTATTACTTTTATCAAATGTGCGAAGAGCAGGAATATTTTCTTTTGTACCATCATATCTTATTGTTACTTCCGTTGGATCAGAAAATTCTGTTTTATCATCTTGTTTTAAAGCAAGTGACAACGCTGTTTCTCTTAATGCTGCATTTGGATCTTTTGCTTTATCTTCTATTATTGTTTGCGTAGCTTGTTGTATTTCCGGAGCAGCACCTTCTACTGATTGACCAAGAATGTCTAAACCCCCACCAGAACCACCTTGAAAAGATCTACCCGACATAAGACCTGCACCTAATTTAATTAAAGCAGGACTAAAAGCTTGTAACTTGCTTACTGGTCTTGTTTCTGGAAAAATATTTAATTCTTTTAACATTTTCAAATTTTCTTTATATTTTCTGCAAGCCCACCATTTTCAAATTTTTGTACAGGAACTAAACCAGATGTAATACCTACACCTCGTGATGAGACTTGTCCGCCTCTGTTAAATAATTTACGATTAAGTACTGCCATTAGCCCATCAATGCTCCAAGGCCACCGGCACCACTACCTAAAGCACCTGCCGCTTGTGATATGGATTACCTTTGTGCAAATGGTTTGTTGTGTTCCTGCTCCACCCGGTGTTAATTGTTGTAATATTGTACCAAAAGATAGTCTTTGGAACGGCGCATTTTCCATAGACGCTGTATTTGCTGTTTGTGTATCAAACATTCTTTGTGCAAGTTGCTGTTGCATACCACCAATACCCATCAATTGATTAATATCTGATTGACCAAGTTGTTGTGTCTGTGCACCAAGTCCTGCCATAACACCACCAATACCACTTGTTGCTTTACCAAGATTACCAAACTGTTCAGCTTGTTGCATACGTTGTGTATTCGCTGCTTGAGCTGCTGCTTGTGCTTGTTGATAGTTTCTTGATAAGTCTTCAAAGATACGACGAGAACGCATATCTTGTGCATTACGTGCTAGTTCTGATTGTTGTAAACCAAATCTACTTCCACCAAATGCACCTGCTTGTACAGCTTTACCAGCTAACTGGTTTTCTGCCATTTGTGATTGTCTATCAATTTCTTTTA
>UEXL01000222.1_pt1 | contig 23176 bp, 9 predicted proteins | sample 1796671 | NCBI WGS metagenome assembly UEXL01 (sample SAMEA4772471, study PRJEB27181) | metagenome | reverse complement strand
ATCCACAACACATAAATTAATTGCCGAGCCGTCAGGAGTCCGCGTCAAATAGGAATCCATATAATTTACGTGACGCCTGACTGCGGGTGGGCTGATGTCCATACTAAGGTTGTTTATAATCTCATAGTTTCTGAGATCCATGCTTTTAAAATTATGAACTGACGTCGTGGTTAGGAAGTTATGATAAGTTGTGGGCGTATGAAATGCACCCTCCATTGTGCGGTTCTCGTGAGTATGAAAGGGTCCAGCCCAGAGTTGACCACGGGCAGTTTGAAGCAAAAGTGATTTTCGTACCATAACCCCATTGGCAATGATATTTTCTAAGGCAATCATACTATGGGGGTTGACGCCACTTAATTTATTGTTGGGCTCAACAATCTCACAGAACACAAAGCAAGTTAAATGCTGAATGTCGTCGTAAGGAACGACAAAATCTAGATCGTAATCCTTGGAAGCTATCATATTTCCTGTTGATTCATTACGTTCTGTTGTGTAGCCCGTTGATGTCTTTTGTGCTAGAGAAATAATCTTCTCTTGCCAATCAAAAGATTTATTAAACTGCGGGGGAATGTTAGTTCCTCGCATGTCAAAAATGTTATTAGACACGATATACGTGGTAAGATCGTTATTATAGCTTATAAAAACTCGCAGATTTATTTGAGATTTTGTAGTGTTACTGGAGAGCCAGGTCGCCCTCTTCGTCTTAGTATTGATGATATCCTTGATAGCAACAGTCATCAGAACAGTCGTGGCACCTGACATGGCTCCATTGGTGTTCGTCTTGGAGCGGGTATACCCCACGGTTCCGTCAAAATTTCTTGTGGTTGTTGCCAACGCTTGTCCATCAAATTGACGAGCTGACGTGGGTAGACCGCCAGCGCGGAGCTGAATCCTTTTTATATAGGCGTTGGGAGCGGTTAAACTTTTAAGGCTGGATTCGTCTACGTTTATCATTCTTCACAATCCTCAATGTCATCTTCGGTCACGTTAGTGCGATAAAGATTAAACTTGCCAACTCCTTCAACATCTGGGCATGCATAAGGTATGTCATCTATCTGAATTCCTCGGGATGCCAAGTGAGTGATCTTGGGACATATGGTTTCTTCAGGAATCTCTAAGTCAACATTAACTTGAAAGAAATACTCAGCATAAGAGGGGGACAGCTTCGTATATGGAATTACTTCCGGCTCGTCCACTAGAATATTGTTGACCACCTGTTGTGCCTTTTTCTGAAAATATAGCGTTCGGAGTTCAACAGGATCCTTGTCGCTCAGTGGGGCGAGCACTTCAAACACTTCTATATCATATTCCACATCTGCTTCTGCGTTGTCTTCATCAATTGCAAATATGAGTTGGGGGCGCTCCTCAGCTAAATAAAGAAACGTACCGTCCTGGTATATCGGGCTTATAATACGCTCTTTGATTGGTCCTGTCGGGTCAACAACTGCTGTACTTCCCACAAGCACCCTATAATTTAGATCAAAATCTAATTGTGGTATTCTCCTAACATTGTTGTAAATGCCACTTGTGATGGAGCTAGTGAGGTAATTTACGGCGCCACTTAGCTCTCCGTCTAAAACTCGGATATTCCAGCTAGGGACATATTCACTTCCCATCTCCATCGTGCCAATTGGCTCCGTAAAACTAAAATTGTTGTCAATCACAGGGGGATAGGTCCAGTAGTCATCTTCCCCCACAATACCAAGTTGTGCAAGAGGTTCAATATATTCGGGATCGTCGCGACCTCTGCGAACCACCTCTATATACCTGGAAACGTTGGTCTCTACGCCCGTGAAGAGAGCTTGGGTTTTACTCTTCGGAGTATTTTCCTGAATTCTTGGCTCTATATCGTTTTGAGTTTCTACAACTCCCAAAGAGCCTGTGGCATCATACAGGATGTCATCATCAAAAAACGCATAATAGACAGGCCTAAATTTTCCGGTGGAAAGAAGGGCTTCCCCGAATGGGGTAAGCTCAAGATCTAACACCTCTTCTTTCTTGTTGAAAAATGCCATTATTCGTCTGCCTGTATTGACACTTCTGCGTCTAATTTAACTAGTTCAACTAGTGAAAAGTAATCATATGGCCAGTTGTATCCATACTTAGGAGACGACTGCTTAGAGGAGTTGGAGCGACCAATTTCGCCTGCCTTGCCTTTGTTGAAATTATTATCCGCATTAAGCTGATCCTTGATTACCATATCAAAATAGTTGGTCTTGGCTTTTTGCTTAATCTTGAACACCATCCAGCGGAGCTGGGACGGAAGAGAATCTTTGCTCAACAGCTCTCCCACAATCAAGGGATGGGCTATTTCCACATCTTTCACGATTTCGCTGCTAGGTGATCCCTTTCCGCTCTTAAACTCTTCAGAGGTGGTATCAAAAGCCTGACCAATGCGGGGCGGGAGACCTTGCCAAATGTCCACAAGGTCATCACGATTGAGAGTATGCTCAAACTCAAAAATATACATAGCAAACGGATCAACAGCGTCTGGGTTTGTGACAAAGTCAAACTTGGGAGGCAAGACATATTTCTGCATGGCATCAACCATATGCTGAATGCTGCCCAGAAGCGGTGGGCTGGGGCGCTAATGCCTTATCAATTTCTGCTCGTGATATATCAATAAAACGACGCTCCGAGCCCTTTTCATAATAGGGTATAGCAACAATTGCTTCACTAATTGTTCGTGCAGTAGCAATTTCTCCCAGTCGCTGTTCTTCCGTGCCTGAGCCGACTAATTCTACAAGTGAACCAGTTAGTGAGGAATCTCCACCTAGCGCGCCCTCAATATAGTTGGGAGGAATGTCCACAACCGAAATGAAGATACCCTCGGTTGGATTTGTTGGGACTTCACCATACTGCATCCACATACAACGGGGAACGCTACCGGAGCCGTTAGTGGGGTTAGTAACACTTGCCTTAGCAAAATTTAACATAGGCGTCTCAAACTTTGTTTGGATCGTCCAAGCATTATCGTTAGGGTCGTCTTCTACACTAATCGGCTCACCAGTGTTAGGGTCATAGGTAACTTTCTTAATCTGCGCCTTTCCGAATAAATTCATTGAGGCGTCAAGTTGCATAGAGTTGAATTCTATATTTGCTCCATCCAAAATGGTGTTGAGTGCGAGAGCGGTGCCCTTTGCATTTCCAAGAGCCCAATCGCTACCAATACGAAGGAAAGAGACCGCCAAATTGGTTGGAGACAAGAGTTCATCAATAGTGAATTTGCCAGCGGCGGGTGCTGTAAAGAATACGTCAGCCCACGCCTCCCCGTATTCGTAAGGAGGTGTGAAACAAGGATTAAACCCATCCGCGGAGGCATATGCCACAGTGTTGGCTGTGCCGGCACCCACGGGAGGACCATACATAAAGGGAGCACTACACTGTGTAAAGGTGGTGTGCAGGTCGCCACGCCACTGATCCACCGGTGTAAGTGGATTACGATATCCCAAGGAACCAGTGCGAATTACTGCCTTGTTGTAGCTCTTTCTCATCTTTATGCGAGCTGCATAAACTTTATCTTTCTCCGCAGGCTCCCACGCGCTTTGGGGCCGGGAAACTATAGTAGTGGGCTTGCTTTCCGGTAAGAAGAAGTTTATGGTTTCTGCAAAGAAGTTGTTAGCCTTAAGTTTATAAATGGGACTTCCGTCGCCAGACCATGAGGCAGTCGCATCCAGAGCGGCGCTCGGATGAGTCTCCATATCCACTACAGTAATATCGGCAAGGTATGTCTCTGGCTCCACAAGGGTTTCAAACGGAAGGCGTAAACCAAAGCGTCCAGTGCCGTTAGACCCTGAAATATATCTCGTTCCAGTGGCAGCGCTAGTGTCATTTGCAGTGGTGTGAAAGTCTACACTGGATGTCATAATGGGGAAATCTACGGCGACACCTGCCTTAATAGTGTTATAGAGTATTCCAGGTGCAAATAGTGGACGTAGCATTGCCTGCTGACCCTCTATGCTAGTGATCCCTCCTCCCAGCGAATAGCTCATAAAAGAACCATAAGAAGACGAAAAGGTCTGAGCAATATCAATACTTCGTTCCGATGGATAAAATCCATCATATGGCAAGAACTTAAGAAGTCCTCGGCACTGGAGTGCGATGGATGCCGGGGTGCCAATCTCATTATGGTCTTCTCTTACAACGCTGAAGAACTTTAGGAAGTCTGAATTTGTGTAGGTTCTGTAGAAACCATCCTCATTGCTCTTGTCTTTGGAGGTAATTCCGCCTGTCATTATCAAGAACTTGTCATTATCAACCAAGAAGTCTCCGCCATAATCTTTGACGTATTGGTCTATATGAGTGCTGATGGTGAATTCGGGCACAATAGAATATTCTTTACCCTTAAGCCTCATTTCGCTGACGTAATCGTCATAAGAATTGTACCAGGGATTCTTCTTAGCCTGCGTGCCGGCTTCCCAAAGCGCTTGCCCGCCAAACATTTGGTCTTGCTCAAGCGCGACAAAGGTATTAATATTGCGTGTTATAGAGCCAGTCGCCGAGATCATGAGACCTTCAGGTCCTGTCACGGACTGGCAGTTGCCTATAGTGTTGCGACGTCCGAGTGATGGACCCGGCTCAATACCCGCCGGGGTGCCGCCGTGAATCTGAACATAGTTATTCTGTAATATGCCAGGAAACCCAGTCATTCCCTTGGTGGTGAAAGGGTTTCGTGTCAAAAATGCGCTGTCCGCATCCAAAGACCACATGCTGACGTTTGTGATGGTTCGCCCAAACGAAGTTATACTTGATAAGTTTCTGTCAGATCGGTTATTTCTCCAGAACGGACTAACGTAATCTTTACGAACTCGCACACTGCTAGAATATGCGTTGAGTGCTGAGGGGTATACTGTTTCCCGGTAGGTGATAGAATCAAATTTGTGTACCGGACTCTCGTCATTTTCATCAGCCCCATCAAGGTAAAGGTTCTTAATCTTATCGTAGGGTTGGGGGCGGTCTTGTCTTACATTGTACTTATTATTTAACGGAACATTATTGAACGCCGATAAACTTGCGGCGTAACTTGTATCCAAGGATACCGGCACAATCTTAACTGAACTGTCTGGCATCATTTTACGCACCTGGAGCTTTTGCAGGAGGGGTGCAAACTTAGATACCAACGGACTTTCTACATAATCCTCAATCGGACCAAATTTGGGCATTGAGAGGGTCTCGGCGCTCGATTCCAAGGGGTAGGAGAACCGGCTGCGACGTACATAAGAAATGATATTTCGTTCTCGGCGTTTACGAGTCAGTGTATTATTTGCATTGCGAAGTTGAGTCCAAGCAGTAACACCGTAAGGTCCCTGGCGATGTAGAATCAAACCGTTTAGCATCTCTGGCTGGGCTAGAGTGGCTATCTCAGTATTTCGGTACTCTGCGGTGGAGGAGCTTAAAATGTTATTTGCCAGATCTAGCGGATCATAAATGAGAGTATTGAGGTTGGCAAAGTCTACATTGATAGCGCCGGGTCCTGTGCTGGCGCTAATGTGACTTTGTTGAACGAAATCAATGGCTTGTTGAAATCCTTCTGCGGAACTGGAAACGATGCTATTACCGTAAGTGTGCCCGTAAATACGGCTCTTGGAATAAGATGCCGTGATCCACGCATATTGCAAGTCACTACGTGGAATAGAGTAAGAAATGTATGCGTTATCATAGACCGAACCTGTCACATAGCTATTATCACCCCAAGTTGCGGTACCGTTAAATTGTATCTCTTTTAAGCGGTTACGATTAGTCTTTTGATACGAGGGCTTTGTGATGTATGTGAGTTCGGGCACCGAACCGTAGGTAGCATCATATCCAAATTGCCCAGCATGAAGCGTGAGCAACGTTCGCAAGCCTCGCCTTTTGCCGAGCTGGTCATCAACTCTTATGGTCCCTGACTCGCCACTTCCTGAAGATCTTACAGACAAGTTTCTGAATGGCAGCGCATTGTAGGCTGAAATCTCGGCGGCAGCTAAATCTAAATAACCCAAGCTCTGAACTTCGGGTCCCCCGGGGGCGGAGAAGCGGTTAACAAAGATTGATTTTGTCTTGGAAGACCCGGAGCGATTGGGAATAAGGAAATTAGCAAGCAACTCATAGCGGTCACTTATATCAAGAACACCGCCATTCGGCTTCACGCCAACAAAGTTGCCCAAGTTGTCTGCTCCGTATTTTAATCCGAGGAGCGTAGATAATGTGTTGGTCTCTGGTAAGGTTGACTTTAGGTTTATAGGAGTTGTTGGGAGTGCGATTCCCTCCTTGTCCACAAAATATCTATTATTGAGTCTTCGTCCGCAGGTCTGAACAACTTGATAATTGTGCTGATAGTTTCCAAGCACCTGAGAAGCTGTGGTGTAATTGATATTGCGAATGTTGACAGGTCTCTTTGCGCCCACGTTACGATATCTCACTGCCCACTTAAAAGGAGTGTAAGGGTAGGGACCCACCGGATAAGGGTAATCTGGACCCACAAAACCTAAAATCTTAGGGTCTGTAGCTAAGAAACGTGTACCTAGCTCAATGCGCCACGCTTCTGCGCGGTTTTCATAGCTATCAATTTTATTGGTACTGGCAAATGATGAGTTATATCGGTTAACCGGGATATGGCGGGATTCATGTCCACCAACGTGAGCGTTTGTGAAAGGTCCTTGAATCGGTATCTCATTAGAGGCGTAGGTATCACTATGTAAGTTTACGACAGCCGCGCCAGACATAAAGTTTTGTTGAACCGGCTTGTTATAGCCTGTAGTCACAGAAGAGCTAACGAGCGTGAAGGGGGAACCTATTGTACCCTTCATTTCGGAGGTGTAGGAGCCAGTATTCTTGGATTTAATTCCAGTTTCATCTTCGCGTCTAAAGCGAATTGTGTAATCATAGAATCTCTTATTAAGGACGCGCGGTGCAAAAGGCCACGGTCCAGAGCCAGTAACATTAACGAATCCGACCACCTCGGTGTCATTAATAAGAGCAGTGTTTAGGGGAGTACCAGACGCAGCTCTCGGTCCTACCGGATAAGTTGCGTTTAGTATTAGACTTCTCTTTTTACCTTGGGGGTAATTAATTCCCCCATGGAGCGCTCGCAAGTCATCCTTGTTTAGGTAAATGGGCGATTAGCCTCCCTCTTATAGCTAGAAGTGAGGGAATGAAAAATTGCTTCGCGATCAATATCTACTTTAGCTACACCGGTAGCCAACGGACTCTTGCGGCGTGAGGCACGAGTCTTCCAATATGCTCCGTGTTGATTCTGAACATAGGGAATCGGTGCGCCACCTTGGATGGGATTTCCGTATCCGCTTGCTCCACCTGTGTACGGCGGGCTGTCTCGTCTGACCCCTCCACCTGGGCGAGTCATAGCAGCCACCAATCCCCGGGGTCCTCCTGGGGAGACACGGTCTAGGGTGGGAAATTTTGACCAATATTTGTTTCTCTCCAGAATATGGCTTTCAATGAGATTTCTTACCCCATCGGATGAATCAGCTGAGGCGGGTACAAGCTGGTACAGAAAGACAGAAAGGGAAGCGTCAATCCACTTGTAGAAATCTAAGAACTTATCTAGGTTTGGAGTATTGTCAATGCGCCCAAAGAAAGAGTTTCGTGCTTTCTCCATAAGCTTGTAATCTTGGCGGTAACGATTTACGGGGTCTCCAATGAGATTGTTAAACTCTACAATTGTGGCAAAAGCATTGATCATCTCATCGGAGATAACCTGGTACATGCTCTTCTCAATTGAGAAGAAGTAATTAATGGGTCGTGATTCCTTGTTAAAATATTCGTCGTCGCCCTCTAAGATATTAATCATCTCAGAAGACTGAACCACCTCGGGAAGAGCTTGTCGTGCCTGGGGTATGTACTCTCGGTCTAAGGCTTGATTACTACTCGCAGGAAATCCAAACCCAAGACCCAGGTGTTGTGAGTTAACTATGTTTCCGAGCCAGCCATAGTCTCCAGTAGTCCCCGTGGACCCAGACGAATAATCTGCCACGCTGAACTGACCTGAAGCATTGGATCCGGTGATATCATAGAAATTCCAGTTTAATGCTAAAGTATCAATCTCTGGCACATAGTAGCCTGCCATGGAAGTCTGTGTGGCAAACGCATTTCTAAAAGAGTTTTGGGCTCCATATACCTCAGAATCATTAGCGTGAGCAGAGATCGCTGCGTTGGGAATATTATCTGCCCAATAACGAATGGAGGAAATCTTAACGTCGCAGGGCTGAAGAACTGTTCCACTAAAGTTGGTTCGGTGGGCACCCGCAAAGAGCCTCTTCGCACTACGCAAAGCAGCGCGACCGGCGCCATTTGCCTTCACTAGAGCAGAGAGGGAGAATTCCTCTTTTACGACATCCAGCTCTTTGTTGATTCCGTAAAACTGCACTTCATAGCCAAGGTCTCCTGATACGGGGATATTTGAGCCGGTTACAGCATCTCCAATAGGATCCTTTGTGGGCACGATCCTAGCGGCAAAGTTCCATTTATTATCGTTATAAACGTTCCTATAGGTATCTGACGTAATAACTCCTATATTTGCCTGAGACGATGAGAGAACGAACTTGGCATCAGGAGAATCCTCACTCGGACGAACCGCATAAACTCTTAAATCTGCATAATCATTTGTAGCCCAGGTTGTTTGGGTGGGATTACCTGGTTCAGCGGAGTGCATTCCAAAAAGAGAAACAGTCAGTGGGTTGGTGGGGCAGGAAGAGGTGATTGAGCACACATCTAACACTTGAGGGAAAATTACCTCTCCCTCAAGAGTGAATCCAATGTAATCCTCTAACCCGCTTGCGGCTCCTGCATCACCAGCACTTCCCGAAATAAAACCTACGCTGGCGAGGTTGTCAGAAGAGCCTGTCAAAAATATGGTAGCATCACGATTATTTGCAGGACTAAAATCTGCGATATTCTTAGAACTCACAGATGATCTTACATTGGTATCAAGCCTGTAAGTGACATTATTACCATACGTGTTGAGACGTATTAAGTCCTCTCCTACGCCATAGCAGTGAATAAGGTTCCTAAAAAGACTTTTCCGTTCCCTTGGACTTGTAGATATAAGAGAGGTTGTTGTATATGTTTTGATAAATTCTATTCTTAATTTCATCAAATTGAAGTACAAAGTCTCTATCTTCATCACGAGACATGATCTGTTCTAAGACATTGGAGTCTACAAAGACGTCAGGAGCAGAGATACCAGCCGACTCAACTAAGTGGGACGCAAAAGGATATTCCTTAAAGCTTGAACTGAGGTATTGGACGTCTTTGAGTTGGGGGGACTGCTTTTATTTGTGATTGCAGTTTGTCAAAATAGCTGGCGATGATTTGAACTAGGTTCTTAAGATCGCCGCTGCTATCCTCTTCCAGAATCCAAGCTGGCAGGGAGTGGTAAATGGAAGCGTTATTGTGCTCGTCATAGACGCTTCCGGATAGCTTAAGTCCGTCTCGCACCCTCACGACATCGGGGTGGGTGGAATAGATAATGGGATCGTGGAACTCAAACAGAGCTGCAGAGGAAGAGACCATAGCGGACCCAGTATTGCGAGAATAGGCATCGTATCCCGTCCAGGCTCCGTTGGTAATTCTCCCAGAATAGTCAAGTACAATTGAATCTAAAGATGAAGTAGTAGTAATTCCCTCGTTAAACTTGTAGTATACACCTAGTGTCGTGTTAGCGTCGTCAGTGTTGGTTCCTCCACGAACTTGTGTAAACCAGTTTCTCCCAATCTCCTCAGATGTTCGGCGAGCCTTCCAGAATCTGAACTCATCCAAAGAGGCAGACAGCTTTCCCCACCCCTGGGTTGGCTGTGGGGCTCCTGCGGCTGTTCCAGACGGGTGTGTCCGAAGAGAACCAATGTTCGCCAACATGGCTCCTGTAATCTCGCTGACCGTGGAAGCGACAGTGCGAGTATTGTCCAAAGTTCCGTTCTGGTATAAACTTGCTGTAAGTCCTGTGGCACCTGACAAGATGGAGATGGCGTAGTGATTCCACGTTCCCGCTGTTACAGTAGTGCGAGTCACGCCACTACCTATTACTTGATTGCTAAAGCCAGAAGTACCCGACATATAGGTGAGTTTGAAAGGAGGGTCCGCCGCTCCAACAGTAAAATCAAGTTCTACGCGAAAACGACCGTATGCTGCCGAAGAAGATAAACGGTTATTCCACTGATCAAAGATGACCTCCTTCTTGGTGTTGTTGAGGTTGTAAGCTGACTTTTTAAACCAAAATTCTAGAGTTGATCCGCTTGCAGGATTTAAAGCAAGGTTAGAGGCTCTGTTCTTAGAAACGTCGTAGACATTATCTTGAGGGTGAGACCCACTATAGGCGTCCGCGAGCGCTTGTCCGGATAATAGGTTGGTGTGTGGTCCACCCTCTAAGGATATATATTCGTAAGATGAAGTCCCGGGAGCACCATATCCGGTAGTGGCATCCAAGGCTACCTTGGTGCCCCAGCCATCCGCACTTAGAAGAATATAACCCGTAGTTGTGGGGGTAGCGCCTATCTAGGACAAACTTATCTAAGTAAGAAGAGCTAAGGTGAAATTCCTGTATTTCGCTCTCTGAGCCGTCATAAGGGTATTCATTTGTAATTCTTTTTACGGCGTCTTCGTAATATTTCTCAGCTGAGCCGTAAACCGCGAAGTTGGAAGCGGTCGCATAATCCAAAGGGGGGACAAATTCACGAACCTTGCGGCGTGTAACCACCACATTATCAGCAGATTCGGCGTTTTCTCCAAGCTTTTCTAGGCTCTTGGAAGAAACAACTTTTGAGATATAATTTTTTTCAAAAAGATCTCTAACGCTCATGTTTACTCTTCAACTCTGAATTTAAATTCTTGTGGCTGCTCTTGCCAGCTCCCAATTGATCCGTTATAGTAGGCAAATTTGAGAGCGTAAGCGTACCCAGGCTCAAAAAGTCCCATATCTAAATCAAAATAACTCCCGGAGGCGTCAAAAGACATTTGAGTATGTAATAGGCTCCCTGTTCCAAACTCAATTGCTCTAACTCCGTCTATAACTCTATGAACTGCGTATGAACCGCTTTCTACAATAGACGGCGGTACGACCGCAACAGCTCTTGTGTAAATAGTGGGAGACCAGTCTTTTTTGCGAGCGAAAACCCTAAAAACGAGCGGTCTCATCAGTGTGGTAGATTGGCTTCAGGTTTGTTACCGAAGTTACATACTGCGTGGCTGGATTTTGAGGAGATAGTGAAATCTTAGAGGGATTAAACGTTCCGGTGTGAAATTGTTTTGCTGCTGTGGTGGCGTTGGCGTATGTTTTGCTTCCAGAGAACCAGACATCAAACGCATCAGTAAGTGGAGTAGATGCAGCAGTCATGGCGAAAGAGGCAGAGTAAATGCCCTTAGACACGTAACTTCCAGTTACGACGTGCGTATGCCCTGTGCGTACATGAGTTCCATCTGCGACTAACTTGATAACTTCTGTGAGGTCAGGAGAAGTATTATCCGAAGAGCCTGAGAATATTGATACATAAATTTTACCGGTACCAACGCTAGGGAATGTTTCTAAGCTGTCCGCGGAAATAATTGTATAGGTATAGCGTATTTAGATTTTCATCTCCGGTCGCCAAAGAACTACTGTAGAAGAAAGTTCCACGGTCATCCTTAGTAGCTGAGTCCCAGCGAGCCTCAATAACGGGTCGTTTAAAGAAAAATTCAGAGCTTCGGGCGAAGAACTTCTTATCGTAGTATGATCGTTTGTCACCAGCGGTATTCGCAGGTACCGCAGTAGTGGCGTCTCCAACTAGCACTAAAACCTCCTGAGAGGCTGTTAGGTGGACACCGAGACCGTAGTTGGACTTAGACCCCAATACGTTGCCCGCGCTGTTTATCCACTGCTCTACGAGCGTTGTAATGTCCATTTCCCAAGTCTTCGGTGCCAATCTCAAAAGTCTGTTTGAATGATGAGGATGAATCGGTAAAGTAGTCTCCGCCGGCAGTGTTCCACTGTTGAAGTCCAGCGGCACTGCTGGATCCATAGTTCATCCAGTTGGCGCCCACACCGTCACGAGTAACATCGGTATAGTTTTCCATATCAATACCATTGCCTTCTTGCCAGACCAAGCCAGCGGCGTTGCCCGAGACAGCAGATGCCACAAGCGTAAAGTCGCGAGCCACAGTATTGGGAGTGACGGCATTATACATTCGCAAAATAAAACTGACGCTACCTGAAGCTGGTAGTACGCTATTAGTCCTATCAGTGGTAATAGCCGCCGTGTCAAACCTGACTAAAAACCTAGTAAGCTCGGAGGAGCCAGAACTCTCTTGTCCGTAAATTGAGAAAACTTCAACGCTGTCGGCACGACCCATGTTGGAAGCAGTCCCGCGAGTTGTGAGATTGGCTTTGTAGGCGTTGGTGATTGTTGTGTCGGCAATTGCGACATATCTTTTAATAGCCATTACTTGATAGTTCCCTTAATGTCCGCGTTTGGATACTTGATCTCTAAAATAACATTTTTAGGCACATTAATATATCGCCCATCAGGCGTAGTGCTCTCGCGGATATCATACCCAATGTTTGAATAGGCGCCTCCAAACTTGTTAGTGACACGGACATTTGTTACATCTGAAATACCCACAGTCTTGTTCAGAATGCTGTAAATCTGAGCAATACTGAAGGGCTCTCCAATGTCTTGCTTTAATTTATATGCCTCTTGCAGTCTTGTTACGCCCGAATTTAGTGCATCAAATTTATCTACACCTGCTTCCGCCACGGCGTCAAACGAAATCTGAATGTTAATTACTTTGGCTTCCAATATATCAATGGTGTCGTTTATCATTTTATTGCTAGTTAGCCATGTCTTCAAATTGCTCTTAATAGTAGAGTTCGTCGGAACTAAGTATCCGCTATTATCCTCTGAAATAACATACATGTTAAGGTTTCGGCGAAATGAATCTGAGTCACGGTGAATAGAACACCGACGAATGCCGCCAAACTGCGGAGGCATTGAGTATACTAGGGACTTGTAGTCCTGCTCCGTCACTGCGCGGTTTTGAGATGCATGGACACCTCCGATAATTTGACGCAACTCCTCCTTAGAGGGATTTGCAACATTGCCAACAATAGGTGTTAGATTGGTAACCTCTAGCGATGAATCAACAATCTTCTTGTTTGCTGCTGTGAGAATGGTGGGATCTTTGTACTCCAGGGTGAAGCGTCCGACATTAGTAATGCTACCAGCGGTGGCATTCGTCTTGCGAACTGAATTACGTCGGTAAGTTACACGCAAGGTGGTATTGGACGGCGCAACACCAAATTTATCAGAATCCAAAAGCTTAGATGGGTCAAATGACTCATCCGAAATATACGTCCGTCCATTTTGTTGTAGAACGACATCTGTAGGATCCACCACGGATGATTTGTTCATCTCTGAATCGGAGCCGTATCCAAACTGCAAGTGTGTCGCTGTACGAGTTCTTTCTATTACAAAGCGACGAGGTACGGCGAAGGGCTTCAAAATGGCTGCGGGCTCGTTGGCGGAGCTGGCGGCGCGGTTAACAACATTCTTGTAGACGACATCCTGCGACAGGTAATCTACCTCATAGTAATTGTGCCCTTCGGAGTCAGTTACTGATAGGACTTCCACAATATCCGGCGAGGATAATCTAATCTTCTTGAACCTCTCAAAAGCTCCAATTGAAATTGTTTCTGTACCCATTTCTCCGGAAGCTACCGTTCCGAAGCATCGGATAGCATAAGAAGTGGGAAGTCCTGTGGTGGTGTTGGTTGCTGCAACTACGATGGTATTGCGAGCATCATTAAAATCTATATCCTCGGTTAGGATAAACGTAGCGTTAGCAGTAGACGAAACAACCGTCCCCTTCTTTAAAATAGGAACGTAGGTCTCATCGGGACCTAATCCTACGCTATTAGCTGGAACCTTGACAAAGAAGGCGCAAGTCCCGAATGCACTAGAAGCTCCCCTAAATTTATAGCCAACCTGCTTTCCTTGGCGGACAATATTGTTGTATTCTATAGACGTATCAAGGAAGCTCTCGTTAACCTGGTAGTCCAGGTAAAAAGAGAGAATGTCGCCCACATAGGAGACCGTATCAATCATCAAGGAACCGAATGAAGCCTCGCTAAAATCCTTGAATGTGTCGGGATAATAACGGCGCGCGTAATCAATCAGGTCTTTCCTAATTGAATCAAAGTCACGGCTGGTGTAATTTACTGGTACTTTTTTCTTCTTTGTCATTCAGCGGTCCTCAATATAACTAAATAGTTTCAACTAGTTATTGGCAACTCTAAAGTGTCTTTTGTTTTTAAAACTTTGTTAAAAAATTGTATTCTAACGTCTATGCGATTCTCGTTCATCTGAGGATTGGTCAGCGCCGAGAAAAATTGGATGTCTCGGATTACGAGGTACGGCAGATACTTTTGTTGTTGCTCCAATATCCGGCTTTTGAATCTTTCTAAAGTAGATTGTGTGAGCTGCTCAAACAAAAACATACGAGCACCAACACCAAAATCGGGGTCCATCATGCGCTCGCCTGGCACTGTCAATATTACCATTTTTAGATTTTGAAGAGAGAGTTCTCTATAATTTTTGATTAATTTAATTCCGTCTTTGTGATCCCTAGATACTGGGAGCTTGACTGCGATTCCAGACATTTATTATCCCTCTTTTCTAAATAGTGGCTGCTATAAATTTATTTCTAGCTATAACCGCTGCCTCCGGTGCGCTCATCGCGGGGAGCGTCCGGAGAATAATCTGCGCCTTCATACTCCTCGCAAATATTTACGTCATCAATTTCACTTGGCTCCGTTGCTCCTGGTGCGTTGATATAGCTAATATCTTCCGCAGGACCGCCTCGGTCAGAGGGTCCAAATAGCCCCGGGGCTCTACCAAAGTAAGTGCCGTCTAAAAGATCCGGTAATGTTTGTCCGCTGCCGTCTCTTACGCTAGGAATTACTTGATAAAGTGTTTCACTTTCAGTTCCGCCGCCACGGGGGGATCTATAAGTCCAGGTCCATCTCGCACACACATACTCGGAGAGCCTTACACGGGGGTCGTCGGGCACGACATCTTCAGGGCGAACTCCGTCAGAAGTTTGCTCCCCGCAATCCCAACCAGGCTGTTGTACGATGACATTGTTAGCCAATTCGGGACTCAAGCCGGAAGACGGGGAACCCACTGAAGTATCCTGTCTCGTGCGAGATACCTCTTCTCTTGCGCGGCGGTCTCGGGGCTCGCTACGATATGTGAAATCACTAGAGTTGTAGAGTTCTCGGAATAATTGCTTTAGTTTTCTGCGAAGAAGAGGGAATGCCCTACGACTCCACATATAATAGTTATTAGGTGGTGCTGGGGCTGGTGCGACGGGGGGGATGGCGGGGAAATGAGGGGTATAGAGGCGTAGGAGGCACAAGATTCCAGCCATCTGCAGCACCACCAATTGAAGGTAAGAATCCTTCTGCGGCATAAATCGCCAGAATGGATACCATATCCGTCATAGGGATAGTGTACCCAAACATCAAGCGGAATTCCTCAGAACTTCTAAGAAGGAAGGTAAGAAGCGTCCAATTAAACCCTTCCACAGATGTTGAAGTATTGTTAACTGCCAAAACTCCCACAGAGGGGCGCATAGCGGTCGCGGTGTCTATAAGGGTGCCAAGATCAAATTGGTAATCAAGCTCTAGATCTTCAGAGTATATCACCGGGAATGAATGTACACCCAGGGATGACCCAACAATAGGAGTGTGACCAAACATGCGACCAGCGGTAGCACGATAAGATGTGCCTAAGCCGCGTAGACCGTCATAGGAAGTGCTGCCGGCGGCATCCAAGACTATGGTATCGTTCCGAGATGGCACATATACCAGTCGTAGACCATATTTAAAGCTGTTAAAATAAACACTCATCTCTGATGCTCTGGCTCTCTCCGCAGGGGACCCAGGTGTCGGTATCCCAGTAGCTGCTCCCATCAGTGTTGCCAACTCATATATGCCGTAAATTTGATCATCCTCTAGATCTGGAAAGGTTTCCACCCCAAGTGCATTGCGATCAAGCCTTATATAAGACTGAAGAACATATTGACCTTCTTCAAACTTTGCTTGTTCGTCCGCACTAAAGCGTATCATTCCCTGAAATAGGTCATACCCTACTCGCGGAACATCAAAGATATTCCCGATGTCTCCAAAACGATACGTTCCATTATCTACAAAATCACTATGCAGATCAGTCACCCACCCCCCAGCTGGTTCCGCAAAAACATGCTCCACATAGCTAGAAATTCTTTCATATTCATCGGAAATAAGGTACTTAAGCACCACCAGAGCTGCATCTTCGGAATCCCTAATAGCCTCAACCTTTGTCTTAAGACGCAAGCTTTTAAGCGTAATACTCAATTGAGTTATAGGGTCCGCTCCCAGAGCGCCGGCTGCGAGGCGAGCTGCGGCGAGATCGGGGCGCTGAGGATAGTTAGTAGTTTTCCACCACGGATTGCAACTCTCTCATCGCCTGGTCCAACTCAGCATTAACCTGAATTGTGCCGTCCTTAACGCGACGTGAAACTATTTGGGCACATTGCTCCAAAAATTCATACCAATATGCGTAAACTAGGTTACCGTCTGGGTTTCCCGGAATAGGCATGGGGGGGACGATAGGCGGGTAAGTAGGGGCGCCAGGGAAAGGTCCCGACACTCTTAGTCCATCCCGCACCTTCTGGGCAATGTAGGCGGCAAGTATATTTCCATAGACTTCAGGGACGTTGGTCTTGAACTTAGTGAAAGAGACCGCCCCTTTGAGAAAATACTCTATAATATAAGTTCGTAGTGTAGCGACGATAGTTCCCTCAATGGAAGCTATATTCATTCTAGTTAGAATCTTGTTATATGGGGGCTCTTCTACTCTCTTGGGATTGAGGGACAAGCGAGGGTCTTCATCTGCATTTTTAAAACTTTCCACTGCGCCATCTACGATGGTTTTCACATCAAATAATTCTCTCTTGGTGGGGCAGCAAAAATCATCCGAGGTCTCGGGCAACAGATTATCTTTGAATTCTAGCCAGCCGCCCTTTGGAGGTGGTGTGACAATATAAGAATCGTCATTTACATCTGGGGTGGCGTTCTCTACCCGCTGTAGAACATAGCCAGCTGGTGCTGGGGTTAACGGTATTCCATCTCCCGTTGAAAGAAACATATCATCGGTCAACTGCTCTAGATTGTAGGAGCCATAAGCAAAAGCGCGCTCATTAGACAACATTGTATTCTTCGTCTCGTTCAGGAGTGCAATTCGCATACGATTGACCAACACTTTGGCATCCTCAAATTCTTCATCAGTGGGTCCAGCCAAAGGAGCTGCCAAGGTGGGCGCAAACAAGTGACTATTGTATGCAATCAAGCCAGCGCCCATGTTTGTAGCCGTTGGGTCTGTAAAAGATGTCACTGTGCTCTGTATCTGGCTTACAATGCTACCGTTATTCAAAAGGTCTTCATAAGTGGCTATTCCGGAGCCGCCTATTGCGCGGACTGGGAGACGCCCTGGAAAAGGTATTGGGTAGATTAGGTCAAATTGCCCATTGTTGAAGTTGTAGGTAATATTAAAAATATCAGTCGTCATCAGGGGCACAGCAGGAATGTACCCCATAGAGATAGTTCTCTCATTAATTGTGATGTCCAAAGCCTCCAGTTGATTCTTTAGAAAATATCCGACTCTCGCGGGCTTTAAGCTGAGTCCCATTCCACCAAAAAACTTTTCTTCTAAGTCGTCACCGACGTCTTCTGAAATTGCATCTGCCGCAAACGGAAAGAATCCACTAAGTAGCGTAGTTGCAAACGCCTTGGCTGCCTTATAATTGGAAATTTGTCCTCTTTGGGGAACGCCATTTTTATTCGCTAGAACCAAATTCAAGAACCCAGCATTCCTATTTAACTGCATTGGTTTCATCAAGTCTTTTGTGTAAAAGACATACATTGGGTTGAACATACCAGCAATAATGTCTTCGGCAATAACAAGGTTTCCGGGCTCGTCTTTAGGGACAGTCTCTTGAATGACCTTTTGAAAAGAGTCTTGAAGAACATTGTCCATACCTCCCTGAGCTAATGGCTTACTCAGGGTATCAATCGTGTCGCCAATTCGCTGTTGAAAACTGTCCAGCTGGTTTTGGATCTGCTCCTCGGTGATAGCGTCTCCACACTGGTCGCGGAGGCGATCTGCCAAATTATCCAGCGCCTCGTTGGGATCCAAACCACACAAGGTTGCAATAACGTCTCTGGTGCCGCCAAAATCTTCTAGTGCCTGACGTTGTTGTCTGAGAAAGTCTTGTGGAAAAACAGTGCTCATCGCTAAGAAAAAACTTCTCACTGATGATCGGTCTGTCAATGTATCTGCTAAAGAGCTTGGGTTGTTACTGATAACTTCCAAAACTATGTCAAGGGTAGAATTGCTAGCATTCCCTTGAAGAAGATTTAAAAGCTGATCTGCCCTGAGTCGTGGCGAAAGGGCATCAATAATATTATTTTCCCCAGCAGTCAAGAGGGCGCTATCTTCTAAAGGCAATCCGCCCAAGGCAGAAAATGCCCGGTTCAGTTCGTCATTAGCATTTCCGTGATCTCCAGCTAGCGCATTGCCCAATAGCCCCCTGAGATCTCCACGGGTCGGGACCTCTTCGCCAAATTGATTTTGGGCGGTTGCGGCTCCCGTGCGAACCATATCACACAGACTTCCCCCCAACACCTCGGACACTACCTTCATTAGGGCTGCCAACGCTCGTACAAGGAGTGTCCTAAGAAGTACCATCAACGCATCTATGAGCGCATTCTGAAAAGCTGCCCATAAAGTATTAACATTTTGCTTCATCACCAGTTCTATATTGGGCATGGTGATTGGCTTCGGTCCACCGGTCAGATTGCAAATATCAAAAGGACCACCTTGAGAAAGATTATTCTGCTGAGGGGATAGGCTTAATTTCTTTTTTGATTCTTCTCCAGCAGCTACGTTAACATTTACTGCGCACTTCACCGATGTTGACAACTGGGTCATAAGGACGCCAATCACAGGTATGTCCTGTGTGACACTCACAAGCTGGTCAAAGCTCAAGTTGTCCACAAGGGCTTTGACATAATTCTCAACCATTCCCACCCCAAGTTCTTGGGCTAGATTAGAAACATTTGCGGGGGCGCCAATTTCAGGCAGATTAAACGGGGGTTCGTATGCCACCTCGTCTCGGGGCGGAGGATCGGCACGGCGGCTCGTAACAAAGCCCTCCCAAAAAGCATCGCCCGCTTGGAAAAGTAGATCATCCCCAAAAGATCCAAAGTCTGCATCAAATCCTGCACCAAAAGACTCCTGCTGGGCTGCTAGGATTTGAGCCCGGTTTGGAACAGTAAATAAGGAGTCCGCATAAAATACTTGACCTCGCTCTTCGCGAGACGTTTGTGTGGAGATGGCTTCGTCAAACTCCCAAGGAAACTCATTTCCCCTGTTGTATCCAAGTTGTTCTGTAATAGCGCTAATATCTGCCATATAAGCAGCGCGAACGATACCAACAAACTCAGGGGGCAATGCATCGTTAATCTCTTGTAAGACCTTGGATTCAACGTTCTGTAAAATGGAACTAATAGCTCTCTTGAGAGCCTCTTGGGGATCTATGACGCCACAGGTTGCGTCAGATATAAAGTCCATTGTCTCCATCAACATCTTTGCCAAGCCGCAAGCTGACATTTGATTGAACAGGTTCTCCCAAGCCGTAGCTATTCCTACTGCATCAGCAACAATATTCTGAACGCTGTCTACCGCATCACCTAAAAAGTTATCAGCGCTTTCAACGATGGAATCACGAGCATCCTCCACAATCTGTCTCAGCTCGGCACGAGATTCTTTTAATCTAGCGTCACGATCCTGCAGGTCGTCGGGACTCATACAACTATATTGACTAAACTTATCTGTGAAAGCATCTGCTGCAGACATCACTCCTTCCAGCAGAACGCTGGCTACTTCTGCGCTAATGTTTTGTGCAAGGGAGTCCCCAGAAGATAATGTGGTGTTTGTCGTAGGAGAAGAGGTTCCCACCACAGGGAAGTGATAGCTTTCCGCAAAATTCAATAGCCCTATTCTTTCAGTCCGGTTGACGGCTGAGACTATAGATCTTATATTTACCAGATAGTTAAGCATGGTAGGGCTACTTAGCCCCATATTCGGTTCTAGCGTCTGAAGGGAGACTTCAACTTCTTGATCTCCTGTCTCCTGAGCGAACAACGATTGAATTCTCAAACTGCTATCGTAGGCAACCTTTATCTTTTCAGCAACTTTTCTCTCTGCTGGGAAACTTACTTGGCTGCGAGAAATAGACCCCTCAGAAGGCAAAATAAACCCACCAGCTGAGAGGATATTCACCAATGATCTCTTGAGAGCGCTAACCTGGCTTGCCTCGGCGCCGAGGTTAATTTCCGTTTGAGAACCAGCGATTACTATTTTTGTTTGCTGTTCCCGAACAAACTCCACTTGTTGACTACCGAAGATCCCTAAGTATTCTTCCAAGACGTCTAGATCACGCATCAAGCCGTCAGTCTCTATAGTGAAAGTGCTTCCCTCTACGCCCCCTTCTAAGAAAGGCGTAGGGCTTAAGGGCGCAAGACGAAGGGCGCGTACAAGACCGAAGGGTACCTTGTACAGGAGCCTTAAATTTGGTCCAACAATTATATCAAACTCATAAGCTTCTTGACTTGTAATATACTCCGAGATAATGGAGGCATCCTCTTCAGTGTACGCTTTTTGGAGGAACTCCATAAGGGATGCTATGGCTTGTGGTGCAAATTCCACCACGTAATCCACTAGGTCTTCGCCGTTAGGGCAGCTGTATGGTGTTTCTACTGGCACTTTATAAAGGCAAGCACGATCGTCAAAAAATGGAGTTGTGACTGTTGTCCAATGAGTTATTGCAGTGGCGACAGAGGATGCCGTTATACACCTGTCGGGTGGAGTTTGTGCTGATTCTAGAGCGTCGTCGTCGTCGCAAGGCGGAGGGGGCTCTACAGTTGGGAGCGAAAGATAGGTGGTGCTGGGCTCAGTGGAGCTAGGATCTTCAGTGTAGGCACCATCTTCCTCCAAGCTGGTATCTAGCTCCGTAAACAGCGCCATGTTACTTGTGGCTTGGTCCAAATCATCAAATGGCATTCCCACTACAGCATAAAGCGTAGAAGTTACCACCATTAACTCTATTTCATAAATTTCTGCGGCTTCTATGACCTGTGCCTGAAGGGATTCCAGATGCTCGTTGGCTGCATACGTTGTTAAGCTATTCCAAGTCTCTTCTCGCTCCGTCCCAGTTGCTCCAAGTTCACTGCGCCACGCCCGATTGCGTATCTCAGGAATATAGCCAATACGGTAAGCAGGCAAAAGAACCTGATCCCACCATTTTTGGCGGAGGGTTCTTCCAGCTTCGGTAGTTCTTACTCCAACGCGACGTGCGGTCATTTCACAAGTTCCTAATTCGTTTTATTCCAGCGGCTACCAAACCACTTTTTGCCGGTCGGGCTCAAGCGTGTCTCCACTAGAGCAGTTCCGAGATTCATCTTATGCTTAAACAAATTCTGATGTACGCTAGACATTTTTGATGCCTCTTTGGTTGCTATAGTGACAGCCAAGTCAGCTGACGGCGCTGTGAGGGATGGTCCTGGCATTACACCAGCGTGCGTATGTGTAGCAATGGATTGGTTCACTTGTGTTTGAATCTTTGCCATCTCATTAACGATATCTGACAGATCTTGGATCCTCTCCACAATTTGCTGAAGCGTGTCATTAAGGGCGTATGCTTTAACGATAGGCTCCAAGCCCTCGGCTTCCAAATCGTTGCCGGCTATCAGCTGAATGCCTGCGATGCTCTCAATGGCGCCCCTTGGGAGTTCTTCTCGCCATCATTGCCGACACCATCAATATTTTTAGCTTTTCCGGTTACAATCTTGACGCCTTCGCGACCTACTAGTCTGACCGCATCGGCTTTAATACCCACAGCGGATCTCTGAACCGACTGGACATCTCCTACCAAGCCAAAGTTTCTATCTACATCGGTCTGCTGGCTAATATGGATACGAGCAGCGTCTGTGAAAAAGTTATTTGCTACAATAGAATTTGAGTCAGGTCCACCCTCTACTGAAGCCATTCTTCCCACCACGATGTCAATGGCGCCAGCAGTCGTGAATCCGCGTCCACCGTATCCTGATGTGATATCTGCGGGGCGATCACGACCCAGGACAATCCAAGCATTGTTCTGATTTTGAATCAATACTTCGCTGGGTGCAGCGTCATAGCTCGGCACTGGTTCAATTAAGTTTCCATTATTTATCCCGGAAAACTCTAATTCTTCGCTGAGGTTGTTCTCATCATACGAAGCTAGCTGCTGTGGGGTTAGATTGTTTAAATTGACTGCTTTACGTTCACTCATAGTGACCTTTATGCTGCCCTATTGTATGCATTCTCTAAACGAGGAGCATAATAGTCCACCTGACCTGGTCCGTTATATTTAGAAGTTAAGGTACGCCAGTCTAATTGCTGCGCAGCCCTCACTGCATCGGGTCGGGCATTGAACCACCCGATTACAATTCTCTTTGACATTTCCGCTGGATCGGCTTGAAAGAGATTCCAAAATTCTTCAGCACCGAGACCGGTGGCGTCTAGTGCGATATATCCCATAACCTGGTACGATCCAAAGCTACTGGATTCTACTGCTAATTGCTTGCTTCCGCTGTAAGCCCTATAAAATGCGGCAAGGTTTGTCTCCGCCTCTGTTCGGGAAAAAGTTACGCCGGCAGCAATCGTACAAGGAACCGTCGCTACAGAAAATTCTGCTGCGTTGTCGTTCCATTTGTTGCACTCAAACCTCACTGCGGAGGGGTCTCCATTACTCTCTACTGCGGCAAACGCGGCGACGACCTTTACGGGGACTCCGGTGGCGTTAGCTATCTCTTGGTGCTCGGGGGTAATGGCAATGGGAGTTGTGGGAAGATTAAGTGCGGCGACTTCATCTTGGTTTTCAAAGGCTTGCACCAAAGATGCACAGGTGTCTGAGTTATTGGGGGTATAGCCTCCAGGCTGAAAGATTCCGTGATAAATTCCGTCTGATTGGATTCCGCCATTAGGTCCTTTGTTAAAGCTAACCTCTACGATATCGCCTGGGGCTGGGGCGTTGTCGCTATTCATTTTTCCCACAAACAATGGGTGCATTT
>UEXL01000254.1_pt1 | contig 23216 bp, 35 predicted proteins | sample 1796671 | NCBI WGS metagenome assembly UEXL01 (sample SAMEA4772471, study PRJEB27181) | metagenome | reverse complement strand
GGCCTTCAGGCGAGCCAACTCATGGGCCTGTTCGGCACGCATTTTTTCCTGGGCAGCAGCAATGATGCTTTCCGCTTCCTGGGTGGCGCTGGTTCGTCAGCTTCAGCAATTTCTCCAGCAGGGACTTTTGGCTGCCAACGATCTTGCGGCTGAGCGGCTTGTCCATCTTGTGGCATTGCTGGCTCAGGCCGTCGTGGCTGATGGCCTGGCTGATGTTCTTGCCGTTGGCATCCAGCAGGTGACGAATCACCGTGGTGGGCAGGAAGGTCCGCCTGATGTTTCGGCGCAATGGCATCAACCGTGTAGATGGCTTCGATCAGCAGGGTGCCGGCCTTGATTTTCGGGTTCTTGAGCAGGCTCACGGCGGCTTTGCCACGGTGTTCGGTGAGCATCATTTCCAGGCTGCCGGTGACCATGGGATGCTCCCAGGTCAGGAACTGCATGTCGCGCGGTGGCGCGGTTATCGGTCATCGTCACGCCTTCTTCCGGCAAGGCAGGGAACGCATCGCACATGTGCGGACCGGGTTTGAGGATGATGGCGGTATCGGAATGATCTTCCTGCTCTACACCGTAGCGATCAAAGATGCGCTGCATGAAAGGTGGGCTGTCGTCATCCGCGGCGATCAGGTCGGCCAACGCTCGCTTACTGTGGAAGAATCCTCCAGCAGGCGGTCGCGGCCGGTCTCCAGCAGCGTATGCAGCTCGGTGGTAATGGTGCGGGTGTCGTCGACCAGTGCTTCGATGGCGGTGTATTCCGGGTCGCCGGTAAGTAGCGCGTCGCGGCTGCGCAGGTAGATGTCGTGGCCGGCCGGGTTGGTGTGTTCGAAGGCATTCATGCCGTCGTGATACCAGCGGAACAGGACTTCCTGGGCGTGCTGCTCAAAGTAGGGCACGTGAATCTGGATATCGTCGGTCTGGCCGATACGGTCCAGGCGGCCGATACGCTGTTCCAGCAGGTCCGGGTTTAGCGGCAGGTCCAACAGCACCAGATGGTGGGCAAACTGGAAGTTACGGGGAGCCGATTTCGAACAGATCAGCGCTTGGGCGCCATCAAAGTCGTCGGCGAAAAAGCGGCGGCCCGGTCCCGTTCGATCAGGTCCATGTCTTCATGGAACATGGCCACGTTCATGCCCAGCTTGTAGTTGCAGTGGGCATGCAGGTCGGTGGCGGTGTGTTTGCTGGCACAGATCACCAGCACTTTGTCGTGGCGGTGCTGTTTGAAGAAGTTCTCCAGCCAGTTCACGCGTGGGTCCAGGCCACACCAGCGGTCATCGTGGAACAGGGTTTCCGGGTGCAGGTGGCCGTCTACTTCTTCGTCACTGTCGTACTCGTCCGGCAGGGTCAGGGGAATACGTGGCGGGCCGGAAAACCGGCAATGTTGTGGCGGGTGTTACGGAACATGACGCGGCCAGGGCCGGAGCGGTCCAGCAGCTCTGTTTGAATGGCGTCGCGATCCGCTTCGTCAATATTCATATCCGGCAGTAGGGCAACGGCTTCTTCTTTCAGTGCCGCATCCCAGCTGGGTTCGTCATGCAAACGGCCGGCCAGCGCCGCCACATCCTGATAGTGAGCTTGCTCGTCCTTGAACGCTTCCAGGCTGGGGTAGCGTTCCGGGTCGAGCAGACGCAGGCGAGCGTAATGGCTTTCCAGGCCCAATTGCTCGGGTGTTGCGGTGAGCAGCAATAGCCCTCGCGCCTGTTGGGCAATGGTTTCCACGCGCTGGTAATCGTCGCTGACCTGCTGGGCAGACCATTCCAGGTGATGGGCTTCATCCACCACCAGTAGATCCCAGTCGGCGGCGGCGAGCTGGTCGATATCGCACTCGCTGAGAAAATCGGTGCTGCAGAGAATCAACTGCTCGCTGAGGAACGGGTTGTCGTCACCGCTGGCGGCGCTGACGGCACCGGTGTCTTCTTCTGCATCCTCGTCCGGTGTGCTTTCGTCTTCAATAATCTGCGCCAGCATGTCCTTGATGCTGGTTTCCGGCTGCAAGGCGTTAAGGCGCTCGGCATCAAAAATGGAGAAATGCAGATTGAAGCGGCGCACCATTTCCACAAACAACTGGTGGACCAGGGGGGAGGGCACCACCACCAGCACGCGCTTGGCCCGGCCGGTAAGCAGTTGCTGATGCAGGATCAGGCCGGCTTCGATGGTTTTCCCCAGGCCCACTTCGTCGGCAAGCAACACCCGTGGGGCAAAGCGGTTGGCTACCTGATCGGCGATATACAGCTGGTGACCAATCAGGTCGATGTGGGCCGCGCAACCCCTTGATGGTGGATTGCTGCTGACAATGGGCATTGAGTGCATCGATACGCAGCTCAAACCAGCGATTGGATGACAGCTGGTTGGACAGCAGGCGGTCCAGTGCTGCCGTCAGGCGCAGGGTGTGGCCCAGGTTGGTTTCTGGCACCGGCTGAATATCGTCCGGATTGCCGTCCTTTGGGTGAGCCATGTAGACCTTGAGGCCGTTGAGCTCGTTAACCTCGGTGACCACCAGCTCATTCATCAGCGGTGCGGATGGTGTCACCGCTGTCGAAGGTGACTCGGGACAGGGGCATTGCTTTGCGTAGGTGCGCTCTTCCTCTTCTACCGCCGGGTATTCCACGGTGACCAGTCGGTAATCCAATTCCTTGATGATGCCGAGGCCCAGCGGTTTCGGATTCGCTCAGCCAGCGTTGGCCGGGGATAAAGTCAGTCATTGTCGCTGCCGGTGATTGCTTGGGGGGCGAATTATACGGGTTTGTACGGCCCCCTTCGATGGGTGAAACCTATTGAATCTGATTTCGGAACCAGCGGCGGGTGGCCTCATCGGCGGGGAAGTAGTGTTCGATGCGCAGTTCTTCCATGACTACGTCGAGGGCGGTGCCGAAGCTGGCCAGGGTGGAGAAGCTTCGCAGGCGCTGGCCGGCCAGCTCAATCTCCAGCGTCATCATGGGTTCGTTGCGGTCCGTGCTGGGCTGCTGGTGCAGCAGCTCGTCGAGATTGGCGAGCGCTGCCAGCCGGCCAAGCAGCGCGGCCAGCGCCGGGTCCGGGCGAGCCTGTTGATCACGGTGCAGGCGGCGCAACAGAAAGCCAGCCACCTCATCCCAGTTACACAGGAATGGCCGGTAGCCTTGGGGATGGAAGACCAGTTCGATCACATTTGCGGTTTGCGCAAAGGGGCCGCGTTCCTGAATCATCAAGCCGACTAGCCGCTGTTGGGCCTCGTTGGCCATTAACACGTTCCAGTGGGCATCAAGAACAACCGCAGGGAACGGATTATGGTTGCTGAGCATGACTGTGAGCGCTTCGCGCACCGGGGCCATGGTGTCACTGCTGAGATCGGTCTCGGTGAAGGCCGGTGCATAACCGGCGGCCAGCAGCAGCCGATTGGTATCCCGGCAGTTCAATTCCATTTCCAGTGCCAGGCGCTTCAGCATGGTCGGGCTGGGTTGGCTACGACCGGTTTCGATAAAACTCAGGTGCCGGCTGGACACATCGGCCCGTAACGCCAGTTCCAGCTGGCTGAGGCGGCGGGCTTTGCGCAGTTCTGCGAGGATCTGGCCGGTCTGCATTGGGGGTCTCTTCTTCCAGTGGCGGGTCAGCATGGCCATGGCAGCCGGGCTTCTCCATTACCTCTGAGGTAATTGTTTCACCTCCTTGTTCGGCAGAGGCTGAATCTAACACTAACCGGCCCGCTGCGGTAATCCGCAAGTCGGCTCCAAACCTGGAGGTGCACCATGCCCTGGACATCACTCAAACATGCGTTGCTATTCAACGCAGCCTGCTCAACCTTGTTGGGGGCCACGCTATTGCTGGCCCCGGATGGGCTGGCGTCACTGATGGGCGAATTCAGCCCGTTGATACTCATGGCTCTCGGCGCTGCCTTGCTGATCTTCGCGGCCGATGTGGCTTTTGTGGCGACGCGACAATTCATTTCGCCGGGACTGGCCAAAATGATTACCGTGGCTGATCTGGCTTGGGTGGTGGCGACGCCCATGGTCATGATGCTGGCTGCATCCTGGTTATCATTCTGGGGGCATCTGGTGTTGCTGGATGTGGCATTGCTGGTGGGTATCTGTGCCCTTTTCCAATGGCGGGGGCTGCGGGCGCAACCGCTTAAGGAACAACAGCGCACTGTCCGTGGCGCTGCACAGTCGCAACCGGGAGGCCGATCATGATCGAGATTACCGCTCTGGGCTTCCTGCTGATGGGGCTGGTTGCCCTGGTGTCACCACGGCGGGTAACCCGCTGTGTAGCCTTTACCGAACAGCCGGTGGCGGCTGCCCGTAACGAGGTGCGTGCTGTCTATGGGGGCTTTGGGGTGGCCATGGGTGGGTTGTTGATTGCCTGCCGCGATTATCCGCAATGGCGTGACGGGGTGTTGCTCGCCTTGGCGCTGGCATTGCTGGGCATGGCGGCGGGCAGGTTGGTGTCCTGGGGAGTGGATCGCCGGCTGGATGGCTTTCCGGCCTTGTTTCTGATGGCAGAGGTGGTGCTGGGAATAGGGCTGCTGTTCTCCTTGTAAGGGATGTCACTTTAACGAACCAAGCAACATTTGCGGTATGCTCGGGTAACGATTTTCCGCCACGGTGATAAGGTATGGGCAATATCCTGCCGTTCAAAAAACCGCAAAAGAAAACGCCGCGTAAAGGCATGTGTCAGCATGACTTCCACAAGTGGGTGGCCTGCAAGGAAAAGCAATTCGATGTGAAGCAGGGAAAGCTGGTGACTGTCTATCGCTGTGACCGCTGCGGAAAAGAAAAAGTGAAAGCGCACTAACCGGGTAACCCTGATGCTTGAAATGCGATCCAGTTGTGAAAGTTGCCAGTGCTCATTGGCTGCTGGGGCGGAAGCCTATATCTGCTCCTATGAATGCACCTTTTGTGTGGATTGTTGCACCATTCATGCAAGCCGCTGCCCCAATTGCCAGGGCGAGCTGGTGAAGCGCCCTCGCCGTCAGGAGGCCAGCAATGAAAGCTCCTGAGTCAGTTTCTTTGCCAGGCGGTGCGGGCTATACCTTGCCGGTAAATTGGTACCCGGCAGACAGGGCCAGTGGCGCTGTGGTGTTGATGGCGGCTTTAGGCATGGGCGCCCGCTTTTATCAGCCACTGGCAAAGGCGTTACAGGCGGCCGGGTTGAATGTGGCCTTATTGGAGCAGCGTGGCCATGGCGAGAGCCCCTGGCGCCCGTCACGCAGCTGCGACTGGGGCTTTCGTGAGCCACTGGTCAATGAAATTCCGGTAGCACTGGATTGGGTGAAAAGCCGCTCCGCTGGATTGCCGGTTTATCTAATGGGCCACTCCTTGGGCGGGCATTATTCCGCCATGGCGTCTGGCGTCTATGGTGGGCAAATAGACGGCATTATTCTGGCTGCCTGCGGTAGCCCCTGGCTGGGCGGATTTACCGGAGCGACCCGCAGAAAACTGAAATTTCTCTGCGCCATGGTCCCGCCTGCATCGGCGATATTGGGTTATTACCCGGGGGACAAGCTAGGGTTCGGCGGCCGTGAAGCCAGAACCTTGATGCAGGACTGGCTAGCTCTGGCGAAAACCAACCGTTATCAGGCCAATGGCTTTAGCGATGACCTGGATTGTGGCATCGCGCAATATAGTGGGCCAGTGTTGAGCCTGCGTATGGCGGATGATGCTTTTGCGCCTCCAGCGTCTGTGGAGGCGGTAGTAGAAAAATTTATCACAGCCACGGTAAGCAACGTGGTGCTGGATGAGCAGATGCTGGGTGACCGCGCTGACCATTTTCGTTGGGCGCGTTCCCCGACGGCCACGGTGCAGCAGATTGTTCACTGGCATGTAAAACAACAAAGCGGGAAGGAGTGAGGGCGCTATCAGGTCTGATTTACACCATGAGCCTTCTCTGTTAATTCGCGATTAAACCAATAAAAGGATGCCTGCATGGCCATCGTGTTGCACCAGTTTCCGATTTCCCATTATTGCGAAAAAGTCCGTTGGGCACTGGATTACAAGGGGTTGGACTATCGGCTGAAGAACCACCTTCCGGGCCTGCACTTCAAGAAAATGAAAGCCGTGGTGCCGTTTAGCAGTGTGCCGGTTCTGGAGCACGATGGACATTACGTGCAAGGCTCTGCGGCGATTATCAGCTACCTGGATACAAAGTTTTCGGCGCGCCCATTAACGCCGCAGGCTTCGGAAGCGCGGGAGGAGGCATTACGTTGGGAAACATTCTGCGATGACAACATTGGCCCCCATGTGCGCCGTTTTTGTTACCACACCTTGCTGGACCATCCGGATCTGGTGATTCCCTTTTTCGCCCAGGGTGGCCCTTTCTGGGGAAAGGCATTTCTACGCATGATTTTCCCGAAACTGCAGGGGGTAATGCGCAAAGCCATGCAAATTCGCGAACCCCAGGTTAGCGAAAGTCGCGTGACGCTGGAGCAAGCTATTCAGACACTGTCACAGGCGTATGGTGAACGACCCTACCTGGCTGGTGAGCAATTTTCCCGGGCGGATCTGGCGGCGGCCAGCTTGCTGGCCCCACTATTCATGCCGCCGCAGTACGGCCTGAAGTGGCCCTCGACCATGCCAGAGCCCTTGCAGAGCTGGGTAGACAGCCAGGCTGAGTCTTTAGCGCCTTTCCAGCGTTTCTATCAGGAGCACCGGCGCTAACATTCTGTCTACACTCCTATTCGTGGAGGCTGCAAAGGGAATCCTACCTAAAAAGGGGGCGCCGGACCCCCCTGTGATTTTCTGAGTATCAATCCAGCACCATGATGGCTTGGCCTGCGTTGATCTGCTGGCCTTCCTGTCGGGTAAGGGCGATGACCTTGCCGGTGGCGGGGGCTGAAATTTCGATCTCCATTTTCATGGATTCCAGCACGGCTACCACGTCCCCCTGTTTCACCTCGTCGCCTTCTTGCACGTTCAATTTCCAGATGCTACCCGCTACTGGCGACTCCACCGGGGTGCCTTCCACATCGTCAGCGCCGTTGTCGGCGTCCAGGTCCTGTTCTGACTGAAATTGATCTGGCCGCTTTCTACCCAGCGTTGTAGTTCTTCGTCGAAGGCCTGGTTGCGGGCGTCGGTGAAGGTGGTGATGTCCTGTTGGTTGTCATCAAGAAATTGCTGGTATTCAGGCTGAAGGTGGTTTCTTCCACTTGAATGGGATACTGCCCTTTGGGGAAATCCCGACGGATCTGGTTGAGTTCTTCGTGGCTCACTTCGTAGAAGCGAATTTGATCAAAGAAACGCAGCAGCCAGGGTTGGTCAAAGGCTTCAGTCTTTCGGTAGCGATTCCACATCTGCAGGGTGCGACCGACAAATTGATAGCCGCCGGGGCCTTCCATGCCGTACACGCACAGGTAGGCGCCCCGATACCCACGGAATTCTCAGCGGTCCAGGTGCGGGCCGGGTTGTACTTGGTGGTCACCAGGCGGTGACGGGGTCGTAGGGGTTGCCACCGGGGCACCCAGATACACATCGCCAAGCCCATTACCACATAGCTGGCGCTGAACAGAATCTTTCACTTCGTCCACGCTACCAGCCCGTTAATACGGCGAATAAACTCCAGGTTAGAGGGCACCAGGGGGCATCCTTGCGTACGGACTGCATGTATTTTCGATGGCCTGATGGCAAGCCTCGTCATCCCAGCTCAGCGGAATATGGACAATGCGTGAGGGCACTTCCAGATCGTCCTGCCGTTGCAGGGCATGTTCGGCGTCGGCGAGTTTTCTCAGTAATGCAGGGCGCGGTAGTCGCAGTGGATCGAAATGAATCTGCAGAGAACGAATGCCTGGCGTCAGTTCGATAACGCCATCCAGTTTCTGTTCTTCCAGCCATAGCATCAGGGCGTGGGCACGAAAGCGCAGGCGCAGGTCGAGAACCAGTGGGCCATATTCCACCAGCAGATAGCGATCCCCGGCGGCGCGGTACACCACCTCCACGCCCGCTTCCGCTTCGCCAAGGCGGTTTAGCACCGGCGTGGTGATGTCGGCGCTTTCTGCCACTGCCTGTGGTGGCGTGAGAGCGACGACACAGTCGTTCTGGTCAGCTGCCAAGGCGTCGGCACTTGCCAGGCTGATCGCTTCAAAGCGCAAGGTGTCGCCGGCTTTCAGCTGGCCCAGTTTCCAGCGGTCCGCCAGGATCACGGTGGCCGGGCAGACAAAGCCGCCAAGGGAGGGGCCGTCCGGGCCGAGGATCACCGGCATGTCACCGGTGAAATCCACCGTGCCCACCGCGTAGGCATTGTCGTGAATGTTGGACGGGTGCATGCCGGCTTCGCCGCCGTCGCTGCGGCCCAGTGGGCTTGGGCCCGACCAGGCGATACCGGTGCGGCTGGAGTTGTAATGCACTTGCCAGTCGGTGGAGAAGAACATGGCCATGTCGTCGTCGGTAAAAAGTCCGGGGCGCCATGGGGGCCGTAAATCACCCGCAGGGTCCAGTGGTTGCCGAGCGCGGGTTTCAGGAGTCCGGCACGTTGCTGATGGCCGGTGTCGGTGCGGCTTCCTGAAATGCAGAACATCGCCGGTGCGCAGGGCGCGGCCACCATGGCCGCCAAACTGCCCCAGAGTGAAGGTGCTGCGTGAGCCCAGATAGGCGTGCACTGCAGGCCACCGGCCACGGCCAGATAGGCGCGGGCCCCTTCGCCGCTGACTTTGCCCAGCTTGAGCGTCTGCCCGGGCTGTATCGCGATGACGCAATAGGAGGCAACCGGCTGGCCATCCAGGGTGGCCTGCATGTCTGCGCCGGTGAGCGCGATGCGGGTGGCCTGGTTGAATTTCAGCGTGGGGCCGTTAAGGGTGAATTCCAGTCCGGCGGCATTTTCATCGTTGCCCAGCAGGCGGTTGCCCAGACGGAAACTCAGGTTGTCGAACGGGCCGGATGGCGGGACGCCCACAGGCCAGTAACCACTGCGGCCAGGGTAATCCTGCACCGTGGTGAGGGTGCCCCCGGCCAGCACGTCCATGGTGAACGGCTGATAGCGGAAATCGTTCAAGTAGCGGGTGGTCATTTCACCCTGGTCGAAAACCGGGTCGACGAGAATGGCGCGAATATAATCCCGGTTGGTTTCGATGCCTTCTATGCTGGTTTCAGCAAGCGTGGTGTTCAATGCAGCCAAAGCATCATCGCGGCAGGTTTCGTGAACGATGACTTTGGCCAACATGGGGTCGAACAGGGGAGAAACAGTGAGGCCAGCTTCTATCCAGTGATCGATGCGGCGGGATTGTCCATTCGCATCGGGAAACGCTACTGCAGTCAGTAGCCCGGCGCTGGGCTGGAAATCCTTGTTCGGGTCTTCCGCGTAAATTCGCGCCTGAATGGCGTGGCCACGGGCAGTCAGTTCGGTGCCGAGTTGTTCCAGAGCGGGCAGATCGCCGGCGGCCAGTTTTACCATCCATTCGACCAAGTCCACACCGTACACTTGTTCAGTGACACCATGCTCGACCTGCAGGCGGGTATTCACTTCCAGAAAGTAGAAGGCGTTGCTGTCCTGATCGAGAATGAACTCCACGGTGCCGGCATTGCGATACTGCACCGCTTCCATCAAGTTTTTTGCGGTGGCATGTAGATCCGCACGGACAGTGTCTGGCAGGTTCGGAGCTGGGGTTTCTTCCAGCACTTTCTGGTGGCGTCGCTGGGCGGAGCAATCCCGTTCGCCGAGGGTGATGGCGTTGCCCTGACCATCACCAAACACCTGCACTTCGATATGTCGTGCACGGGGGATATATTTTTCGATGAAGACGCCATCGTTGGAAAAATTATTGGCGCTAAGCCGGCGAACGGTATCCCATGCCTTGTCCAGGCTGGCCGCGTTTTCGCAGACCTGCATGCCGATGCCGCCACCGCCGGCGGTACTCTTCAACATGATCGGGTAGCCAATGCGATCGGCGGCTTTTAACGCGGCGTTTTTGTCGGTGAGCAGGGCGGTGCCTGAAAGCAGCGGCACACCGGTGTCTTCTGCCAGGGCGCGGGCGGTATGTTTCAGGCCGAAGGTGTTCATCTGCTCCGGTGTGGGCCCGATAAAGGCAATCCCGCGGGCTTCGCAGCCTTGACAAAATCGGGGTTCTCACTAAGAAAACCGTAGCCGGGATGCACCGCATCGACGCCGTGTTCTTCCATCAGTGCGAACAGGGCATCCTGATTCAGATAGGTCTCCCGAGCACCGCCTTCGCCCAGGCAGTAACACTCATCGGCCTGGCTAACGTGAAGGGAGTCCCGGTCGGCTTCCGCAAAGACCGCCACAGCAGTGACGCCCATTTTATTCAGAGTACGGGTAACTCGGGTGGCGATGGCGCCGCGGTTAGCAATCAGCACTTTGTTGAACATGACAGTGTCTCTTGACGGTAGCGGGCCGTCCCGCAGTAAATCCTTGCGCTGTCCGGGTCGTCCCGGCAGACGCGATCAATCGTTCCAGATCAGTACTTCGATCGGAGTCGGGTTGTATCCGTTGCAGGGGTTGTTCAATTGCGGGCAGTTTGAAATCAGGATGATCACGTCCATGCAGGCGGTCAGTTCCACATATTTGCCTGGGGCGGAAATGCCGTCTTCAAAGGTCAGGCAGCCTTCTGCGGTGACCGGCACGTTCATGAAAAAGTTGATGTTGTGGGTGATGTCTCGTTTGCCCAGAGCAAATTCCGGATGCTGGTTAACGGCGAGCATCCAGCTGTCACGGCAGGCATGCATGCAGCGTTTTCCAGGTCGTAGCGCACGGTGTTGCTTTCTGTGGCGCAGGCGCCGCCCAGAGTATCGTGGCGGCCGCAGGTGTCAGCGACGATGTCCAGTAATGGATTAACCCGATTGGACATCAGCGTGGTGCCAGCGGTGAGGTAGACATTGCCCTGTTCGCGAATAGTATCCATGGCGCTGTAACGCTCGGCAGGATCCTCGGCACTGTAGAACAAGGTATCGGCGGCCTGGTTACCTTCCAGGTCGAGCAGTCGCACGGTTTGGCCTTGTTGCACGGTATGAATGAAGTAATCACCGGCGGCGACAATTTCACGAAAAAGTGGAATTTTCCGGTTGTCTTGGGCTTTCTTTAATCATGGTGTTCTCTCTTGTTTCGTGGTGCCTGAATCGCGTAGCGAGACTTAGATGCCCAAGTGATAGAGACGGTTGTTTTCGAAAGCGCGAACGTTCTCCGCACGGAAATGTTTGCAGTAATCGTCATCGGCAACCGGGGCGGCTTTCAGCATCTCGATCTGTATCGGCTTCATGGGGTAATCCTCCGCTGGATTCAGCGGATGGGGGCAGCTGTTCAAGATGACTAGCGTGTCCATTTCAAAACGCAGGGTGAGGCTGGCCCCCGGCCTTGGCCGCCGAAGGATCAAATATCAGACTGCCGTCATTGTCGGCGGAGACTTTAGAGAAAAGATTAAGATTGGCGGCCATGTCTCTTTCGGTAAGGCCGTATTTGGCGAGCTCAGTCAGGAAGCTGTGTTCACCACTGAGGGTCCAGTGATTCTGATGATCCTGGTAAGAACGGGCCGCGTATTTTTGTTTGAGTGCTTTTTCACTGAGTGTGCCGCACACGGATTCATGCCACCCCAAAATCGTCTTCTACTATGGAGGCGAACACGCGGCCCATGTCTGAGTACAGGCAGTTGCCTCGGGTTAGCTTGAAGGTGTGTTGACCTTTTAACGTGTCCGGTGCGTTGTAACGCTCGAGCAGGTCTTCCGGGTTAAACATGAGCAAGCCCAGATTGGCGCCGCCTTCCAGGTCGGTGAAGCGTAATTGCATGCCCCGGCGTACTCGCAGCGACCAGTGGGCGCTGCCGGGCAGGGTGGTTTGATAGAGGGGCTCGTGATGGGATGAATTTTTCATGCTGATCACCTTAGACACGGTCGATGGCGCGGCTGGTGCTATCCACGCTTGCATTGATGGAGGTGAGGGTGCCGGTCTGGCAGTCGCCAACTGGCAGGTCGTAGGTCACACGGGCGCCGTAGGCTCCGGGGGCTTGTGGGTCCAGGCGGGGTTTATCAAAAACCCACAGTCGGGTGCCCAGATAGAAGCCTTCGTTGATGTCATGGGTGATCATGAACACGGTGAGCTTTTGCTCTTTTCCACAATGACAACACCAGCTTGTGCATATCGGAGCGGATGCCTGGATCCAACGCACCAAAGGGTTCATCCAGCAGCAAAATGCGAGGCTTTTTGATCAACGCTTGGGCAAGAGCCAGACGTTGCTGCATGCCACCGGATAGCTCATGGGGGTATTTGTCCGCTGCCTGATCCAGGCCTACGGATTCGAGCATCGCCAATGCTTCTTTACGAATCTTGCGGCGCTGTTTCCCGAAACTGATACCCAGCCAGCGGCTGCTTTGTAGCTCGCCCCCAAGCATGACATTTTCCAGCGCCGTCATATGGCTAAGGACAGAGTATTTCTGGAAGACCACGCCGCGGCTGTCATCCGGTTCGGCTGTGAGGGGTTGGCCATCCAGCAGTAGTTCACCGCGGGTAGACTCTTCCGTCCCTAGCAGCATTTTCAGGAAGGTGGTTTTACCACAGCCGGAGGCGCCAACAATGGTGACAAACTCGCCTTCCTCAACGCTGGCGTTGAGTCTTTCCAGTACCACTTGCTCGCCGTACTCTTTCCACAGATTTTGCATCTCGATAATTGCCATCAGGATTCTCCTCCATGGAACCAGGGGTAGCGCCATTGCGTGTATCGGTTGAGGATGAAATCAATGGCAAAGGCCAGCAGCGTAATCCACAGGACATAGGGAAGAATGACGTCCATGGCCAGATAACGACGCACCAGGAATATCCGGTAGCCGAGCCCTTCGGTGGCCGCAATCGCTTCCGCCGCGATAAGGAAAAGCCAGGCGGGACCCAGCGAGAGTCGTACGACGCTAATTAGACGGGGCATTAACTGTGGCCAAACCAGCCGGGTAATGATTTGCCAGGTGTTGGCGCCCAGGGTTTGCATCTTAATAATTTGTTCAGCGGGAATTTCCCGTGCTCGTTGCTGAAGATCCCGGATCATGAATGGAGTGATGCCGATAATGATCAGCATGACCTTGGCCAACTCACCGAGCCGGAAAACAATGAACAACACGGGAAGGATAGCCATCGGAGGAACAAGAGAAAGCCCTGTAACCAAGGGTGAGAACGTGGCACGAATCAACGGAATGGTGCCGTTGCCAATGCCGACCATAACGGCAACCAAGGCACTGATTCCCACACCTATTGCGAGCCGTTGAAGGCTGGCAAGGGTGTCGTTAAGCATCAGATACTCACCGGTGCGCTTACTGGGCTCAAACGCCATACGATCAATTGCCTGCACAAACGTATCCAGTGCTGGTAGCAGTTTATCGTTGGGGTTCTCAGCCAGGCGGGCATCGGAAGCCAGCATATAGATGATGATTAACAGCACAAAAGGCAGCATGCCTAATGCCCAACTGACAGCTTTGGACGGTCGGCGGTTGATGAACTTCTTCATGGTTTTTCCTTGGTGCGAAGGCTATTAATTCGCTCGCGGCAGAGGCTGGCACTTTGGGTGCCAGCGTGCCGTATCAGTGCGTTTTACAACTTTCCTTCAGCGGCCATGGCCATATAATCTGGAATGAAACGCAGTTTTATGTTGCCTTCGTTACCATAAACTCCAGACGGGGTTTCGATGCCAATGAAGCCAGCATCCGGTGCGCCTTCGCCCAGCAGCCCATACTGGAAAGAGAATTCCGCTACCTTCTTCATCGTGTCATTCACAGCAGAGCTGTTAACGAATTCCACAGCGTCTTTGGGTTGGTAGAACATATGCGTTGATGCGAGCTGGGCATTGAAGCCAGCGAGGTCTGTGCCGGAGGCTTCAGCCAGATATTCACGGGCCTGAATACCGGTTTCGTCTTCGGCAGAGAGGTGATCCATGATTTCATACCAGGCGCCGGTTAATGCCTTGCCGAAATTGGGGTTCGCCTCCAGGGTTTCGGTGTTGACGATCATCAAGTCGATGACCTCACCAGGGATCTGTGAAGAATCAAATATCTTGTGGCTATCTGGCATGGCACTGATTTCGCTAAGCAAAGGGTTCCAGGTGGCGACTGCGGTGACATCATCGGACGCGTAGGCCGATACCAGATCCGCATCTGAGGTATTCACCACGGTCAGATCCTTTTCGCTCATGCCCACGGTTTCCAGGGCGCGGGCGAGCAAGTAATGAGAAACCGATAGCTCAACAAGGTTAACGTTCTGTCCTTTCAAATCGGCCAGATTGTCTGAGCCTTTGAGTACGATACCGTCATTACCGTTGGAGAAATCACCAACGATTAGGGCGGTGGAATCGACCCCGCCTGCTGCCGGAATGGTCAGGGCGTCCATGTTGGTCATGGTGCAACCGTCGTACTGGCCGGCAGTGTACTGATTGATGGATTCCACATAGTCATTGATCTGGACCACATCAATGCTGATGTCATATTTGTTGGCCCATTTCTCGACGATGGCTTTTTGTTCGCCGTAATCCCATGGAATCCAGCCCACATAGATGGACCAGCAGATGCTGAACTCGTCTTTTTCCTGGGCAACAGCAGGAGAGAAAGCGGTGATAAGGGACAATGCGGCAGCGGCCGCTATCTTGCGTACGGAACGGGTCATGTTAGACCTCCTTGGCTACGGGCGATGAGGAATCCAATGACAATGTCGCCATCGTGACCTCCCGGGCTTTTGTCCCGCCGTGTAACCCCCTACCGCTAGACGTTGTTCCAGGCCTATCGGCGCCAAGGAGGTCGATTGCTCTCGGACCAGACATCGGCTGCTGATGCGGCCGACCGGAACCCTAGCGATCTATTGGTGCATATTGTGTTGAGTGTTTGATGGCAACCAAGCCATTCGATTCCTCTACCTATTGCAAAGCAAAGGGAGTGCCAAGGTGGGCCTTAGCTGAATAAAAAGGTGCTTGCCCGCGCGAGTCATGCGCTGGCGGAGAAAGAAGGGGGCTGGAAAGAGGCTGGTGCGTAGCAGGGAGGCGAACATGCCGGCGGGTGAGTTTGTGCCGGCATGGTGCGTGGTGCGCAGTGGTGCGCAATTGTGGTGCGGTTGGCGAGGCGGATGATTACTTTTCGTGCTCCAGAAAGTCGACCAGGGCTTTCCAGCTGACCTGGTCCGCATGGGCACTGTAGGCCAGCGGCATGTCGAAGCGTTTGCCGGCGGCGTCGGAACGAGGGTTAGTGAAGCCGTGTTTCACGCCGGGGAAACTGAGTAACTGGAAATCAGTGCCGGCGGTGGTCATCTCGCTGACGAAACCACTGACCTGTTCGGCGGGCACCATGGGGTCTGCCTGGCCGGTGGCGACCAGCACGCGGGCCTTGATGTCGCCGGCCTTTGCCGGGTTCTCCGTGCCCAGGCTACCGTGGAAGCTGGCTACCCCGGCCAGATCGGTACCGCGGCGGGCCTGTTCAAGCACCACTGCACCGCCAAAGCAATAGCCAATGGCAAACAGGCGATCCGGTTCGACCTGCTGCTGTTTGAGCATCATGGTGCGGGCGGCCTGGAAACGAGCGTTCATGGTTTCCGGGTCTGCCAAGGCGGTTTCCATGAAGCTTTTTGCGTCTTTGGGGTGGGTGGCGACTTCGCCAGTGCCGTACATGTCCACGGCTAGCGCGGTGTAACCCGCTTCAGCCAGCATGCGGGCGCGGTTACGGGCATAGTCGTTCAGGCCCCACCATTCGTGCACCACAATCACCCCGGCCCCCGGGTTTTCTGGTCATCGTTGAGGTACATGATGCCTTTGCCCAGGCCGTCAGGCAGGGTGACTTCGGTTTCAATAATATCGGCGTGGCCGGCCTGGCCAGCGACAATCAGGGATACCAGCAGGAAAAACCGTTTCATAGACCTGTCCTTGGATGTGCCATTTGGCGGGTTATTTGTTCTGCCAGACCCAACGTAGCGGTTCGCCGAAGTCGTCATAAACCAGTTTGCGTTGCGGTCTGGCATTCAAGCGCTGGCGGCGCGGCTTGTGCTTTCGTGAATCAATAGTGGCCACCACCTGGCTCAGGTCAGTGCGTTGATCCTGACGTGGGCCATTGAACAGAACCGTTTGGTGGCCCTTGCCGGATACCGCATCGGCGCCACTCACCCCGTTTGGCACTTCACTAATGGACCCGCCTTCGGAGAGAAAGCGTTCCATGTCGCGTTCCAAGCGATGCCGTTGTTGTTCCTTACTGTTACGAACTTTCACGGGACTCATCGGGGCTGATGGGTTGATCAATCACAATAGCAGGCTCATATGAACGCTGCCACCACCATAATAGCTAGTCTGTTTGGCCCTGCGTGCCGGGCAGGGCTTGCCGAATGGCCGCTTCCAGCTTGCCACCCAGCGGCTTTTCCGCCGAGGGGAAATGGATGATGCCGTCGCCGCTGGCGGGGACCAGGTACTTGTTGAAGTTCCAGGCCGGCTCGCCGGCCGCCTGGTTCAGCGCCTTGAACACCGGATTGGCGGCATCGCCCTTGACCGTGCTGGTGGCGGCCATGGGGAAGCTGACACCGTAATTCACATAGCAGACACTGGCGGTGTCTGCCTCGTCGTCCAGTTCCTGGCGGAAGTCGTCGAAGGGGAAGCCGATGATAACCAGGCCCTGTTCGCGGTAGGCTTGGTAGAGTGCTTCGAGACCCTTGAATTGCGGGGTGTAACCGCACTGGCTGGCGGTGTTGACCACCAGTGTCAGCTGGCCAGCAGTGAGGGCGCATAAATCCAGCTCGTGGCTGGTGTGCAGTTTACGCACGGAGGCATCCAGAGCGGGGGCGCAGGCAGCGTCTGCGCTCGCCAGCGGGCTTAACAGTATGGCAAGGGTGGTCAGGACATAGCGCAGAAGGGCCGGGCATGTGGGGTGTCCTTTGTTTGCGTGAGCGGGGTCGGCCAGCGTCGACTTTGATAGTATCTTGCCAAGCAGGCGAAGAAAGCGCGAAAAGGCTTTCCTCGCCTAATTGTTGACTGCGTCAGGCATCCGGCGTCGAGCGTTCGGCAACATCCGCGGCACCCGCGATAAGCCAATCAAGCCGCCGAAAACGTGATGTTTCCCTTAATCCGCGAAGAACCTTATTTTTCTGCCAGTGCCGGTGCGTCAAAGGTTACCTTGCTCAGACCGTGGCGCATAAAGGTGCGAATGTTGGCGTGGTCGTTGCCGTCCGGGTTGCCCAGCACATGTTCGCGGTAAAAATGGCCGAAGCAGGCCAGGGTCTGTTTATCGGAAAGTTGTTGGTGTTTGGCGAAGGCAAAAATCTTGCACGAACCTTCATTGGTGCCGGCATCGTTACGCACACTGTCGTCGCCCTCACCATTGATAAAGGTGGTCGGGGTGTACTGGTAGTGTTCGGCAATAACGGTTTGTACCGCGTCGAAGGTAATGGTGTCCGGGGCGTTGTTGAGGGAATCCAGCAGGGTGTTTAGCGAGGGGCTCATGGGCAATCCTGTGCGGTGTAAAACGCAGCAGGATAGCGCCAACCCTGCACAGAGTCACGGTTGGCGCGGGTCGATCCGGTTACTGGGCCGCGGAGTCTTTTGGCAGAACCATGCCAGTGCTTTGCAGCGGGCTACAGTTCTTGATGATGACTTTCCCTTCCAACATGTTGCCACGGGAATATTCCCGGAAAATGCACTCGTTGGTTTCCGGGTTGTAGTTTTCGATCCACAGGTTGTCGTCTTTCCAGGTGGCACTGATGTGATACTGCTCTTCGGGCACAGAGATATTCATGGTGCCGCCAAAGCGCTTCACGAAGACCTGCTGTAGCCAGAAGTAATAGGCGACAGTGGCAGTAAGCCAGATGATCACGGCGACAATCAGTGCGGGCTTCCATTTGCCCAGCCGTACGCCGAGACCAAACAGGTGCCGATGACCAGAGCAGCCACCAGGAACCAGTAGAGATAGGTAACCATGTTTGCATCCTTCTCGTTTGTGGTTTGTTGTAATGGCGCGCGAATTGCAGAAACAGCGATTCCTTAACGCGTAGCGTCTCTGGCATCATACCAGCCATCGCAGGGGTGGGTGTAAAACCATGCAACAGTGGTGGGTGTATGGTGGAGTGTGCGGACCGGTCGCTGTATACCGGGATCAGCACCGAACCGGCGCGCCGGTTTCATGAACATAACACTAGTCCGAAAGGGCGCGCTATACCCGGGCCCGTCGCCCGGTGCGCCCGGTGTTGCTGCTGCCGGGGGCGACAGGGCCTCCGCCAGTCAGCTGGAAGCACGGATAAAACGGTTGAGCCGCCGCGACAAACAACGGTTGCTGACGGCCCTGCAAACGGAAAAACGGCAGCAGCCGCTGTCTGTCTGGATCGAGACGCTCAGTGAGCCGTGATGATTCTGACAACACAAACACCATCAAGGAGACCGAATCGATGACAAAGACACTGACCGCGCGGCCATGCCGCGCATGGCCACTCTCTGGCGCAGCGCCATGCTGGTATTGCTGGCAGGCTGGTTGAGCGGCTGTGGCATCAACAATATTCCGACGTTCGACGAGCAGGTCAAAGCGGCCTGGTCCCAGGTGGAAAACCAGTACCAGCGCCGTGCCGACCTGATTCCCAACCTGGTTAACACGGTCAAAGGCTATGCCAGCCACGAGAAGGAAGTGCTGGTAGAGGTGACCCAGGCGCGGGCCAAGGTGGGCTCTATTCAGGTGGATGGCAACATGCTCAACAATCCGGAAAAACTGCAGCAGTTCGAGCAGGCCCAGCGTCAGCTTGGCTCTGCCCTGCAGCGGCTGATGGTGGTGGCGGAACGCTACCCGGACTTGAAAGCCAACCAGAACTTCCTGGCCCTGCAATCGCAGCTGGAAGGCACGGAGAACCGTATCAGTGTGGCGCGCCGGGATTACATCGCGGCGGTACAGCAATACAACACGGAAATTCGCACCTTCCCCGGTCGCCTGTGGCACAGCTTCCTGTACAGCGACATGGGCAGCGTGACACCTATGAAGCCACCGCCGAAGACGCGGATCAGGCTCCTTCCGTGAACTTTAACTAGGGCGGGCTTTAATGCGCTATTTCGCACTGATTGTTCTGCTGCTCAGCACCTCGCTATGGGCCGCGCCGGAGTTCCCGGCGCTGTCCGGCCGGGTGGTCGATGAAGCGGGGTTGCTGACCCCCGCCCAGACCCAGAGCCTCACCCAGGCGCTGGCCACCGCAGAACAGAACACGTCCAATCAGCTGGTAGTGGTCACTGTGCCCGATTTACAGGGTTACGACATTGCCGATTATGGCTATCAACTGGGCCGTGAATGGGGCATTGGTAGCAAAGAAAACGACAACGGCGTGCTACTGATTGTGGCGCCTAATGACCGCAAGGTTCGCATTGAAGTGGGCTATGGGCTGGAAGGCGCTCTCACGGATGCGCTCTCCAGTGTGATCGTCCAGCAGGAAATTCTGCCGGCTTTCCGTCAAGGGCAGTTCTATGGCGGGATCCCAGGCAGGCGTGACCAGCATTCAAGCGGCCATTAAGGGGGAGTACGAGGGTGAAAAGCAGCCACAGCAGAAGGTGTCCAGCGGCAAGGCGCTGCTGATTCTCTGCGTGATGATTGTGCTCACCTTCCTGCTCTCCTTTGGCGGCGGTAGCGGTGGCCGTGGCGGCCGTCGCGGGGGGCTGATGTTCCTGCCCATGGGAATGGGCGCCGGTGGCTTTGGCGGTGGCGGTTTTGGTGGCGGCGGCTTCGGCGGCGGCGGTGGTGGTTTTGGAGGCGGTGGCGCCTCGGGAGGTTGGTAATGTTGTTGGATAACACTGCACAGGATGCACTGGCCCGCGCCATCAGCGAACAGGAAGCCCGCACCGATGCGGAAATGGTGACCGTGCTGGCCAGGCAGGCTGACGATTACCGCTACGTGACGGTCATGTGGGCGGCGCTGTTATCGTTGCTGGTGCCGGCGGTACTGTTGTTCCTGCCCGTGTGGCTGACCCCGTTTGAAGCCTTGCTGCTGCAGTGGGGCGTGCTACTGGGGCTGGCGGTGCTGTTCCGGTTCAAGCCGATCCAGTTGCGGCTGGTGCCCCGGCGCTTGCAGCAAGCTCGTGCCGCTGGTCTGGCGCGCCAGGCCTTTCTGCAACAGGGGCTGCACCGCACCAAGGGCGCCACCGGCGGCGGCGTACTGATCTTTGTCAGTGAAGCCGAGCACTACGTGGAAATTCTGGCCGACCAAGGGATCGCGCAGCATGTGCCCGACAGCGAATGGCAAAGCATGGTCGATGCCTTTATCGCCCACCTGAAGCGGGGTGACGTGGCCAAGGGTTTCCAGGAATGCGTGGCCGCCTGCGGCGACAAACTGGCTGCTCATGTGCCTGCCACCGAGCAGAAAAACGAATTACCCAATCATCTTGTTATTCTCTGATTCCGGGTAATGTTTAAGAAGGGGCCGTTTGGCCCCTTTTTTTATGGCGCTCTGCGGTTGCATAGGCTTTCCATGAAGCCACGGCAGGAGCACCTCAAGAGGTACTCCTACAGCGGCGTTGTAGCCGGTGTTTGGGGGCAATCAGAAGGGGAGTCGTCGGTTAGATCGCAAAGCGTCATTGCGGCCTGTCGATTTTTCCGGTAACAAAGAACAGGCAACAACCGTTGGCAGTAACGTCAATAGCAACATTAATAACAACAAACACCCGGTTCAGGGTGTATGCCGCTGTAGTCTGTTAGATAGCGGACGGGCGTTGAGGAGACAGCAATGAAACTGTTCCGAGAAAAAGCCGATAGCCGTCATCATGCTTTCCCCCCGGTATTGATTACCGAGTCTCATGATATTGAGCGTTTGAAATCCATCGCCCGTAATACGGCTGTTTTCGATCTTGGTGTGCAGGAACTGCAATGGGACACGCACCTGCAGGGTAGCCGGGTTGCATGCGCCTGAAACTCAGCGGGATTATTATTTCGTGATTCGCCCCTGAAATCAGGGCTGGATGCGAGAATGTAAGCTCAAGGAAAGCGGTGCCGTGTTACTGCGCGCTCGCGCAACAAAACGGCACCGTAGGGTGGGCTGGCAGGCTTACTGGTCGCGCAGTTCGCGGCGCTCTTGCCTACGGTGGACTTGGGCAATTCCGCATGCACAGTCACGTGCTTGGGTACCTTGTAGCCGGTCAGTTCCTTGCGGCAGAAGGCGATAATATCTTCCACCGGCACGTCTTCTGACAAGGCCACATGGGCACATACGGCTTCGCCGGTTTTGTCGTCGGGTTTGCCCACCACGGCGGCTTCAATGACGCTCGGGTGGCCGCTCAGCACGTCTTCAATTTCATTGGGGTACACATTGAAGCCGGAGACAATAATCATGTCTTTCAGGCGATCGACGATCTTGATGTTGCCGTTTTCCTGTACCACGCCAACGTCACCGGTGCGGAAGAAGCCCTCTTTCATGGCCTTGGCGGTTTCCTCCGGGCGATTCCAGTAACCCTGCATCACCTGCGGGCCGCGGATCACCAGTTCACCCACTTCGCCAATGGCCATTTTGTTGCCGTCTTCGTCCCAGGCTTCCACTTCGGTTCCCCGCAAGGGGGCGCCTACCGTGCCCAGCTCTTCGGCGCCGAATTGGTTGAGGGTGGCCACCGGTGAGGTTTCACTCAGCCCCAGCCTTCAGTGACCGGGCAGCCAGTCACGGATTGCCACAGCTTGGCGGCGGAACGGGTTAGCGCGCTACCGCCGGAGAACGTGAGCTTGAGGCTGGAGAAGTCCAGGCTCTTGAAGTCCGGGTGGTGGCACAGGCCCACAAAGAGGGTGTTGATGCCCGCCAGGCCGGTGAACTTGAATGGCTGGATACTCTTTACGAAGCCATCCAGGTCCCGCGGGTTGGGGATCAGCACATTCATGGCGCCCAGGTTGAACAGGGCCAGCATGTTCACGGTAAACGCATAGATGTGATACAGCGGCAGCGGGCAGACAAAAATCTCCTTGCCGGCTTCGCAACGTTCGCCCAGGCGGTCTTCCATCTGCGCCGCATTGGCCAGAATGTTCGCGTGGGTCAGGCTGGCGCCCTTGGCTACACCGGTGGTGCCGCCGGTGTACTGCAGCACGGCGATGTCCTCACGCTGGGCCTTGATGGGTTCCAGGTCAGGCAGGTTGGCGCCTTGTGCCATGGCGCTGACAAAATCGTGGTAGCCGTGTGTGGTTTCTTTGGGCGGGGCAATCAGGTCTGCCGGGCCGGTTACCAGCACGTGCTCAATCTGGGTGTCTGCCTTGATGGATTCCAGCCGCTCCAGAGCGTCGGCAAACACCACCAGCGCCTTAGCGCCGGAATCACTGAATTGATGCTGCATTTCCCGCGGGGTGTACAGCGGGTTGGTGTTCACCACCACCAAGCCAGCGCGGAAAGCGGCGTAAGCGGCAATCGGGTACTGGTTCAGGTTGGGCAGTTGAATGGCAACGCGATCACCCTGTTGCAGCCCGCAGGCATGCTGGAACCACTTGGCCAGATGGCGGGACTTTTCTTCCAGGTCCGCAAAGGTCAGTGTTTGGCCCAAGCAGAGGTAGGCCGGCATGTCTGCATACCGCTGGCAGTTATGCTCGATAAACTCGGCGGTATTAATGAACTGCTCGTTCAGTGAAGGGGTGCTCATGGATTGCTTCTCCCGGTAGTGTTGTGCGCGCAAGGAATGCTGGCATTCATGCTTGATGATCATTGTTTTTGTGCGAAAAGGCTGAGCTAAGGTTGGTACGTTAATGTTGCCAGGGGGGCTGCGAGCCAAGCCATGGCAAAATTCTCGCATTGTCGGCCAATACCTTACAGGGGGGATTAGGAATCGCCATGGGGGTCCACGTCATTATGTTGTCTCTTCGCGTCGGGGGCGGCATCTAAAGCAGCCTAAGTGAGGCATTGCCGACTAGGCGAACATCATCAAAGGGTGATACAAAAGGGCAACGATATGGCGATTCAGGCTGGTGCCTGACGCCGCGGAATCAGGCTAGTATCAACGGATAATCCAATAATGATCGCAGGGACCGACTCATGGCTTTACTCAAAAACCTTCTCGTTCTGTCTTGCAGCGTGCTGCTGGCATCAACCGCCACCGCCGCAGACCTTAACGTCCACGGCGCCCTGAAAGGGGGGTGGACCGATCTGGATTACGGCGACGGTGATTTTCCTGTCGGCACAGATGTCGACTCCACAGACCACACCTTCTCTATTCTCGCGGGGCTCACGTTCCCGGTAGCGCGCGATCGCATTCATTTGGGCGGTGAAATTGCCCATACCTATCTCGGGGAATACAACGTAGAGCTCGCCGGTTCAGAGGCAGAGGTGATGCTCACCGGAAGCGAGGTGGTTTTTGCGGGCTTTTTCGACGTAGCGACCGGCACCCAGTT
>UEXL01000077.1_pt1 | contig 23217 bp, 22 predicted proteins | sample 1796671 | NCBI WGS metagenome assembly UEXL01 (sample SAMEA4772471, study PRJEB27181) | metagenome | reverse complement strand
TGTGTAGTTGAACACCGTAAGGGTGAGTTAATTAGGTGCGCGAGTTACTGCGCTGTATCAGAGTACTGTGAACAATATAAAGGATGGAGATCATGAAGTTCAGAGAAAAATATTTTGAGTCTTTGGTTAGCACTAAAAAAGCTTTTAAAGATGTAGGTATGCATACAACATACCTCAGCATAAACTATCCCGCAATTTTGTTTGAAGTTTTAAATGCCAACTCAAACAACAAGCCATGTGATTACGGCACTGTGGCGAAGGCGTTGTCTATAACCTATTCATCTCATAGGCTGTGTAGAATTTTAGCAGGTAAAATTTCTATGACTGATGGGTCAAAGATTAATAAACCGCTGCTTCAAATATCTAAAAACAATCCTGTCTCTATAGATCTGACTATGGAAGGCAGACATTTCTTGGCGGTTGTGTACGATATATTTGATGATGTTAGGGAAGACATTCCTATAGATACGGGAAAAATTGCAGCGGATCATGAAGAACTGTTCCAAGAGTTGTCCTCTTGGGGCAAATTAAAACGGCTGTTTGGGGGTTAGAAATGTCTAAGAAAACTGTTTGGGAGACACTCAGTGTGCTTGATGTTTCCTCATACACCCGCAAAAAAAATGGCATGACATATCTGTCTTGGGCACATGCATGGAAGGCGCTCAAAGATAGCTATCCAGATGCCAGCTTCAACAAACATCTACAAGAGGACGGTATGCCGTATATCTTGGATGCCAATGGGTTCGCCTACGTTACGGTTACAGTCACGGCTGGCGGGGAAAGTGCAACTGAACTTTTCCCAGTGCTGGACTATCGCAACAAGTCTATTCAGAACCCCAATGCTTTTGATGTCAATACGGCACACCAACGTGCCATGACAAAAGCAATGGCATACCTTGGCCTTGGTCATTACATATATGCTGGCGAGGATCTGCCACCAGATAATCCCGTAGAGGCGATACAAGCGCCAGTGAATAGCCAAAAGGCAGAACAGGCACCCAATCCAGCCAAACCAGAGGAACCTAAGCCCAGTGCCCCCCTAAGATTGATCCTGACGCACCAATAGGTACGATGGTCAACACGTTTGCATACAGGCCACAAGACAAGGAGCCTCGCGCATTCTATCAATGGGATCTGTGGGCTGACGTTTCTTGCAGTTGGGTTGATAGTGCCAAGACAACCAACCAGCTTGAGGTGTTCTTCAAGAAGAATAAGCCCGTCTTTGACGCGGCGAAAGTACATGCGGCTGATGACCTCGCCAAGGTCATGACTGCATTGAAGGCCAAGAAGGCCAGTATATTAGAGAAAGGAAAATAATATGGCACAATACCCAGCATCAGGGGCACTGTTCAGCAATGATAGAAAGCAATCCCCCAACCAGCCAGACTACACTGGCAACCTATCACTAGATCATGATGTGGTTATGGATCTATACCAGCAGATACAGGAAGGGGGTAGAACATCCCAAGGCTGACCTTGCTGGATGGAAAAAGACAGCCAAGTCTGGACGCTCATTTCTGTCACTGCGTGGCAAGGAATCTTGGGAAAGATCCAAGGACAATATGAACAGGTCAGCGGCTATGTCTACTGGTCAGGCTGTTCGTAATGATGTCGATGACGAGATCCCGTTTTAAAATCCCAAGGATTAAGAGCGAGAAGTATCTCAATACTTTGCGGGGATCTCCCTGCTTAGTGTGCAGGCGTGGCGCAGAGGCGCACCACTTACAACACGTTGGGGAGCGTGGTGTGGGCCGCAAGTCGGGGGACAATTGGGCCGTACCCCTGTGCCACGAATGCCATATGGGCCTTCACCGTTTTGGCGGTGAGCGCACATGGTGGGATATTGAGGGGATAGATCCAATCAGTTGGGCAAAAAGAAATTGGGATAGGTTCAATGATCACAGTGACAAAAGAGATGATACGACAGGTTGAGTGCCCCAAGTGTGGTGCAGAGCAGGGGCAACCATGCAAGCACAGAAAAGATGCCCATCACCGTGAGCGCATGCAAGCTGCACGTTTACATTTCGAGAGAGATATAAAGCAGGATGATAAGTAAATGTATCAATGTGTTAACATTTTAACAAAGCAGATTAAACATTTTGCGGATGCGGTGCAGGAAGAATCCCATTGCTCTTTAAATCATTTAGCAGTCTTTGCTCAGATATGTAAAACCCAGCCTGTAACATTGCATGATTTACAGCAGTCTTTGGGATATCATAAATCTACAACTAATAGATTGGTTCATGCATTATCTAATTTTCATAGAGGGAAAAGAACCCCCGCTGAACTAGTAGATGTTGAGACTATGATGTCAGATCGAAGGCATAGGCTAATCAGATTAACATTAAAGGGTAAGGCCTTAATGGATAAAATGTTTTTGGAGCATGAGTAATGACTGAAATAAGAGAAGCCGCTATAGGGTTTGAAGCTGTCAAGGTTTCTATGTCGCAAGACAAGAACGGTGTCACCCTGCGCCTCAGTGTTCACCCAAATGATTGCCCACCTGAACTGCATACAGATTGGGTTGGCAGTAGGTACATGGTTGGAATGGTTAGGCTGAATGATTTTGATGAGCCAGAGATGCGAGAAGAGCAGCACTACATTGAGCGCCTGATTGCATCCGCTGGATTACTGTGTCGCAACCCAGATTTCTGGACGTTTTTATCTGGAAGATATTCATTTGAAGATGTTGGTGGTGAAGATCAAGCCATTCATACTTTAAGGAATGAGTGCAGAATAAAATCAAGATCTGAATTTAGAGATAACTCTGATGCCAGATATAGATTTGATGAAATAAAGAAGGAGTTTTTACAATGGAAGAAAAGCTAGATCAAAGGCTAGTCGATGTGGCTGGCCTCATGCACATACTGTGTATGTCTCGCCCTCAATTGCAACGTATGATAAATGACGAGGATATAAACTTCCCAAGCCTATCATGTTTGGCAAGCGCAAACGGAGATGGCGTATTGCTGACATCAATAAATGGCTGGAAGAAAAGTGATGAACCACGAACCCTACCCTATGTACGAAACACAGGAAGACTATGACGCTGAACAGCGTGTCGCAGATATCGTAGCCCAGAGATGGCGCTGTGAAATGCAACGCAACAGGAGGCTCTCACCGTTTGACTTCATCGCACATAGGGATGGGATGCCCCGTGCTTTCATTGAGATGAGGACGAGGCACAATCCCATGTATCAATACCCATCAGTGATGGTGTCTCTCACAAAGATTATAGCCGCCAAGCAGCACACAGAAGCTACAGGCTTGCCTTGCTTCTTTGTTGTCGAGTGGACTGATGCAATTGGGTATGTGAATTTTGACTGCCAGAAAGACCTGAGAATATCAGGCAAGGGATGGAATAGACGCAACCCACCTGATGAGGTTGAGGTTATAGGATACATCTCAAACGAGCAGTTCCAAATGTTAAAATAATAAATTAACCTATCAGAGGGTAAACAAAGAAATGAAACATGTAGATCATCCAGTAAGGATGTATAATTCTTTTGTGGCTAAATACATAAATGAAAATAATCTAACACAGCAACAATCAAAGCGGCTTCCAATGGGTACTAACCCTCTTGCAATTCGTGCCTTTGAAAGCGCCCGCGGCCCATTTAATAATAAACGGGTAGATCTTTCATGGCTGGCTGAACAGTTGCCTGATCCCAACAAGGGAGATCCTTTTGAAAAATGTGTTAGCAGAGAGAAGATACGAAAGCATCTGCTGAGTTATGAAAGGTTAAGTAAAGACCAGCAAGATCTTTGTGATGCGCTGTCCAAGCATGGGCCTATCAGCAGTCATGGGTTGAGATATATTTACTGCCTCAGGAATGACGAAGGAAAGCCCCTTTATGTTGGGCAAACACATCACCTAAAAGGCAGAATACAATCTCACAAGAACGGGCAGTATTGGTTTGGTGAAGTTAAGGATGTGAAGTTTGAATTGTGCGAAGACAAAAATTCATTTCACTTAGTGAGGGAGAAGTTCTTAATTAAATATCTCAGGCCCATATACAATGGAGAGTTTAGAGAAAAAAATATATATGAAATGCCACCAATGGAATGGACAAGAATGAAAGACTTGGCCTTGGAGTATTCGTTTGAAGAGGTGGCAAGACTTAAAGGAGAAAATGCTGAAGACAGGAAGTATCTGAGGAAGAAATTCTCACATCTAAATTCTTGTTGGAAAAGCCCATTACACAGGATGACTATGAATACTTAACATTGCAGGATATTCCCGCTGCTACATCTAAAGTTATGATCTCTAATAAAAATGTGCAAACAAAAATTGGGGTCGTATAAGGATGCCAAGACATCGTGAGCTATGAGTGCGATAGGGTGGTTTAGTCTTTTGACACCCAACCGTTTTTCTTTTCACCTTCCTGAAGAGAAGCGGTTATTAACCATAGCAGTCCAAGCCTATTATTATGGTGTGTAGGTGATTGGATACTGAGGGGGCAAGAGGTTCGAGTATCTACTCTGTAGCCACTGCCCCCCTTTTAAAAGTTCCATTGAACTATTTAAAATCTTTCATCAGCTTAGAGGCCCGTAGGACTATGGCATTGCGTCGATCCTCTAGGGTATCAAGCAACTCCTGCTTACGCTCATCAGAGAGGCGCTCATTGTCTCTCACAGCATTTATCTGCTGACTTAACTTGCGCCGTGCATTCTCTATGTTCCTTACAAGCTGAATGTATTTTATCTCTTCAGAATAATTCTGCCTTGCTTTTGCAAGTCTAGGTGCATCCTGCTTTTTAGATGCATCCCTGACTTCATCAAAGGCCCTGAGAACTCTGTCACGCTTTTCAATGTAGGTGCCAAGATCCTGACGATCAGTCACGCTGCCAATAACTTTCCTGACAAACGGCACCTCACCTATCAGATCCTCAGTCAGGCCATCCTCATAGACCCGCGCTGGAAGTTCTGCTGTTCTCTGCACAAAGCGACCAACGCCACCAGTTAAGAACTCAAACCAGTATTCCATTACGTCTGGAGATATATCAACAAGGCCTTTGGTTGCGGCAGTACCACCCGTCAAAGAGTTTAGATTACTAGCAATCCACTTGGCAGATGGTGATGTGGTTGACCAATACTGTTGGCTTGCAGGCGTTCTTTCACCGGGGAACCCTTCTTTATAGATAGGATTATTGGCAAAGTTTTTGTTTCTAAAGATGTCAATGAACGGATCAGCAATTGTAGGAGCCACTGCATCCACAACGCCCTCTTCATATATGCCGCCTATGGGGCTGAGTGTATCAACAATTGTACCAACGATTGAGTTCGCTGCATCACTGACGGACTCACCACCACGAGCAACTTGACTCATAGCCCTGCCTAGATTGTGTGCCATGTTCAAACCATATGGCATTGGGATCTTGATATATGGACGCTCCACCAATCCAAAGGGATCAGGTAATATTATGTTATGCTCCAGCAAGTACGGTGGTATCTTGTCGTATACTAGCTTGCCATCCTCATCCTCTTCAGACAGTGCCGCGTTGAGTTGATCTTGCAGGACGCCCGCCGCCACAACATACATCCATATCTTCTGAACCCGCTTGGATCTAACCGCCGCATTCAGCATAGCGAATGAGCCTTGAAGTGATGCGTTGTAGAATAAGTACATGGCATTCATTAGGCCCTTGTACTCGCCACCCTTGGAGAAGTTCACAGTGACATTCCCTGCCGCCTGTGCTGCCCTCTCACGGGTGAAGCCCTTGTCTAGCAGAGACTGGTATGTGGATACACGAATGCCGTTCTCCACAATAGTGTTGTAGTCTTCCATGAACTGTAGAAGGGACTTACCCTTGCCAAGGAATTTGTTCTTGACCAAACCCCACTTGCCCGCAGAACCAGCGTCACCAATCTCAGACAAAAGCTTTGTAAGATTTTCCATCTCATCAGCAACTGTATTCATTTGGTTGGTTGCGTTCTTACCACCAGCATCAACAAAGTCTCTGTATATTTTAGCCCACTTAGAACTGTTGTCGTTATCTCTGATAGAGTTCTTAATCCCTCTCAAGGCTGGTGCCAGACCCTTGAGAATAGAAGATGTCATACCCTTCTCATCATACTGATTGATGTTGACGCCAGCGGTCTGAAGATCTCGCAGCATGTTCGTGATAAGGAACTCTGGGTTGTATGATGTATTGATGTTCGACAGAAGTCTGTTGAACTTTGTCATGCCGCGCAAAATTGTGCTTTGACTTGAATCACCCAGACCAGTGGCACCCTTCATAGCTTGGGCTATGCGGGGGTCATAGATCCTGACAAAGACATCCTTACCATCTTCCTTTACAGCCAACACGCTAGGATCTGACGTAAGCTTCATGATGTTTGGCACATTGACCATGATAGGTCTGCCCTGAGCATCTCTTCCTTGTCGTCTGGTAGTGGGAAGCTTGTCTAAGATCTGTGCATAGCCACTGGTAAGACTGGTGCCAGTCTCCTCATCTCCACGCAGGAGCTTTAAGAATGATTGACCTACCTTGTTTCTTTCTCCGCGAACAACAGCGTTCTGGTTCTGGCTGATGACGTTAGCCAAGATGTCTGTGGCGTATCCAACATCTGCTGTTCTGCCCCGTGCCTTCCTGTCCTCACGCCCACGCACACCAAATGCACCGCGCATAGATGGACGGGTGTAGTCTAGATCATCTGTCTTCTCTGGATCATAGATGCCACGCAAGGGCACATAGCTGCTATAGTTTGGCGCAGGAACTAGGTTGCCCTCATCGTCCTCTATCTCAACAAAATCACGGGGGATCAACCCAGCATCAACTCTAAGACTGTTAGTGTCAGCCACAATGTTTTTGACTGCTGCATCTAAGTTGCTAACCGCAGCAATACTATTGCTGTCAAGGTTCGCAAACCATTGCAGGATAGTGTCAGCCTCATCATTGGACATGCCTGAACCCTCAGGGTTATTGGCATCCTTGTTTGCTTCTATGTAAGCATTGCGTTCTTTGGCGTGTGAAGCATAGAGATATGCATCCACCATAGCCATGCCAGCGTTGCTTGAGGCAAGTGCCTGAGAGAAGAAACCTGACTTTGCTTTGAGGTCTTTGATCTGGGCGTCAGTGGCTTTGATCTGCTTGCCTGCTTCAACCGCTTCTTTATAGGTTGTGTTCTGGCGCTTCTCCACTTCATTGGCAGTCTTGCGGTGGAACAACTCCTCATTGAGGTAAGTGTCCATAGCGTCTGTGATCTTGAGGCCAGCCTGCTTTAACTCCTGTACCATTCTGCCTACTGGCAGCATGCTGTCTTGGAACTTACGCAGAATATCATCTGCTCTTTCCTGCGCTACATCCCGTGGCATAAACAGGTTGAATGGCTTGGCTAAGAAGTCAGCAGCCTTCGCGTAGTTAAGGTTGTATTCTTTTTGCTTTACATCCTTAGCAAGCTGGGTGGCAGGAGTAGTTTGGGTAACGCTGTACTTGGAAGTGGGTGCATTGTTAAAGGTGAGATCTGGCATAGCCATCTGACCAGATGTTTCGCCAAGCAGCACGTTTGGTCTCTGATCTACAGGTACATAGTCCATGTTTGATGGATCATCCTGTTGACCCCATCTGATTGAAGGCCCGTTGCCACCTTGCTCACTGACAATCCTGACAGGCATCTCTTCGTAGCCAAGATCAGCCAGTGCCCTTGCCCTGTGTCTACCTTCATGACCCACGACTTGGCCTGTGCCATCGCCATTGTTGATGAAGCCAAGATACGGGATTGAATTAAACTTAGTGCCCTCTGATACAAGCTGCTTAACAGCCTGTTCTTTGCGCTCATCTCTTCCTTCTTCAGCTACGTTCAGGAAGTCATTGATGGAAACGTAAGTCAGGATCTCCCGTGACTTATCGTTCTGTCTTGCTGCATCTTGCAGTGCTTGTTGATCAAACAACTGACCTGAGTCCACTGCCGATACAATGCTGTAACGTGTCCGACCATCTACAACGGCACGATTTTTCTTCTCCAGATCAGGGAAGAATGTAACCACCTCATAGACAGAGCCACTGCCTAGTGGCTTCTTCTCAAGCACTAAGGTCAGGGGTGGTGATTTGTATGGTATGTTCTCACGCCACTCAAGAACCAAACGGTTCCTACCCTGAGGCGTGACAAGCATGTCGGCACCATCCTGATAGTTCTGGTTCTTCAGCTTGATGAGCGTGTCATAGATAGCTTGCTTTATATCTTTATATCTAGAGAACCTCATGAGTTCTCTGTCATGGCCTCGCTCTTGGATGTGATAAAGGCCAGCGCCTACTGGGGCAAAACCCCTAACCTCTTTATGGTTGCCTGCTTTCAAGACAATGGGGATCAGCTTCCCGTTCTCCAGCATAGATCCATAGATAGGGGATGTGCTTCCATCTTTATTTTTCTTTGGGGCAGCTATCAACTGGTTGGGATCCGATGGAGCTACAGAGAATTTATTTACTTCCTGTGGATCATCTTCAGCAAACATCTCTCTGAACTCAGAGCGCACATCTCTAGGCAGTTCGTCTTCTGCGGAAGGTTCAATAGAACTTTCATCAAGATCTATATTCTCAAGTGCCTGACGTTGTAGATCAGATCCTTTGTCATAGTCATCAATCGAAACAGTTGTTTCCGCAGATGGATTCTCTGGATCAAAGACCATGAATACAACATCTGGCTCTCCCCTTGTGGCAGGAAACTGCTGGTTGTAGAAATCATAGTTCCATCCCTCAGGCGCATACTCACGACTGAAGGGTAGCTTTGCCACTGCCCTAAAGCCCGTTCTTGAATATACCTTAGGCAGGAATGTGTTGAATGCATCCAGTCTTCGACCGCCCTGAGCTATAGCAACAGGCATAAACTCTGCAACCGCACCCTTGGGCGCTCTATTGGGAACACTAAATACAGATATTATATCATTGCCGCTAAGAGCAAACCCAGAGAACCCATCGTCAAATAGAAACAGTCTCTTGCCAACATAGCTGTCACCCATTTCTGTGTAGTCTGTTACCTGTGGCCCAAGGGGGCCAAGATCTTTCTTGGCTGACTGGATCATCTGTGTAAACAGATTGGGATCGCTTACCTCATATATGGGTCTTTGGTCATTTCCGTATTGAGCTACTGGTTGTACTTCTTGTCCTCTGAAAGAGACTGGCCCAGCCACCATTCTGCCATCTCTAAGGCTGACATCTTGCTGGGGTCTAACGATAAGTCCAAGGCTGTATCGCTTGTCGATGGGAGAGTTTCCCCGTCGAGAGGCGTCCTTGTTTTCTCCAGACCTTTCATCGCGTCTAAGAATTGATCCATTGGGTTTCGCATTTTCAAACTCCCTTGCTGCTTGATCTAGCTTTTCTCTGTCTACTTCTGCTCTGGTGTACCAAGGTATATCAGCCCTCTCTGTAACCTTAAAGCCCTTGGGTACAATACCATTCTTGGCGTCCCTTATGTACGCCTCAAAGTCTTTCATCTGTGTCGGTGACATGTACACAGAGGTGCCATCAGACAGAGGATATTCCACGACTGGAGCATTCTCCCCGCGAATGTAGGTCATGCCTGAAGAGAATGTATCTGTCTTGCCCTCAGTTACAGAGGTGCCAATCGGAGATCCATTGATGACTGCTTGCAGGGTGCCGTGACTTACGACCTGCTCACCCTCAATGACCCATGTCTCCCAGTGCCAACGACCTAAGGATGCGTCCTGTGGCCTACCTACCAACTCGTAGGCACGTTCAACATTCTTACGCATACCGTTCTCAAGTAAGCGTGTGACAAGGTTGCCAACAGGGCCACGCACAATAGCAGACAAGCCCTCTTTGTTTTTGCCAATGCCATCATAGATATTTGCGCCGCCGTAGCGACCATCATCCCAAAGGGCGCGGCCTTGTATCCTGTCCATGACAAGCACATCATCCTTGCCACCAACCAGAAGGATGAATGACAGAACCTTGTTGTCGATCCCCGCTCCCTGAGTTGCAGACATAAACAACTGCCTGATGTCAGAGGCTGGCACGTTTGGATCTGACATGCCCTCATGGATTAGATCAATCACGGTTCTGTTGGTATCGCCAACCATCTGAGACATGGCATTAACTAATCTGCCTGCCGCATTGACGTTCATTGTAACCTGTTTGCCCGGTGATCCTTCTGGAAGCTTGGTGGATATACCATTCATCCACATGTCCACATCGTCAGGGCTGAGGGGCTGGCGAGTAGCCTTCTCTAGTATTGGATATGCGCTGTCTATGATGTCGATGAATGCACTTTCCTGCTGCACTGGGCCTGCGCCACGGGATAATATGCCCCATACAAACAGATCCATCGTCATGCGTGGAGTTGCCTGACCGCTGTAGTAGATGTCACGGATCTGGTTTACATAATTAAATCCCTCGTCAACACCCTTGCGTAGCTCAGGCGTTAGCTGTCTCAGCTTCTCAGCCATAGCCTCAGGAGACTTAGAGTATTCTATACCTACCAATGGTGGGGCTGGTAGGTAATCGCCACCCAGTGCGGCCTGCATGGCCTGTAACCACTTGGCATCTGACAGCAGCGCATCAGGATGCTCCGCTATGATTTGTTCAATTGAACTATTGTTTGCTGCTGCGTTCTTTGGCGTGTACTTCTTAGTGATCTTAACCTGTGGTGGAGTGCCATCACCCCTCAACCAGTAATTGGTGGGGCAAGTTGTGTGCCCTCACGCCTTCAGGCGCAAAGGGAAGCTTAGGATAGAACGTCTTCAGGGAGAACGCCTGAGCCTGCTGGTCTACATCGCTACGCGCCTGTGCTTGCAGATCTTTTAGGTTATCAAGTGGTGTCTTGGCCCGTTCTCTTCTGCCAATCTCACCGCTTCTTACATTCTCAAATATGTCTTCGACATCATTAAATCCTGCATCCTTGGTGGCCTTGAACACAGAGGTAAAGAAGTTCTTGATGCGCTCGAATAGGGTCTTAGGTCTGCCAGATAGTTTTATCTTGCCATCTGCATAGTCACGGAAGAGTTCTGCTACAGCCTCTTCTTCAATACCTATGTTATTCAGGCCCATGCCTTGGTACATGGCCTCCGCTCTTTCAAAGTATGTATACTTGCGCTCAGTTGGCTTGCCATCCTTGATGGCTACATACTTCCTAGACTTAGCTGCCTTGACCAGAGAGAGTTATATTCTTCGTCAGTGAACAGACCAAGGTTCTTGAGTGCGTGTATCACCTCATGGTTCATCACACTTTTAAGAACATCGTACTGCTCTTCTACTGGCTTGCTTGGGTCAACCGTTTCCATAGATAGAGCAAGTATTTTGTTGCCATCTTTAACGGTGTAAACCCCTTCAGCAAACCTGCCTTCTTTAAGCAACTCAGGAGCGACAAGCTTTTCGCCTATCAGCCTTACATCTGACAGGCCCATTCTCTTCAGTCGCTTGCTTAGGCTGGCAATCAGGTTTGATTGACGCTGTGTAAATGCATCTCTCTTGTTTGCATTCGCTGCCTTGTTGGCAACCTCACGGGCAATAGCAGCCTGCGTCTTCTCTGGTGCCACTTGTACTGGGGAAGATGGTTTATCCAATCTAGACTGCGCGGCCTCACGCAAGTAAGTCTTGCGCTCTATGTCTTTCTCTATTTCAGTTATCAGTCCTTGATCAGACTTTGGAAGATTGATCTTCTTTGTCTGCCGCTTGAGTGCGGCAAGGTTTTTCTTCTGCTCTGCAATCTGGGCATCGTACCCAGCGATACTTGTTCTCAGCGCATCAATGCGCTCAGATGATGAAGCATTAGGATCAAGACGATCAGTGCCCATAATGATCTTGGGTGTCTCAGTCGTGGGCAATACAGATGCAGTAGGCCCTTGCTTTCTTCTGTTATCTATCTCAGTTTTATTCTGCTCTGCCTGTGCAATCTGAGCCTCAAAGTTATCTGCTTCCAGCTTCAAGTCACGCGATTGTTGCGCCCTCTGGCGAGGGGTTAAGTCAAGGGCAGGATCTTGCTCAATGCGTCTGGCTTTCTCAAGTGCCCCCGTTCTTTCCTTTTTAAGATTTTCTATTTCTTCATTTACGTCAGATAGAGCCTTTGTGTATGAGGCTAATCTATCATTGGATGATATGATATCAGGCTCAACCTCATAGCCAATTCGCGTTTCAACTCTACGCAATATTCCACGGCGCACCATTTCATCCCTAATGGCTTGAACTTGTCTTCTAGGTACAGATTTTTGACCAGTCTTTGCACGAATGCCTGCCTCTGCAATAGGCTGAGTATATCTTTTTTTAGATTTAACATTATTGACAGCAGCGTCATATTGCTCTTGCGTAAACAATTCACTGTCAATGGGTTGAAACCTTGAGTCTCCACCAGTGACTGGCTTCTGCTTTGCTGACTCCCTGATAGCAGCCTCTTCACCTATAACACGGCGTATCTCAGTAACAGAAGCATCCTCTGAAATTCCTGCTGAAGCTTGAGCTTGACTCATTGCCTCTCTGTATTCAGCCTGAGACATCTTGGAAGGGTCAATGCCTTGAGTAGCCTGAATAAGTCTGCTTTTTCTGATTGCAGATCTTTCCTGATTTGGAAGTGCCGACAATGGTACTGGCACATATGGTAGCGTGGCTTCTCTAGCCGCCTGACCTAGAAGAGAGATCTCTTCTTGTGGTTCAAGCCTGCTGGTCTCTTCTGGCTGTACCGCTAAGGATCTCTCTGCTGGAATAGGAGATGTATCTCTCCCCTCTATCAGGCTTTCATCAGTCTCTTTTTGCTGTGCATCTTTGATACGATCTACGTTGGCAACAACTCTAGCCTTCTCTTCAGCCTGATCATCATCTAACTGCTTGAGCTTTTCAGCTTCGTCCTTACGCGTTTTTTCTTTTCTGTAATCCCCACCAACAACATTAGTAACACCTCTGACAGTACCACCTGTGATACCAGCAGCGATAGCGACATCTTCGTAAACCTTAAATGCTTCTTCGTCGTCAATGGGTAGTCCAGCCTGATACCTATTGATTACTTCTTGCCCTATCTCAGTGGGAACCTCAGCTACCGTACCAGCCGCAACACCTTTGCCCGCTCTGGTAAAGATGCCACCCGTTCTAATCACAGACGGGTTTAAAATCTTGCCGATTAAAAGCCTGTCAACAATACTGTCAAGAGCAGCCTGAGGGATAGCAGCAAGGGCCGCTGCACTATCGTCTATCTCTACCCGCAGGCCACGATCAATAGCATCCTTCTGCGCGGCAATGTTATCACCAAAGAAGTAAGGATAGTTTGCAGCTATACCACCAATCAAACCACCTACAACTCTGGCACCGGGGATCGGGATAGGGGCTGCTGCCAAGGCTCCCGCTCCTGCGCCACCTAAACTTACACCAAGCTGTGGAACTTGTTGGCCTAGAGTTTCAAAGAAGAAAGACGCTGCATCGCCAAAGGTTTCGATGTCTTCACGGCGCGTCAGCCCCCTCTGATTTCTCTGCTATCTGCTGTTCATTGGCCTCTATTACGCTAGTGCCGTAATCCTGTAGGCCAGCTATACCTGTGTTGGCACCTATTCTTTCGAGCGTGTTTCCATATGCAACTTGCAGGGCGTCGAGGCCAACTCCCATAGCATTTACAAACCCACCCTTGGGGTCTTCATCTTCTACTTCTTGTACTATTTGCTCTTGTGCTGGCGCAGAAAAACGATCTTCAACTCTTTGAGCAAGAGATGCCTCTTGCTCTACTACAAACTGATTGATTTTTTCTTGTTCTTCTGGGGTGGGAGTTTCGCCTAGAATGTTTACGTTATAACGCTGCCCAAACTGTGGCCCTGCTACGGATATAACACCCATGCTGATCTCCTAATTTATTTGGTTGCGTCATAATCTGTTTTAGCACCCCCAGACCTTAACCTCTCAAGAGCATTTAGTCTATCTTGGGCAGCGATTATCTCTGCCTTTAAAGCAGGAGGACTTAGATCTATCAGCCTGTCTTCTGATCCCAGTGTAGGATCTCCCCTCAGCGACCCTTCTATAAGAACGTGCAGTGGTTTCTAGTGTATTTAAATATGATCTCGCATCATCTATCCTTTGACCTAATTCTTTATTAGATGTTCCAGAAGCTTTCGCAACCTTGGCTGCATAGCTTAGATCGGCAGTACGCATTTTCTCCTGCAACCCCAAGAGAGACAAGATATCTTTGTCATAGCTACTCTTAGCTTTTTGCATTGCGCCAACACCAACAAGACCAGCCTCACCAAGTGCCCCACCTATCGTTGGGTTCTTGGATGCCATCAGTGCCAAGCCTGTCTGCGCCAAGGCCATCCACTTATCTGATTCCTTGTTCGCCTCACGCTCATCTAGCATGCGGGAGATGCGATCCCTGAGTGGCGATGAGCCAGTGCCTGTGACAGATGGGGTTGTTGGAGTTGTTGGTTTCTTGTCGCCGCCAGCGTCATCTGATATTAATTTGTTCACGTTTCCAAATGAAAGTGCATTACTTGCTGCATCACCCGCAGTGCCCAACGTGAAACCATCTGGGATAGATGCAATGCCCTGAGATAATGTTGGATCTGCGGGAAGATCTTTGGCTAAATCTGGAGTAAAACCTGCTGTACTTGCGCCTTCTTGAGTCGTTTCGCTATAGCCAGACGGATCTGGGCTTTGATCAACCGCTTCAGAGAATCCTCCACGCTCTTGAAAGGCCTTGAAAGCCGCTTGCTCTTGAAGTCTTTTTTGATCTATAGCTTCTTGCTCACCAATTGTTCTACCTCCAAACACACCCCCAAAATAATCTCCAACCGATTGAGCTATTTGTGGACCTAGAAGGTTTGTGTTTTCAGGTGTTTCAGGAAATGCCCTAGAAGAAAACACATCAGTTTCAGCAATAGATTGTTCTGTTTCTGATGGTGTGTACTGAGGGTTATCAATCATTGATTGGACATCAGAAGCTTGTTGGTTGTTTAGGTTGCCAGCTTCAACCGCAGCTACAAGTTGAGCTTCTGTTACTGGAGTGCCTGATTGTGCTTGTGATATCAATTGAGAATAAGTTTTGGCTTCTGCTACTGGAGTGCCAGCGATATCAGCGGGATCAAACGGAGAAATGTCATCGCCATAATCTGCGAACTCTCTGCGGAAATCCTCTGTTGGTGTAATTGGCAGAGACTTTGCTTCTAATGCTTTCGATAGCAATTGCTGATCTATGCTGCGTGAAGGCTTATCGGAAGCTTCAGAAACTAAATCAAGATCAACTTCTTGAGGCGATCTCAAGTCTTGGAAACCTCTTGGCAATATTCCCACTTCAGTGTTGCCAGATATCCTTGGATCACTACCAATAGTAGGCAAGGCAGGACGTTGCATTTCTCCAGTGTCTGGTGTGGATTCTAATCCTTGTTCATAAGTTGATTCACTGAGCTTAGGATAGGCAGTTTCACTATATGTTGGGTCTATAGATCTAGGTCTTGTAGGCAGTTGCTCAGATGCAGGTATTACCTCTGGATCTGCAAGAGTTCTTAACTGTCCAACATCAAAAGATGGAACCATATCCATAGAACTAAACTGCTGCGGCGTTGGTGGGCCAAGTTCACGACCCATTACATCTTCCAGACTTGGGCTTACATCCGTAATGCTTGGAGAATCATCCCCATCTGGTCTCTGTGGAGAATCAAGTGTTCTTGATTCACCTACATCAAATGAAGGCATCATGTCATTTGGATCAAACTCTGGGATCTCTGGCCCAGCAGAGACAGAACTCTTAACTGCCTGAGCAACCTCATCACTGACAGGCCGACCAGCAGCATCCTGTACATCACCATCAGCATATACAAAGTAACCCACTCCATTATACACTACTTGGGTCTTGCCGCCCTTAGCCATACGCACGATACCACCCTCAGCCATGCGCTGTGGTGCCCGTGTCGCTGCCGCTGGCATCATCTCATTCATGCCAGTGTTTTGTGCAATAGAACTTTTTGGAGCCATAGCTCTGGCAGCATCAGCAATACCACCTTGCGGCATACCCGCAGCCATCACCACCTCTTCAGCTACAGTGGGCATATCTTGTGCCTCTCTGCGCTTGTACTCATTACGCATACGCTGACGCCGCTTTAATTCAGCAGTGATAAACACAGGGGGTGCCATCCCTGTGGGCATTTGCATTTCTTTTACTAGAGCCTGATCAGGTAGGTCTTTAAGGGCTTCAGTTTGCTCTAAGATGTTCATCCTGCTAATCCTTTATACAGGCCCAATCCAGATATACCCGCCCCCAAGGCTTGCTGTATTGGATTATATGCTTGATAGGTAGCTGTGCTGATATCAGGTTGTACAGGCACACCACTAAGCAAACCAGCAAACCTTTCATATTGACGCATTGGGTAGTCTTGCTGCCGTAAGAAGTCCTGATATGCAAGGTCAAGTCTTGCTTGATCTTCGCCCCTAATGTCACGACCAACAGTCTCAAGTAGCTGGGCACCCTGTATGTCTGCTGCCCTTGCTCTCTCACCGTAGTCTACAAGCCCTCTACCAGCCCCCAGAGCAGCCTGATACGCAGCCAGACCCTGACCTGCACCAAACTGTCTTGACGCCTCTCTGGCAGACTGCACACGCGCTCTCTCAGCGGCCTGTGCTTGTTGTACTCTAGCGGCCTCATCAAGACTTATGCCTTGAGTTCTGGCTAATTCCGCAGCCTCTGAACGCTGTATCCTAGCAGCCTCATCCAAGCTTATACCTTGAGTTCTAGCAAGCTCTTGTGCCCGTGCGCCCTGCACTCTTGCATCTTCGCTAACGTCGATACCCTGCACTCTTGCTCTTTCAGTAGCTTCCTGCCCCTGTACTCTTGCCGCTTCATCAAGACTAATGCCTTGAGTGCGAGCCAGTTCAGCGGCTTCTGCCTGTTGTACGCGAGAAGCTTCAGCAAGAGTAATGCCCTGTGTACGAGCAAGCTCTGACGCTCTGGCATTCTGTACTCTGCCAGCCTCACCAGCACGACCAGCTTCCATTCTGCCGATCTCGCTAATACCAAGCCCTTGAGTTCTGCCAAGTTCTGCTGCGCGACGAGCATCCACTTCCATCTGCGCTGCTCTGTCAGTCTCAAATGCCTTCATTGCTTGCTGGAATGCAGCTTGACTTCCAGTCGCTTGGATATCGCCAAGCTGTTCCTGCAATCCTTCTTCTGCCATGCCTTGCTGTATGGCCTGACGAGATCCACCAAAGGCTCCCGCGCTTATTGCTCCTGCATCTCTTGCTGCTTGGCTCCTGCCAAAGTCCTCACGGGCCTCACGTTTCTGAACATCCACAACATTCTGCATGTATGGGTCCATGTACTGCTGTACTTCTGACCCACTGAACTGACGGGCTGGATCGAAATCGTATTGATCCGCAGTCTGCGCTGTAAATTGAGCTTCCCTAAAATCACTAAATGGATCAGCCCTGCCAGCTTGAAAACCTCCATAAGCATCAGCCTCTCCTGCTGTAAAGCCTGTATACTCCCTACCTCTTCCCGCTGAAAAACCACTGAACGGATCTGCACTACCTGCTTGAAAGCCAGAGTATGGATCTGCTGATCCAGCTTGGAAGCCCATATACGGATTAAATGCTGCCGTGTTATAATTGGCTAACCCTTCAAGACCAGCAATACCTCTACGCTGTAAGGCTGCTGCTTCTCCAAGACCGCCAATAGGGCTTTCAGCAATACCACGAACCATAGCGCGAGATGTGCCAATATCACCGTAGTCCTCAGACCCGGCTATACGCTCACCGCCATACGGCACATATGTAGACTCACCCGCAAGATCCCCATAGGCAGGGTCATCAGGATAGAATGGCTGTGTAGCTTCCTCAGATCCCTTCAGAAGTCTACGAAAGTACGGGTCTGCATAATCTGGCAGACTTACTGTTCTTGTGGTGCCGCCAGCGGGTGCCTGCTGTGATCCCTTGCCCATCCTATAACTCCATGCGGTATGCTATATACTCTGAATAAAAGCCGTTCCCCCGTAAAGCTCTTTCCCAACCTTTTCTGCCATAACCTTCAAGATGTTGGCAGTCATTTTCTTTTGCGAACCGACCTATCGTTTCAATAACAGTGTCTTTCCACTTATGTAGCTTAGTGCCACCAACAAAATCAAGAACCATAGCCCTCCTTCTAGGGTATGTTGCTATCCTTGTTGTTATCGCAGCGACCATATTATCCTCTTCATCAAGAACTACCCAAAGAACGTATATGTCTCTAAGGATTCCATCTAAAACATCTAAGATGTTTATCTTCCCCCTAGATGTATCCTCAACGCTCTTCCTTAGTAACTCTTCAACATCCTTCCAAACATGCTTTACAGCTTCTTTAGGAACTGTGCTAACTCTCAACCCCCACCATCTCCCTTATTTTTTCTGGAGCTTTGTCCTCAGACTGATTGATGATGTCTAAAAACTCACTACCAAATTCATCTTGAATAGCCTTAGTTGTAGGCTGTCTCATGACGAACTCCCCCTCAGTGAGAAGAACATCTTGCTCACCGTCCATTGTAGCAGGGATCATGTCATCTTCACCAGACCCATCACCCATGCCCTCAACCATTCCTTTGTCACCATTAGCAAAGCGTTCAATGGTGTCATCCAATGCACCTGACTGTACCTTCTCAACTAGATCTCTTAGTGCTTCCTCGCCGTACTCACTAAGGAATATGCCAAGTGCAACCTCTGGTGCGTCAGACAATCCTTTGATTGCCTTAACTGCCTCAACGATCACATCCTTTTCATTCATGTCTTCTGGTGTTTCCACCTCACCACCCTCTGCAAAACCCATAGTGCCAAACCCACCAAAAGCTTTGGCAAATGAACCTACACCCTTTTGCATAACGGCGGGAGTGGACCCACCAATACCGCCTTTTTGAGAACCTAAAGACGGTGGTAAAAGACCACGGGATTGCAAAGCCCCCATACGCCGCGATATCTCCTGCCCATTAAAGTTTGGCATCTGCGCTATGGGTCTAGCATTCTGTTCAAGACTCTGCTGAAATGCGTCATCACCAAATGTGGTCTTGGCTAAGGTTTCAACCTCCTGCACAAATGGTTGAACTTTTTCTTTGTTTGATTTGATTTGTTGGTTGGTTAAGAACCCAGCCATATTCTCCCCAAAGCTCTTAAATATAGGATGAGAGCTAGACATAGACATTAACCCGCCGCCATACATCTTCTTCACTTCTCCACCTTCAGCAAACATATTGTTATACATGCCAGCAGGGGGTCTGTAATTTTTTACATAATTAGTAAAAGGAAGCTCCCCTTCAACTTCAGGTTTTGCCATAGATGGACCGTAACTAATCATAGTTTTTTCAGCGGTGCTATCCATGTTCTGCTTGGGCTGATAAGATCTAATGCGAGGCATAGGCGGCGGAATGTCGTAAGTTTTTTTCTCTGGCATCTTCATAGTGGGTGGATTCATTGCACTACCAACCAGTGCAGCAGTGCCCACACCGGGAAGAACAGCGCCAGCCAAGCCACTTTGTAAACTTTTATTTGTTATGCCCTGTAGGAATGCGTTCTTTCCACCTTCTACTGCTGATGCATTAATCGCAGCTTGAGCAGCGCCTTCTGTGCCACCGATTGCTCCAGATAAAGCTGCGTTGCCACCACCAGTGAGTGCCCCCATAGCCTTACCGCCTAAGCCAGCTATCAATCCAGTTTGGATTCCCTTACCTACATCTCCTGTCTCAAGGAATGATCCCAGACCCGCACCTATGCCAGCTAATGTAGGTGCGCTAAGTCCACCCAGAAAAGTTGCGGCTGCACCAGCACCAAGCATACCAGAGCCAGCAAGAGCAGGTAATCCAAATCCTAAGAGTAAGGGTAGCGCCATCTGTTTACCTCAAAGTTTTGTAGATCATAACATCTACATCGTAAAAGTTCAATTGAACTAATCTATCAGTTCAAAGTGCGGTCCATCAATGAAGGGCCTGCGTCCTTGGCTCCTTCTTAAATCTATGTAGGCATTCATTGCCTCTTCCATTGTGCCTTCCCACTTACGGATATCCATTGGGTACGGCATGTCTGGTGTGCCCCAAGCAGCGCCCCAGCATATAGGAACATTCATTTGAGTTGCTGCTTCTTTGATAGCATCTGCTAGGTCATCATAGACAGAGAGTTCCCAACTCGCCCTACCATTTATGTAGGCCATGATATCGAAAGCCTTGCCCTCAAGGTGCTTAGACTTCATCGTTTGGCTGGCACCCTTGTCAACAAGCTCCTTCTGCTGCTCAATAGTTCTCATGCCCTGCACCACACCAAAGTCTGTCTTGGTCATGGTTATCGCCATCTTGACTACGGCTTGCAGCCGATCATCAATTCCCTCAAGCCTATCAAGGCTGCGCCTGCTAAGTTTAAAGCTCATATCATTTCCTCTTAAAAAGTGCCTGCGCCCCGCGCACACCAAAACTGGCTGAAATTGCAATTCCAAGGCTGTAAAAATACCAGTCGGGAGCTTTAGAAAGCTGCTCAAATCCACGATCTACCCAGCCTTCAGCGCCCGGAACGAAGGCTAAAATCAAAGGTATCGACAGGACAATTACGAACCACTCGTCTTTCCAGCTAGACTTAGCGCCCTCTGCCATGATTCGCTCCCAGTCGGCAACGCTTGTTTCCTTTGACAATAATATCTGGGCCTTCGCCTTTGCCTCAGTTAGCTTCAACTCCGCAGCCGCAGCATTCTTATCAGCCTTACCCTGTAGCCATGATCCAGCAAGATTGGCTATCGGACCTAATGCAGCGGTAAAGATACTCATACACTCTGACCCTGTATCATTGTGCGCCCACGCTCGAACTCATCGTTCATCATCTGCCTACCGCCCAACCTGTAATAGTTCTCAGCAGCGTAACGCATCGCAGGGCTAACGTTAGACCTATCTGACAACCCCATAATACCTCTTAGCTGTGGCGGCATAGGTGGGCCAACTGGAAGAAATCTTGGCGGCATAGGTGGGCCAACTGGTGGAAATCTTGGTATTTCTGGGAAAATTGCAGGTCCACCAGTAAATGGTATATCTTCGCCAATGTTAGGAAGAAGCTCCAGCGGTGGCATTATGCCACCACTTTGCTCTTGCTGCATACGCATACGGTTACGCAAGAACGCATTGTTTGGGTTAAAGGTTGTTGACTCTGGGTCAGAAGCTCCAGCGGGCGCAGTTGCAACTGGGGCTGGGGCTGGAGAGCTATCCTTTGAGCTATTTCTGTCCATAAACGCCAGCAAGTCTTTGCTTTGTTGGTAGTCTGTTATATCTTCACCAGCCTCGTTTACATTATACGGCAAACCCAAAAAGTTCTTTCCGTAATAAGTTCCATCAGGGCGTTGATATATAGTCTGCTCTGTATATGGATTGGTGTAGGGTAAATCTACATTGCTAGTGTCATAAGCCACCTGACTTAAAGTGCTAATGGGGCTTGTAAAGGCTTCTAGTAATCCAATTTTCTGATCTTGCTCCCTCAATGCAGCAACAGAATTAGCATATGGAGTTGTTGGCGTATTAGAATAATCTGGTTCTCCTTCCAGCCTTTCAATCGCCGCTCTCTCCGCTGGGGTCATATTAAGCATAAAGGTTGGAGTGCTACCTGCGGCTGGCTTATAAGTATTTCCTGAAGCTATGTTTGGCTGGAAATCCGAAGCTATATTATTAGGGTTGTTATCTTGCCCACCACCCTGATCAGCCGCACTTTCATTGGCTTGTGTCTCTGCATAAGTTGGTCTACGCGGTGGTCTTTTTGATGTCTTGGGGGCTAGACTGCTGCCGCCCCCACCACCGCCAAATGTCATTCCGCTAATATTACCACTTGGTACACTATAAGCTGGCATTACTTAGACCCCGCTTCTTTGCTCATCCAGATGCCAAAGCAACCTGTGAGTGCGCCCATGCAGACAGATACCAGACCTGCCGACTGTGTAGTGTGTGCCTCTGGTGGCAAGCTCATAAACCAATGCACTGCCTGATAGGTCAACACCGTGACAACAAACATCATCAGGCGGGGAAACACCTTCCAGTCATCTATAATATTCTTAGCCATGTCAGTCTCCTACGTCGATACCGCTGCCCGTGTATCAACACGCAGCCAATTAGATCCATCACCAAACGCAACAACAGGGCTACCTGCTGCCCCATCAGAAACGTATATTAATGTGCCAGTCTCAACGGTTGGTAATGTTGATACTGTATATGTGGGCAGTGGCATACCCACAGTATTTTTTGCTGCCGTAGCAGACTTGAGCCTAAGCACCGTATTGCTTTCGTAGACAGTGCCGACCTCATCACCAGATAAAAAGATGCAGGGATCTCAATGAGTATAGGCTTTGCTATAGCAGGGTTTGTAATCTGAGTTGCAAACACAGAGAACGCACGAACTACCTCTGCCATATACTGTTGTGTATACTGAGGCGGTGGTACAGGAAAGAATGGTACTGGAGCTATAGACATTATCTTCTCCCGTCCGATCTTATATCAACGCGGGGGATACCTAATCGCCACAACACATCTGCATCTGTTGACTGGACCTTAAACGTAAAGCTACGGCCTCGCAGTCTGGTTTGATATTGGCTCGTATACTGATCCACAGGCACATTAGATGTCTTTGTAATAGTATCAGTATTGGTTGTTTGAGCCACCTGACCGGGCGCATTCTTGGCACTCAAAATAAAATCTACCGTGGTATTATCTACATTGGTATCTCTGAAGTTAAGATCAGGAATAACCCTAGTCACAAAAGAGAATTGGTTGCCATCAGAAACCCCAAGATCACCTGACTCAATAAAGGATGTCATGGCAGCGCCATCTGCTTTTGCGCCCACCTCATGGTTAAATAAATAGTTGTCTGTACCTGTGCCCACAGGAAGCGATATCCCACGATCCAGCCATGCTGTGCGATCTAAGGTGCCTATGTACCATATGCCTTCTTGGTAGTTATAGACTACATACTTGTCATTTTCAGAGCTTGCGGATGGGTAGAACCACCACACTTCAGAGAATGATATGTTTGATCCCGCAACAACCTTATCAGACTGTGCAGTGTTGAAGTTATCAAACACATGGTCACGAACCGTACAAGGCAGGCGCTGTACTGCACCGTTGTAAGCATAGAACTCCGCTGCACCCATCCAGTACACTGCATCGTCTACGGCTACCGCAGCTTTAGGGCTGGCAATACTTATGTTGCTAGAGATAAGATTGATGCCAAACGTAAAAGGCGGTCCAATAAACTGCATATAGCAACGTCAGTAAATACTAGGATTTGCTGCCTTGTCTCTACGGCTTGTACGATCTTTGAGCCA
>UEXL01000029.1_pt1 | contig 23417 bp, 33 predicted proteins | sample 1796671 | NCBI WGS metagenome assembly UEXL01 (sample SAMEA4772471, study PRJEB27181) | metagenome | reverse complement strand
TGCCTGTCGCTCTATCTTCGGCGTCTGCTGTGTTTAACCTCACCCACCCTCCCACAAGGGGTGTAGCGTTTGATTTGGGGCGATTCCTTGCGGCTTTGAGTGATCGGGTGGGGTAGGGCTTGCGGCCTTGTACGCGCCCCTGCTTGCGGCCTAGGGGCATGTATATATATACATATGTGTCGGGCGTGCGATCCCCGCTTGCGGCCTAGCTTGCGGCCTTCATGATTATATATATATTTTGCGCGTGCTTGCGGCTTGCGGCCTCCCCGTTTTTTGTGGATCAAAAGCCTTGCGGCCATGATGAGGGGGATTACTCCCCCGCCTCTAGGCTTTTGTATATTGAAGCTGCCTGTTCTTCTGCTTTGCGTATTACCTCGTTGAGCTTCTCTTCTTGATCTTCTTCGGCGCAAAATCCGGTGTGTACCTCGCCGTTGATAGTATTTAAACTAACGCGCCAACCCTCGCAACCATCATCTGAAACTTCAATGTGTCTATCACCAACATAATCATCGCCAGCATAGAAGTTGAGCATATGTTCGCAACCTAGGCGTGCGCCCAGAATTAGTGCAGCTAATTCGTTTTGCGTTGTGATTTTCATTATTGATTCTCCAGGCTAGGAATGTCTTCGCATGACTCGTCATCCTCTAGAATCCAAAGCGGTTCTGCCCCACTACCAGAGCAATAATCATTGTCGAATTCATAGGCGCGGTAGTGGACATCGTCATTGGCGACACAATCTAAAAGTTCGCGCTCATCAAATCCCCAGTACCCGAACAAGTACAGAACGTGTTCCTCTATCTTCGGCGTCTGCTTGGGTGTTTAACCTCACCCACCCCTCCCACAAGGGGTGTAGCGTTTGATTTGGGGCGATTCCTTGCGACCTAGAGTGATCGGGTGGGGTAGGGCTTGCGCCCTTGAGAGCGTCCCTGCTTGCGGCCTAGGGGCATGTATATATATACATATGTTTGGGGCGTGCGATCCCCGCTTGCGGCCTAGCTTGCGGCCTTCATGATTATATATATATTTTGCGCGTGCTTGCGGTTCGCGGCCTCCCTTTTTCCAGGGATCACGCACTCCTGCCTAAGCGTAAGCCTAGGCGTTGATTTGGTTGGTGGTCGCGCAAACTACGCGACCTCAAATAGTGGGATAATATTGGTATCGACTACAAAGCCATTGGTGTTGTGCTTTGCTGGGCCTTTCGCCGTTAGCCCTATGATTACCTCGCCAGAGTAGACATTGTCTAGGTCGGATTTGTCGCCGTCGATTACTTGGCGGCCTAGGAATATGTCTGGCATTGGGCCGCGAAATACTACGGCAATCGGTACGCCATGGCACAAAGCTTCTAATACTTGCTTGCGATATTGTGCGCGCCCACTATACGAGAACATTAGCTTATAATTTTCTGGCGTTTTGCCTAAGCGTTTTGCGCGCTTTGTGTAGTCATAAAAGAATAGGTCTGGGAATTGGAGCGGTATTCTATAAGACTCCCAATCTATGTCAGACAAAACATTGAGGCGAACTACGCCCTTCACGCCCTGTTTGCGGCATAGCTTGGAAAAGTTTGTTAGTTCTCTCGTGAGCTGGGTTAAGAATCCCACCTTATCAGCGTGCCAGTAATCGGTGCGCGCTTGGCGTGCTATGTTCACGCTTTTATAAACTGATGCTAGTCCAGCTTCCTTAAGGCAGTCATCCATACAACCGGCAGCTTTGCTGCCAGCGCAGATTAAAAAGTCTGGCATCATAGACAATGAAGCCATTCTAACCTTGCCGCCAAATGGCAAACCTTTCTTGCCAGTCTTGGCTACCTTCGTGTTGCCGCTTTTCTTTGCGGTATCTAATAGTTTTTTAACCATGGTTATATTTCCTTTTGTTTATGTTGCTTAAGTGTAACAAAAATCCCAGGATTAAAACACTCTTTTTTGTGGCGTGTAATCGGTTATTTAAAACACTTGCGGCCTTGCGGCCTTCATGCTTTCAAAAAAAAATGGCCGCTTGCGGCCTCGATTCTTTTTTATATATTAGTGCAAGTCGCTTGCGACCTTGCGGCCTTGCGGCCTGTATATATATGTATATGTATATATTTATTTCCAGGCACGCCCTTCCCCGGGCCAGGCGCATAAAAATTGGGGGCCGTAGCCCCCATCTTGATTAACTGTGAGTGTGTCCGTCTGGTTCAATGCCTAGCATCATGTTGGGTACTGCGACCATGATGCAATCTGAGAATGTTAGGTGAACATCTTTTTCAACCCAATCGACAAAGCCTAGGCTTTTGAAATCACCATGATCACTATCGCGTACATGCCGCACGAACACGTTTACTAATGCATCCGCTTGCAGTTTGGTCGCTTCATTATTGAATATATCCATTTTGATATTTCCTTTGGTTTAGTTTGGGGGCCGCAGCCCCCATGTTGGTTATTGATTAAGGCCCAGTGATTGATGGCGCAAGAACATCGCGGCTTCATCATCATGAGCACCATATAGCGCCTCCCATTCTGGCGTGGCCTCTACCAGATACCCATACTGCAAAATATCTCGCGCATATGTATCACCCATTTCAAAACTACCGCCATGCATCAATGGTGAAGTAGCAGCGACAAACCAGCGAGAATAATCGTTCTCGTTTTCTTTATGCTTGTACGTTTTCAGTACGCGCCATTCCCAGCCATTGGTGTTCTTATATATTGCATATGGCTTATCTTGCGTTTTAGTTTTTCCGAATGTTGTTCTAGGCATGTTAATGCTCCTATTGTTTAAGTAATGATATCAATCGATATCGCAATACCCGCCAGTGTGACGGGCATTACGCTATGGATTATTAGCACGCGGTCATTTGAATGAGCGTTGTGCCGTTGCTTTTGGCGTATGCGGTAACAATCTCTACCGCTTCGTCCCAAGAATCCGCACCATCTGCAAAAAATCCATCTAAATACTCGTTGTCAAAAATACACTCAGCGTTGGTATCTTCCTCCCATTCGCCATAGCACTCTACTTCCTGATCGTTCTTTACAATAATTACTTTATCCATTTGATATCCCTTTTGGTTTAGTTCGGGCCTTTCGGCCCGTTTGGTTTAGATTGTTGGCGTTATTGTGATTACTGTTCTGGTAGGAATTACTGCCGTCACTTTCGCCAGATAGTCATATTCAACGCCATCTTTATCATTGGTGATCTTGCCAGTTTTTTCGCCAACTACTGTTTGATTGGCATCTTTTCTCGCCTTTTTCTTCAATGGCGCTAGAAAATTATTTAATGCTTTCTCTGCGGCATTAAATGCAATTTGTTCTGGCGATACTGGCAAAGCATCTAATGCTTTTTTTGCCTTCTCTTTGCTTCGCGTCAACTTTCTTAATTCGTTCATTGTTCTTTTCCTTTTGGTTTAGTGTGGGGCCTTTCGGCCCCGTTTGATTATGATTCGTGTATTAGTTCATTAATCAATTGAACAGCGCGCTCGTCATGGCCTCCGATATGCCAATCTTTCAAATCCTCAATGCGACCACCTCCAGTATAGTTGGGGCCATCTTTCCAATTGTAGACTGTGGCAACTACACCATCGCGCTCAAATGCCCATTCGACATCTGTCTTGTACCCATCGCTTTGCCCGTTTGGTTCTCCAAAAAACTCTATTAGCCAACTATAAGGCATTGAAAATTCCATCTGCAGACTGGTGCCGTTCGTGTTTACTCTTTCCATCTTGTTACCTCTTTGGTTTACCGTTTGATTATAGTTCGGTGTTGAGATCTTCAGTCTCAGCCATTTGAATTAAAACCTCGCGCAATGTTTTGTCTCCAACCATGGAGTTAAATGCAGCGCGTCCGCTCAAATCCAATTGGCAATATGCAGAGTGCAATGCCACCATTGCTACTTTCAGGCTGGCTGTTCTGCTATCGGCAATGCCGTATTGAATCAGTAGCTCGCGGTATCTTATTCTATCCATCTTACTATTCCTTTTGTTTAGTAACTTGCTATCCCGTATCGGATAACATGGATGTTATCTTAGCAGGTTGACCGATAGTTGCAATAACGTTTCGCGAATAATCGTAATCTTTTTTTCTTTTTTTTGCCGCAATCGTTTGCCTGATTAACTTCTGGCGATCACTGCAACTCAGCCTCGATAGGGTAGGGTAGTCGCCCGCACAGCTTCGCAGGCGCGATAGCCTGCGCTGCGGACTAGGTACCCTAGGACGCAGACCCAAAAAAAGAGACAGCGATTTATCGCACCCTTACCCCCCTAATGTAGGCAACTGTATAGTCTTAGTGTATATATAACGTTTCCCACCCATAATTATATGAAAATTACAAATGACTAACTTGAGCCACTTGTCTGAGGGCGAGATGAAGGAGATCCTAATGTTGCAAGAGCGTTTATCGCTTTTGGAAACGCAGGACAAGTCCAAGGACTCATTCATGGAGTACATCCGGTACATTTGGCCTGGGTTCATTGAGGGTGATCACCACCGCATTATTGCTGATGCGTTGACTCGTGTGGCTAAGGGTGAGTTGAAGCGGTTGATTGTGAACATGCCGCCCCGTCATACGAAGTCTGAGTTCGCTTCTATTTATTTCCCTTCATGGATTATGGGTTTGAAGCCTGACATGAAGATCATGCAGACCACCCACACGGCTGACTTGTCTATTAACTTTGGCCGCAAGGTGCGTAACCTCATGGATTCTGATGAGTATGCAAAATTATTCTCGAATGTGTCTTTAGCGTCTGACTCAAAAAGTGCGGGAAAGTGGCAAACGAATAAGGGGGGGGAATATTTCGCTGCTGGTGTAGGAGGCGCGATTGCAGGCCGTGGTGCTGACTTGCTTATTATTGACGATCCTCATTCTGAGCAGGACGCGATGTCTATCAATCTGCTTGATTCTTGTTATGAGTGGTATACGTCTGGTCCTCGCCAGCGTTTACAGCCTAATGGTGCGATTGTAATTGTTATGACTAGGTGGAGCACGGCTGATTTGACGGGTCGATTGTTGAGTCGGCAGGTTGAGAGTCGCTCTGATCAATGGGAGGTCATTGAGTTACCGGCCATTTTTGAGGATTCTGGCAATGTATTGTGGCCTGAGTTCTGGAAGGAGGAGGAGCTTCTTTCTGTTAAGGCATCTATTCCTGTATCTAAGTGGAACGCTCAGTACCAGCAGAACCCTACGTCTGAGGAGGGTGCGATCATTAAGCGTGACTGGTGGCAGTTGTGGGATAAGGATGACCCGCCGCCATGCTCGTACATTATTCAGTCTTATGATACTGCCTTCAGCAAGAAAGAAACTGCCGACTATTCTGCCATTACTACTTGGGGCGTGTTTAAGCCGAAGGAGGGTATGGGTGATGCTTTGATCCTGTTGGACGCGATCAAGGGTAGGTGGGACTTTCCTGAGTTAAAGGCGGTTGCACAGGAGCAGTATGCTGAGTATGAGCCTGATATGGTTTTAATTGAGGCGCAGGCGAGTGGTACGCCGCTGACGCATGAGCTTCGTGCTATGGGGATACCTGTGGTGAACTACCGGCCTTCTCGTGGTAATGACAAGATGACGCGGGTTCACTCTGTGAGTCCTGTGTTTGAGGCGGGTATGGTGTATGCACCTGACCAGGGATTTGCTGATGAGGTGATTGAGGAGTGCGCTGCATTTCCGTTTGCACAGAACGATGACTATGTGGATACTACGACACAGGCCATATTAAGATTTAGGCAGGGTAACTTTATTAATCTTTATTCTGACGAGGAAGAAGAGGAAGTTTACCGACAACAGATATCATATTATTAATCAACGCCGTTCACTGATCAGTCTGGCGTAAAGGAGATCTCCCCCATGCCAACTAGAAGCGAAATTGACAGTGCTAGAGCCAGAGCCAGAGCAAAAGAGGCTAATAAGCGAAACGAAGAATTTGACAGAAAAACGCGCAGACAGGGCGTTCAAGAGAGAACGATAAGGTCGCTTCAGGATAAGGGCAAGCTTGCCACGTTGTTTGACAGAGCCTCCACCAGCCCTTCTGAGCGAGAGGCTAGAGAGGATAAGCGGGTTTCTGATCTTAAGAAGGGTCGTACTCGTGCTGGCGAAAGGATCTTAGCTGAACGCGGTAAGAAGCGTGATGCTGAGACTAAGGCGCGTGTGGCTAGGGCGGCTCAAGCTGATATTGATAGAAGATCTGCTGCATCTGGCGCAAAGATTGAAGCTAGGATGAACAAAGAAGCAGAGAATGCGCGTAAATTAAAGAGCGCAAAGAAGACCCAAAAGGCAGTTGCTGACTTTACTGGTGAGTCTGGTAAGCGTGCAAGACTTTCTGATGCGAAAAGAAGGGCTGATGCCAACAAGACAATTACCATGTCTCCAGAGGATTTCGCTAAGGTTCCTTCTGTTCCTCCCGCAAAGAAAAAGCCGGTTACCAAGAGAATGACTGAGGCTGAAGTTAGGGCTATGAAGAGCAGTCCTTTGAACGCTAAGACGAAAACTAAGTCTAAGGGCGGAACTGCTCCAGGGATCATGACCAGAGATTCTGGCGTAAAGCCCAAGGCCAAATCTGCAGCCAAGCCTGCAGCTAAACCCGCCACTAAACCCACCACTAAGCCCACCACTAAGACTTGGAAGGACGTTAAATCTGTAGCTGCCGCTAAAGCTGCTGGCCTTAAGAATTACACTGGCAGAGATGGCAAGAAGAAAGCTGCTATTGATGCATCTGAGATTAAGAAGGGTGAGTCTATGACTCAGGCTTTTAACCGTATTCAGGGCAAAACTGCTCGTAAGCCTTCCTCCACCACCAAGCCCACTACCAACACCACCACCAAGACCCCTAAGAAGGTTGGCGGTCTACGCAAGTTTTTGTTAGGCGATGACGGTAAGTTTGGTGGCGCTCGTGGCGCGATTGATTTCTTGCCTGGTAAGTCTCGCAAGAAGAAAGAGGATAAGCCTGTCAAGAAGATGGGAGGCGGCATGATGAGATCTAAGATGTCATCCAAGGGCGGCGCACGCGGTGGGCGTAATCCTATGGGCATGAAGAATGGTGGTTTCCCTGACCTAAACAAAGATGGCAAGGTCACACAGGCTGATATTCTGCAGGGCCGAGGAGTCGTCAAGAAGAAAGCTGGCGGCATGGCTAAGAAAGGCTACGCTAAGGGCGGCATGACCAAAAAGGGATATGCAAATGGTGGTGCTGTCAACAAGACTGCATCACGCAAACCCACTAAGCCTCGTGGTGTAGGTGTAGCGAAGCGCGGCTTCGGCAAGGCGATGCGCTAATGCCTGCTCCTCTTGCGCTTTTCCTATAATCACGTTTATCGCCAAGAAAGGTGTTGAGGCTGCGGTCAAGAAGTACGGCAAGACTGCGGTTAAGAAGGCGCAAGATGCGTCTAAAACCAGCCTACACCTAAGTATATGAGGGATCAGAAGGGTCCGTCTATTGCTGAAAAAGAGAAGGCTGCTACTGTTGCACGCAAAACTCGCAACCGTGTTGGCGCTGGCACAGTGGCTGTTGGTACTGGTCTTTACGGCATTGACAAGCTGGCACGGGCTGCTGGTAACTATGAGCGTGAAAGGCAGAAGACTAATAAGGCTAATAGTGAAAAACCTGTCAAGAAATCTAACGGCGGTATGCTAGACTCCCCCGCTGCGGTAAAACGCAGATCGGGTGCTGCAGTAAAGGGTTTTAAGAAAGGTGGCATGGCCACAAAATGGGAATCTAAATGGGGATAGAAGACTTACTAGACGATATCTCTGCCGAAGAAGCTCGTGCCGCATCTGAGGCTATGGCTGATATTGAGTTTGATAATGAAATTCAAACTCGCCTGCCTGAAGATCTTCGTTATGGCGGTCTTTACGGTCTAATTCCTTATCTTGGCATGCAAGGCCAAGGTAATCAGGAAGGGTCACAAGGTCGCCGTGCCGTTATCAAACCCAAAGGTATGCCGCGCCGTGGCGAGAAACAAAAGATATCAACAAGTGCTGGAACGTATTATTTGCCATACGCAGATGCTGATAGCATTGCTAATAAGATAGATCAAGGCATGGGTCTTGATTTCTATCAAGGCTCTTACCCACAACCTGATGAGATTAGATACTTTCAAGGAGCATCACCAATATTAGAAGAGTTGGAGTTATTGTCTGGATATTTTGGCTTAGATAATAAGGCAACAACCATCAATCATGAACTTTTTCATAGAGGCCAAAGTTTGCCTTTTTTGGAAGATATGCTTGAAGGTATAAATGCAAAAATGAATCTCGCTGACCGCAACTCTTTTGAGGGTGGTCTTGAGTACAACAAACTAGAAGACGAAGAATTTAGGCTCAACGATCTTATTGATTTAGCTAAAGGCCACTACTACTTGGATGCTTTGGATGAAAGGCGGCCAGAACTTGACCGAAGACGTTTAATGGAGCTTGAGGCTCTACAGGATGACATTAAAAATTATTTAACACCAGAGAAGCAAGAAGAATTAGGTGTTAGACTCCCCACTCCTGCAGCAAAGCCAAGAACGCCAGGGTTGATGGAAAGGCTTGAGGATTACGCAAAGGACATTTTTTAAGAGGAAAAGCAAATGCCTTACCTTCAAAGCAACATCCCGCACTTCAAGTGTTGGATAAGAAGGGAATACACAACTAATCACGAGCGATACCATGGAGAGTTTTTACACGCCATGGTCATTGCTGTCACTACAATGCCTACCAGGTGTCTGAGTTTTCAGGTTATCTTCACTGGGTGTGAATCGGATGACGATGAGAACGAACCAAATATCCACGGCGGTGCGATGTGGGCGAGAATGCCTATCACCGCTCTTGTTGGCGACACGCCGTTTGAAGAATGGCCAGAACCTATGGCGGTACATGATGCCCAGCCTTGGGATTGTTCTTCTCGCACTCACTCCGTTTATGTTCTAGATCGCGCAACGCCATGTCCATGGCTGGCGAAGATTGATGGTAATTTTAACCCCGCCAAGTATATGTTCACGGTAGATTATACTGACAATGAGATTGCGGATGATCCTGCACAGCACAAGCAGTCGCATGTAATGGAGTTACTTGATGCTGGCGAGTGGACTGGAAATATAGTAGCGTTGCCAAATAACAGGGTAAGGGTTACACATCCAGCTTGGTTTGAGACAGGAGAGGGCGCACCTGACTTTAAGCCATCTCAGCATGTTCATTACAGCAAGTCTGATTTAGATTACACTTTGGATGTTAATCGCATATTTAATAATCTGTACGCAGAAGAGTAAGTTATGGCAATTGAACGTGGCGTAGATGACATAGACATTGATGAGTTGGATATTGAAGACAGCTCAAAAGAAATCCTTATATCAGATGAGTCTGAAGATGATTTAATCCCATCATTATTTGACGGCATAGAAGATGGCGATGAGTCAATTCTAGAAGATGGCACTATGGTCTTTGGTGAGGATGATCTTAACGCTAACGCGCCGATTCCTTTTGCAGCAAACCTTGCTGAAGAATTAGATAAGACTGACTTGGGTCGTATTTACTCTGACTTGATGAGTAGCATCAACGATGACAAGTCTTCTCGCAAAGAGTGGATGGATCAATATACTGAGGGATTGAAGTTTCTTGGTATGAAGTTTGAGAATCGTACAGAACCATTTGAAGGTGCTTCTGGCGTTATTCACCCCCTTCTTGCTGAATCAGTAACCCAGTTTCAAGCCCAAGCTTACAAAGAGATGTTGCCTCCTGGTGGCCCTGTAAAGACCAATGTTATTGGTATGGGTACGCCTCAGACTGATCTGCAGGCTGCTCGTGTGCAAGAGTACATGAACTATATGATCACTCAGGAAATGAAAGAGTACGATCCTGAGACTGACCAACTACTATTTTATTTACCCTTGTCTGGCAGCGCGTTCCGCAAGGTTCACTTTGACCAATCATTGGGCCGACCTGTATCTCGTTTTATTCCATCTGAGAAGTTGATTGTGCCTTATGGTACGACAAGCTTAGATGATGCTGTTCGTATCACGCATGTAATTGACATGTCGATGAACGAGGTTCGCAAACTTCAACAGTCTGGCTTTTACAAGAAAACCAGTATGTCTGACTCTAATTCTCAGTATGCTGAAAATGATGAAGTTGATGATGAGATTGATGAGTTGCAGGGCGTTAAGCCTTCTGGCAGTTCAAGCGACTATGAGTGTGAGTTGTTTGAAGTACATGCTGAAATAGACATCCCAGGCTTTGAAGATCTTGATCAAATGGGCGAAGAGACAGGTATTAAGCTGCCTTACATTGTTACCATTTCACCCAAACATTCTACAATTCTTTCTATTCGCAGGAATTATTTACAAGCCGATATCATGCGTAAGCGCATCGATTACTTTGTGCATTACAAGTTCTTGCCTGGTGTAGGATTCTACGGCTTTGGTTTAACTCACATGATTGGTGGGTTATCTCAGGCATCTACTTCTATACTGCGTCAGTTAATCGATGCAGGCACGCTGGCTAACTTGCCTGCAGGATTTAAGGCTAGGGGCATAAGAATTCGTGATAGCGATGTGCCACTTCAGCCTGGTGAGTTTAGAGATATGGATGCGCCTGGTGGATCATTGCGTGATGCACTTATGCCGCTTCCGTTCAAAGAGCCAAGCGGCACGCTGCTGCAGTTACTGGGTATGCTGGTTGAGGCTGGCCGTAGGTTTGCTTCTGTTGGTGATATGCAGGTTGGTGATGGTAATCAACAGGCACCTGTAGGCACAACGATTGCTCTTCTAGAGAAGGGTGGCCGTGTTATGAGCGCGATTCATAAGCGCATGCACTACAGTCAGCGCGTTGAGTTTAACTTGTTGGCGCGAGTCATCAAAGACTCTCCTGTAAAGGCTTATCCATACCAGATTGCCAGTGGCCAACAACAATTGATGGCACAGGACTTTGATGATCGCATAGACATCATCCCTGTATCTGATCCCAATATCTTCTCTATGAGCCAGCGCGTCATGCTTGCCCAAGAGATGATGCAGATGGTTCAGACAAACCCGCAAATACACGGCCCACAAGGTATGTATGAGGCGTATCGCCGTATGTATGAGGCTATGGGTGTTCAGCAAATAGAACAGTTACTGCCTCCTCCACCACAGCCACAGCCTGTATCTGCAGCTATGGAGAACTCTGGGTTCTTGCAAGGACAGCCTGCACAAGCGTTTGCTGATCAAGATCATGACGCACACATTAAGTCGCATTTACTGTTATTTAAACTTCCCGTGATTCAAAAAGTACCTGAAGGGCAGATGCAAGGGGCGGCTTCAATTCAAGCCCACATCTACCAGCACATTGACTTCAAGGCGCGTGAGATGGCACAGCAAGATCCTGAAGTGATGCAGATGCAGCAACAGATTCAGCAGGTTCAGCAACAGGCCCAAATGGACCCAATGATGCAGCAGCAAGTTCAAATGCAGGTACAGCAGATGCAGCAGCAGATGCAAGTTATTATGGAAGATAAGGTCGCTCAGAAGACTGTTGAGTTGCTTAATGAGCTTGAAGAAGAGTTGCAGATTGGTCAGGAAGAAGATCCATTGGTAGAACTTCGCAGGGAAGAACTTGATCTTAAGGACAAGGACATTGACCGAAAGGCTCAAGAGGCCCAGCAGCGCATCAAGTTAGAAGGCGATAGAATTGATAATAATGTTGATTTGGGTCAAGATCGCCTAAATCTTCAAGAACAAACCGCTAACATGAAGGATGATGTTGCCAGAGAGCGTATTGATTTACAGCGTTCTGCTCAGATGGCAAAAACGGCAGAGAACATGGCCAAAAACTTCTTTGGCAATTAGGAGAAACACTTATGAGTTCAGTAAGACAAAAGATGGCTGCGACACATAAAGCGCAGAACAAGCAGTTTGAAGCAGACAAGCGTGGGTTTTTGCCACTTCAAGAACCTACAGCAACGCTTAAGCCTTTGGTTGAAGAGGTTGAAGAGGTTACGCAAGAGGTTGAAGAAACTACCCCAGCCCCTGAAAAGCCAAAAACTGCAAAAACTGCAAAAACTGCAAAAACTAAAAAACCAGCATCTAAAGGTAAGAAATCATGATCAAGCGACAAACAAGTTTTCCACAGCCCAAGGTTACGGATAGCCAAGTATCTTATAAAGATCAAGGCACTGTTAAGTACGCCAAAGCTGAAACTATAGCTACTCCTACTAAGTCTGCCCCTTATGGTGCTGGTGAGATGCGTGGTGGCGGAGCGGCTCTGCGCGGCAAGAAGTTTTCAGGAATCTTCTAGTAAATGTTTCAGGGTCAAACACTTCAGCCAGGAACTCTTACATCAGACATGATGAGGTTTACAGGACAGCCGGTAGCTACAATAGCTAGGCCCCCTGGAACACCAGCGCCTCCTAGAATGTTTACTGATCAACTGACTGGCAAACAAGTTACGCAAGCTGAAGTTGATTCTTTGGGAGGCGTGCAAACTCCCATGCCAACCAAAACACCTCGAAACTCGATGTCTTTAGGTTCTTCACCCTTTAATCCTCAACCTGCACAACCCCCACAACAGCGTGGTGGCATGTTTAGCCAGCAGAATCAATTTAACCCACAAGGCATGCAGCAGATGATGCAGTTTATGCAGCAGATGATGCAGATGTTTTCTATGATGAGTGGGCAGAATAGAGGCGGTGGATTCGGTGGACAGCAACAGTATCAGCAACCTCAAAGATACCAACCACAACAGTATCAGCCACCACCCCGACAACAGTTTCAACCAGTTCAAAAACAGTACGGACAAATGGGGCCACAACAGCCAAGCCCGTTTGCCCAGTCGATTAGACCAAGGTATTAGTCATGGAAATTAATTTAGGTGACCTAGGTATTTCTCCAGCAATGCTGCGTAAATTTCAAGAGAATTACGCTACAGGCATAGCTGCGCCAAAGAAAGTAAAGAAGGCGAAGAAGGCTAAGACGAAAAAACCTACTGGCAGAAAACGCGGTCAGCCTGTTGGCGGTAGAGGTATTGATGTTAAAGCGCCTAAGCCTGTAGCTGCTATAAAACCTCCCAAGCCCAAGCCTAGTGGCAGAAGAACTAGGGCAGAAATAGAAGCGCCTGAAGCTGTGCGCTTTGGTCGCAAGGGAACAAAAAGCGCCCGTCCTGTAAGCAAAGCGCCTGTAGTTGCTAAAAAACCTGTAGTACCCAAGGCACCTAAGCCTCCTACGTCTGGCTTATACATAGACCCAAGCGTAAGGCAGCGGCTTAAAGATCTGGTTGATGGCGCAGATCCTATAAAAACTTCTCAATTTCCTCAATACCAAACTGGTGAGCCAGGTATGGCTGACAACCTGCAACAGGCTTTATCTGGTGTTGGCAGTGGTGGCGGATCTTTCGAGTCGGCTTATATCGACTGGATGGAGTCTGAGCCTAAAGCCCCACCAGTACGAAGAGGAATGTCATCAGCCTCTAAAGCATATAAAGAACAGAAAAAACAATACGCAACAGATCTTGAAGCATGGAAAGCAAGTAAGCCAGCAAGGGCAACGTACAGCGCACCTGCACCTGCGCCTACGACTGCACCTGCGCCAACTACTGCTCCAATAGCGCCTCCGCAACCTCCTATGCCAGACAAGTTTGAAGGAAGGTATGTTCCACAGGGATCAATCCTTGGTACGCCAGACATGTCGATATCAAGCAACATAGTTGGTCAATCGTATGACCCAAGCTTTGCTGAAAGCTTCAAACAACCACCTCAACCACCTGGCAGTACATTTGGTGGGTATGGGGGGCAAGCGCCTATGCAGGCATTAAACCCATACGCAGGCATGGCTCAAAACAATCCGCAACCAACGGACTTCTTCCCAACATACATCCCAAGACCTGCGCCTGTTTATGAGCCGCTTCCAGAGCAAACTACTACTGACGCTCAACCTGTAATGAATCAACAAAGCCAAAGACCTTTGCTTAGTCAGAACCCAGGTAGCAGCCGGTACGGTGCCGATGGCATTAGGACGTATAGAAGATAAATGGATTCAATATCTTTAGCAGCATACATATACAAAAAGCTTAATCAGTTTGAGGAATCTCATATTGATTACATAACATCTGGTCATGTTAAAGACATGGAGGATTACAAGTTTGCGATGGGTGAGTTATCAATGCTTCGCACCCTGCGCGATGAACTAAAAGAAGCGTTGCAGATTGAAGGAGATGCTATCGATGAGTGATCTATTATTAGATTCCATCGCAAAACCGTCCGTATTGGGCGCATATGTGAGTGAAGAAGAGAAGGTATTAGACCCTTCTGTGTTAGACAAGTCCTTGGTTGAAAGAATGCCAAACCCTTCTGGGTATCGTTTATTGGTCCTCCCTTACAAAGGTAAAGGTACGACTGATGGGGGTATTCAATTAATCCAATCTACGTTAGATAAAGAAAATCTAGCTACATCTGTTTGTTATGTAATGAAAATGGGGCCATTGGCTTACAAAGATTACGACAAGTTTGGTGATGAACCTTGGTGCAAACAAGGTGATTGGGTTCTTATTGGTCGTTATGCAGGCTCAAGATTCTCTTTAGAAGATGATCATGAAGTCCGCATCATTAACGACGATGAGGTTATTGGAACTATTCTTAATCCAGATGACATTAAGTCTGCATAGGTGAAACATGAGCGAAGAAACATTAACAGAGGCATTGTCTAAGCTAGACGATGATAGCTCTGTAAGTAAGGCTGCAGTGCCTTCAGGCCGTAGAGTTGAGGAAGAGCTTCAAGAAGGAGACGCAATAATTGAGTTTTCTGAAGAGGAAGCGGAGGAAATTGCTCCTGTAACAGAAGATTCTGTGAAAGAAGAGTTTGATGCCCCGTATGAAAATCCTGAAGAAGAACTTTCAGAAGCTGAAGTAAAGGCAAAAACTGCACAAAGCAGAATTAACCAAGCGGTTAAGCAAGCTAAGGAATATCAACGCAGGGAACTACAAGCCCTGCAGTTTGCGAAAGAGTTGCGGGATCAGAACCAACAACTGTCTGATCAACTGCAAAACACTCAAGTGTCTGGCGCTGAACAAAACCTTAAGATTCAAGAAAGCTACGGAAATGAGTTTGCTACCCGCGTAGACACTCAGGCTGAAGCTGCTAAAAGAAATCTTAAGTCTGCGTATGAATCAGGTGACCCTGAAGCTATGGCTGATGCACAACAACTTCTCGCAAGAGCAGAAGCTGACAGAAGTGCATTGACCAAGTATCAACAGGAGCTTGAAGATTACAAAGTCCAGTATTCAAATTGGCAAGAACAACAGCGTTACGCTCAAGAGCAAGCGCAGCAGCAAGTTGAACCTGAATATCAACAACAGTATCAAGAACCGCAATATCAAGAACCTTCAGACAAGTCTCAAGAATGGGCTACGAAGAATGAATGGTTTGGTAAAGATAAAGTAATGACCAATGTAGCGTTTGCTATTCATCAAGATCTTGTTGATCAGGGTGTTGACTTAGAGTCAGATGAATACTACGCTCAAATTGATTCTCGTATGAGATCTGAGTTACCTCAGAAATTTAACGAGCAAAATTTCGCGGGAGGCAATCAACAATCCGTCCAAACGGTTGTCTCTGGATCGCGCACGACTGGAAGTGGACGCAATCAAAACTCTCGTAGAGTTGCACTGAACCCAAGTGAACAAGCATTAGCAAGGAAGCTTGGAGTTCCGTACAAAGAATACGCAAAACAGAAAATGAGGTTACAACGATCATGAGCGACGAGCAAAAGGCAGGCTCTAATAGAGCACCCAGAGGTAGCGGCGGAAGAACAGCTACTGAGGCTAGAAAACCATGGCGTAGACCTCAAGCATTGGAAACACCAGAACCGCCTCCAGGCATGAAGTATCGTTGGGTGAGAACCCACATGCGCGGTGAAGCAGATAAGACCAATGTCCACATGAGACTTCGTGAGGGGTACGAACCTGTACATCCTAGCGAAATCGAAGGCTACGATCTCCCTGTCTTAGACGAAGGAAGTCATGCTGGTACTGTGGGTGTAGGTGGTCTGATGCTTACCAAGATACCTGAAGAAACGGTGAACGAAAGAAATGCTCACTTTGAGCAGCAAACTAATCAACAGATGAACGCTGTTGATAATGATTTGATGCGCGATGAGCACCCTGCAATGCCAATCTCTAACGAGAGAAAGACGCAGGTTTCATTTGGTCGAGGCAGAAAGTAGCCTCGTTTTGATTGTGTTTATTAATTAGGAGATTCCAAAATGGCAAATCAAGATGCCGCATTTGGCATGCGTCCAGCACGAATGATAGGGGGAGCACCCTACACTGGCGGACAAAGCCGATATAGAATCGCCGCTAACTATGGCACTGCTATATTCCAAGGGGATATGGTTGCCCAAGTTACTGGTGGTACAGTAGAAGTTCACGCTGACGCAGGCACTGTGCCTATCGTTGGTGTATTTAACGGTTGCACCTATACCGATCCAACAACCAAGAAGACTGTTTTCAGTAACTTCTATCCAGCAAGCACTAATGCTTCTGACTTAATTGCTTTCATCATTGATGATCCAATGGTTGTATTTGAAATCCAAGCTACTATTGCGTTCCCGATTGCAGACTTGTTCGGCAACTTCGATATCGTTTATACGACAGCAGGAAGCACGGTAACTGGTATTTCTGGTGCTGAGTTACAGGTAACAGATGGTGGTACTGCCACTTCACTTGCTCTTAAGGCAATTGACATATCTGAAGATCCTGAAAACTCAGATGTAAGCGCAGCACATACCAATGTGTTGGTAACTATTCAAAACCACTTGTTCGGCGTTAAAGGCGCTGGTCTAGCTTAAGGGAGTTAATTCATGGCTATTTCAAGAGCACAATTAGCCAAAGAGCTAGAGCCTGGACTCAACGCTTTATTTGGCATGGAATACGCACGTTATGAAAACGAGCACGCTGAGATCTTTGAAACTGAATCTTCTGACCGAGCGTTTGAAGAAGAGGTTTTGATCGTAGGCTTTGGCAATGCGCGGGACAAGTCTGAAGGTCAAGGTGTCGGTTACGACTCTGCGTCTGAAGGTTTCACCGCTCGTTACACACACGAAACTGTTGCACTGGCTTTCGCTTTGACGGAAGAAGCAGTAGAAGATAATTTGTATGACCGCCTTGGCGCACGTTATACAAAGGCTCTTGCACGCAGCATGGCACACACCAAGCAAGTTAAAGCTGCTAACGTCTTGAACAATGCGTTCAATTCTAGCTTTGCTGGCGGTGACGGTGTTGAGTTGATTGATGATGCACACCCCTTAGCTGGTGGTGGTACATTCTCAAATCGTCCTTCAGCGTACTCAGATTTGAACGAAACATCTCTAGAAGATGCTTTGATCAACATCTCTACGTTTGTTGATGATCGAAACATGATCTTGGCTCTGCAAGGAACCAAGCTTATTGTTCCACCTCAACTTCAGTTTGTTGCTGATCGTCTATTAGAAACACCAGGGCGTGTAGCTACAGCGGACAACGACATCAATGCTATTAGAAACATGGGACTGTTGCCACAAGGCTACGCAGTAAACCATTTCTTAACAGACACTGATGCTTGGTTTGTCTTGACTGACTGCCCAGATGGTCTAAAGCACTTTGAGCGTAGCCCGATTTCAACTTCTATGGAAGGTGACTTCGACACAGGCAACGTGCGATACAAGGCTCGTGAACGCTACAGCTTCGGCTTTAGTAACCCACGCGCAGTGTTCGGATCGCAAGGTGCGTAATTGTTTCATGTGAAACAATAAAGAAAGGGGGCATTTGTTGCCCCTTTTCTTTATGTGTGATATAAAAAGTTATTCCTGACAGGCGCATACCGTGCCTGACACTAGCCACGACAGGAGATCCTCATGGCGAATACAACCTTCAATGGTGCAGTCCGTTCCGAGAACGGTTTTAAAGTTATTTCTAAAAGCTCAACAACTGGTGCAGTTACCGATGTAGTCGATATTGCTTCTACTGGTATCGTAACCGCTAAGTATCTTAAGCACGTTGGGTACGCGACTGGCGTTACTGTAAACAGTACTGCTGGTGATAGCCCGACTATAGGTGAGTTTACTCAGCCTGCTAACACAATTATTACTGACATTAAGATCTTTTGTGATGTTGCTCCAGTTATTGGAACGGGTGATATTGGCTATGAAGTTGGCACTTCTAGTTCTGGCGCACAAATCGTAGCGGCTCAGACTGATGAAATTCTTGATGGCGGCACAACGGTTGTTGCACACAACGTAACCATTACTGCGCTAGTGCTTCAAACACAAGATGGCACTACCGCGCCTGCTTCTGTGCAATACACAGACACCGCAAGAACTATCTTCTGCAACATCACCAATACCGTTGATGCCACCACCGCTGGTTCGTTCACATTCATCATTGAGTATGTGCAGATCGCTTAATTAGGAGATTCTTATGGCTGACGCAGTCACTTCACAAACCATTCAAGATGGTCAGCGAATAGCTATTCTGAAATTTACCAATGCCAGCGATGGCACGGGTGAGTCAGCAGTCAAAAAAGTAGATGTTTCAGCCTTGAGTGCCAATTCTGCGGGTTTGTCATGCAGCCGCGTGACGATCAACCGAATCTGGTGGCAGTGTACTGGAATGTCCGTGAAGATTGAGTTTGACGCAAGCGCCAACGTGTTGGCTATCGGCTGAGGACAGTAACGGGTATCACGACTACAGTGATTTCAGCGGCATTCCAAACAATGCTGGAGATGGAAAAACTGGCGATGTAATGTTCACCACCATTGGTGCAAGCAATACTGATACTTACACTGTCATTGTTGAAGTCTTAAAGAGTTACTAATGACTACTTCAGGAAGTAGGGACTTTGAGCCAGATGTCGCGGAATACATTGAGGAAGCATTTGAAAGATGTGGCCTTGAATTCCGCACAGGCTACGATGGTGTAACAGCTAGGCGTTCGCTCAACCTGCTTTTTGCTGACTGGGCAAACAGAGGGTTAAACCAGTGGACGGTAACCAATACAGCAACAACCCTTACTCAGGGTGCTGAGTTTATTGAGTTATCTGGCAGCACCATTGATGTTCTTGATGTTGTCATTAGGCGAACTGATGGCACAACAACCACTGACATAAGCATGGATCAAATTGGTAGGTCTGAGTATTGGAACCTTCCAAATAAATCTACCCAGTCTAGGCCAACTCAATGGTTTCTTGATAAGCAAATAACACCCAAGCTTTACATTTGGCCTGCATCTGAAAATGCTACTGACCAGTTGATTATTAATCGACTTGTTCGCATAGAAGATGCTGACGCAAGCGTTAATACGGTAGGCGTGCCATTTAGGTTCTACCCATGTCTAGCTGCTGGATTGGCGTATTACATTGCGCTTAAGAAAGCCCCAGACCGCGTACAGATGCTTAAGGGCTTGTATGACGAAGAGTTTGCCAGGGCTGCAGACCAAGATCAAAGTAGGGCTTCATTAACAATCTCACCTGGTCTTAGGTCTAGGATAGCGTAATGTCTTTTGCGTCTGGCAAATACGCTCTTGCCATCTGCGACAGGTGTGGCTTTGAGTACAAATACACTAGCTTAAAGAAAGAGTGGACTGGCTTTAGAGTTTGCAACGAGTGCTTTGAAGTAAAACATCCACAGCTTGAGCCTGTTAATCATATTGCTGATGCTGAAGCTTTGCAGCACCCAAGACCGGCAGTAAATGCGGCAGATGTTGCTGGCGCAGGCGTTGTAAGGACGATTGATGCCAATCAGATGATGTCCACCACAGGCGATCCAATAGGGTCAGAATTTAGTCAAGACGCTTCTACAGGCGAAATTGGTACGGTAACGGTGGTTATAACATGAGTTTTACATTAGCAACATTGAAGTCAGCGGTACAAGATTACTGCGAAACTGCAGAAACTACCTTTGTATCTGACCTAGATATATTTATAAAAGAAGCTGAAGAGCGGATCTTAAAGAATGTAGAACTGCCCGTGTTTAGAAAAAACGTCACGGGTACTGCAACCACAAGCAACCCATACGTTTCTACGCCATCTGACTTCTTGGCTCCTTATAGCTTTGCTGTAATTTCAAGCAGCATATATTCGTACCCACTTCTTAAGCACGTTTCTTTTATAAGAGACTACACGCCAAACGCATCTACTACAGGCTTGCCAAAGTATTATGCATTGTTTGATGACACCACATTCTTGGTAGCGCCTACCCCTGACGCTGATTACACAATAGAATTACACTACAAGTTTAGGCCAGCATCACTAACCACAACTTCAGGGTCCGAAACCACTTGGCTTTCTGACAATGCACCAGATGCGCTTTTGTACGGTACACTTGTAGAAGCGGCAACATTTCTAAAGGTTCCAGAAGAGATTGGCCAGTACGAGCAAAGGTTTATTGCCGCTACCGCTGCGCTTAAGAAGCTTGGCGAAGGTTATGGCGCTCGTGATGAATTTAGATACGATATTTCTAGGGGATAACATTGGCATTTTTTGAAGCTCCAAAACTTGAGATTGGTAATGTATTAGTAACGACTACAACTAATAAAGGGCATGACCCTGAGTTTTGGGCGCAAACAATAGCTGACAGAGTTGTAAGCGTTGGCGGTAATTGTCATCCTGCTATTGCTCAACAGGCAGAAGAGTTTAAAGAGGCGGTTAAGGCTACGGCTTTACACTATATTAAAGAAGCAATTAAAAGCGATAGGACTACACTTACCGCTGAATTTGAACGTCAAGGCCATAAGGATATGGCTGATATAATTAGGAGGCTATAATGGCTATTAGCACTGCAATGTGTACTTCGTTTAAGGTTGAGATTTTAAAGGGTGTTCATAATTTCACCGCTGCGGGAGATCAGTATAAACTTGCGCTGTACACAAGTTCCGCAACATTGGGCGCAGCTACAACTGCTTACACAAGCTCTAATGAAGCCAGTGGTACAAACTACACTGCAAAGGGTGCGTTCTTAACGTCTATAACTCCAGTGGCTAGTGGCACAACTGCTCTTGCTGACTTTGCCGACCTTACATTTTCAAATGTAACAATCACTGCAAATGGGGCGTTAATTTACGGTGAGGCTTTATCTGGCGATCCTAGCGTATGCTCGTTAGCTTTTGGTGGAGATAAGACTTCTACCGCTGGTGACTTTACTATTCAGTTTCCTACTGCTGACGCATCCAACGCGATTATTCGCATCGCATAGGGCATAACGTGTGGCAGATATTAGCGGATGGGGCAGAGGTACTTGGGGCGAAGCTGGATGGGGTGAAACAATCCCAGTCACTGTCACGGGTGTCGCAGGCACTTCGGGTATCGGGTCTGTCACAGTTTCGGCAGCGGCTGATGTTACCCCTACAGGCGTTGTCGGTACGGGCGCGGTCACTACAGTCACGGTTGATGCCGAAGCAAATGTTGCCGTCACGGGAGTTGTTGGCACGGGCGCGGTCACTACCGTCACTGTGGATGCTGCGGCTAATGTTTCGGTTACAGGCGTTGCGGGGACAGGTGCAATTGGCACAGTCATTCCCGTATCAAACAACACTCTCGCTGTCACAGGGGTACAAGGAGTCGGTGGAGTCGGTACGGTATCGACTACAGCCGATGCGAACATTATCCCTACTGGCGTTAGTGGTACTGGCGCAAGTGGTCCGTCAAATGTATGGGGTCTTATCATCCCTGGTCAAACAACAACTTGGTCGGCTGTTTCAAACGCCAAACTGGTCGGCTGTTTCAGACAGTCAAGACCCTAATTGGGAAGAGGTAGCATAAAATGGCAACTTACGTTAATGATTTACGCTTAAAAGAGATTGCCACGGGCGATGAAGCGGGTACTTGGGGAACGAGTACAAATACAAATTTAGAACTTATTGCTAACGCAATGGGTGTCGGTGCAGAGGCCGTAGCCAACGCCAGTACACACACTATTACGATGGCAGACGGTGCAGCCGATGAATTTAGATCTACGTTTTTACGCCTAACGGGTGGTGGTCAGGCTTGTACAGTTACACTGGCTCCCAATACGCTATCTCATACATGGATCATGCGTAACGAGACTGCTGCCGCACTGACGCTTACTCAAGGCTCTGGGGCAAACGTAATCATAGCTGCTGGTCAGACTAAGATTGTAGCTACGGATGGTGCAGGATCAGGCGCGATTGTTTACGAGATGGATGACCTTGAGCTTGCTGGTAACTTAACTGTTGCAGGCGTTCTTGACGTTGACGGCACTGCAAACTTAGACGTTATAGACGTTGACGGCGCAGCAAATTTCGCAGCCGATGTAACCTTTGCAGACGGCGCAGATATTATTACTGCATCAGCAGGAACCTCTAACTTCCGCGCAGGTGTCAACGCAGGTAACAGCATCACCTCTGGCGGCAACTACAACGTGGTTGTGGGCGATGAAGCGGGTACGGCTTTGACTACTGGTACAGACAACACGTTTGTGGGGTCAAACGCTGGTGATGCTCTAATTGATTCTGACCATAATACAGCAATAGGACACCAATCACTCACAGCAGATACTAAAGGAAGCAAATCAACTGCTGTAGGTGCGTTTTCTTTAAATGAAACTTCACAACGGCTACGGACACTTACAATACAGCAGTTGGTTATGCCGCAGGTACAGCAGTCACCACGGGAATCCAGAATACATTCTTAGGGGGTCTTGCTGGTGATGCAATTACAACTGGTGATAACAACGTAGCTTTAGGCGCAGGCGCTTTAAGCACAGAGGACGCAGGAGGCAGGTCAATTGCTGTAGGCGTGAATGCACTTTCACAACAAAATGTCGATGGCACCCCTTACAACGTAGCTGTCGGACACGAAGCAGGTAAGGCAGTCACCACAGGCACAAACAATACCTTTGTTGGTGGATTAGCAGGTGATGCTTTACAGATGCTGATTTTAATATTGGTATAGGTAAAAATGCTTTAGGCTCTGACACGCTAGGAAGTAAGTCAACTGCAATAGGTACTTTTGCTTTAGAAACTCAAAACTTCACTACGGCTACGGATTCTTTAAATACCGCCGTTGGTTATGCCGCAGGTCTGTCAGTCACCACGGGAATCCAGAACACCCTCTTGGGCGGTCTTGCAGGTGATGCAATTACGGATGCGGACTTTAACGTGGCTGTTGGGTACTTAGCTGGAAGGTGATGTGAGAGGAGTCACACCACTAGCGTTGGTTACGGAGCATTAGCTAACCAAAACTTCACAACGGCTACAGATACTTACAATACAGCAGTTGGCTCTCTGGCGGGTGTAGCAGTCACCACGGGAATCCGTAATACCCTCTTGGGCGGTGAAGCTGGTGATGCACTCACAGACGCTGATGACAACGTGGCTGTTGGAGCCTTGGCGCTTAGTGGGGATACGTTAGGAAGTAGAAGCACTGCCATTGGTAGGGGCGCACTTAAAGTACAGAACTTTACCACGGCTACGGATGCTTACAATACAGCAGTTGGCTACAGTGCAGGTGAGTCAGTCACCA
>UEXL01001267.1_pt1 | contig 23505 bp, 26 predicted proteins | sample 1796671 | NCBI WGS metagenome assembly UEXL01 (sample SAMEA4772471, study PRJEB27181) | metagenome | reverse complement strand
AACTCCTCAACAAGATTCTCTTCTACCTCTGCTTCCAAGGTTACCTTTGCCATATCGTACTGCTCCACTCGCGTATTTATTTATCATCTGTTAGAGTCCGTTTTGACCCTTGTTGCTTTGGGTTCCCCGTAATGTGTGTGCCTTCCTCACCCGCTTTGACACGCACCTCTTGCGGGGTTTTTTATACCCCACACATACCCTCGCACTCATCACCAAAGTCCATCACCACCTGTCCTTCTGCTGGATCAGAAAGATCTGCGTCTTTGAGCGGCACAAGTGATCGATGTATGTAGATCTTACTGGTGGTGCCACGAAAGTTATCCCGTATATGCTCATCCACCTGAACCGCTTGGTTCCATGACTTCTCATCTGTTGCTTTCATCTCCCGCCAGAATGCGTTGTCATGATACGGGCAGAAGGTACATGCGCTCTTCTTTGGCAGTTCGTTATAGCCGTTCTCCCTCATCCAGCGAAGGCAGTGCCAACGTGACATGCGCTGCTCGATCAAAGGCCACCTGTTGTTAACCCATTTCTCTGGAGCGTCCTTCATGCGCTGTATCTCATCAGTACTGATACCTATCCACTGCTCCACGCTATCCGCTGGGATACGTTGCCCTTTCTTATAGCCCAGCAACTCACGAATCTTTCGCTGTATTGGTGTCACCTTGTAGTCGCGGGTACACTGGCGCATGAGTATGCCCTCGCCCACGCCACTAGGTGACGCAGTAAAGAAGGGCGGTGATGCGCTCCGATTGTCAGGGTTCATCACATCTTCAAACAGATTCCCCCTAGTCACACGAATCACTGGGAAAGGTAGCTGTTTCTCTAGCCAGTCAAGCCAGAAGTAAAGGTGATCAGGTTCTGCCTGTGTGTCAGCGAAGATGGCATAGTCAGGCATAGGGGTTATCTGCCCCTTAGCCGCCATCAACGCCATGACACTCGACTGCACACCTGCTCCAAGGCTTAGTACTACAAGTTTGTTCATTAATTTATACTCTCCCGTCTATAAAGTCTTGCGGCCAACACCGCAGACAAGAGTGCAACCGCGCCAGTACACAGCACCATCGCAGCTATCTTAACGCGCATGTACACCAGCATCAGGCTTTCTTGACCGCTTGCCTTAGCTCCTTCTAAACTATCTCTTTCCTTAACGCGGAAGTTAACAACAGGCTCAACATGCCGCTCAACAACCACAGCCTTCTTAGCTCTATCCCACGGAGCAACAGGCAACTCACTCACAGAAAACTTCTTAAGCTTATTGCCTGTGACCACCAATTGTTTTCTATGACGCATGTTACTAAGTGCAGTCCCAAGTTGTTCATGGCTGACCTACCTCGATGCTTTAACTCTATGACTATTGCCTTTCGGGTTATAGGTCTACCTACTTGCTGCAATACCTCATACACCCACCTACTTATCTTTGGTCGCTTTGATTCACTCATTCCTCAGACTCCCATGGTCTTGTCATTTCATTTGATTCAAGGTAATGCCAGACCGCCTTGCCTGGAACAGCATGCGTCTTGACCAAGTTACCTTTATATTTCTGAACATAAGACACTGCCTTTTGCCCAGCCTTATCACCACTGTTCATGTTGGCTTTGCTTAAAGCTTCCTTAGCCAGTAGTTCTAATTCTTTTCTGATATAAAACTTTGTGCTGCTCATAGCACTAACCACCACGTTGGCAATGGCTACCTCATCTTCTTCAGTTAACTGGGGTCTAGTGTTGCGCTGCGTTAGGTCTGACACCTTCCACATACCATCATCAAAGTCGAAGCTGGCTAAGTGTTCTTTAGGCTCCATAGCATTACGCGCTTCATAGAACACAGACACGTTTGATTTATCACCACCTAGCTTGATACCACTATCAAACCAACCGGCGAACACAGAACCACCACGCGCCGACATGAACGTCTTATCGTCTGCCCGTTCCTTGCCTGTGTGGTGGGCTATGATCACGGTCACGTTGTGCATATCCATCAGCATATCTACGCGATCCAGCAGCTTGCGTATCTCTGTGTTGCTGTTCTCTTCCCCGTCAAAGAAGTTAATGATGGGGTCGATCATCACGATGTCTGGTTTGTGAAACGCGATCTCTTGACTGAACTGTTCTATGTCTTGGTCACGCATTAGGTTCTTTCTCAGCCGACCACTGATGATCAGGTTGTTGTGACCCATCCTTCGCAGGTCATCATCAAACTCAAACCGCTTGTAGTAGGTATCTATTCTGCGCTTGAGAAACTCTGCAATGATCTCTGCCTGAAACCACATCACCTTCAATGGCCTACTGAACTCTACATCCATGAAGTCTGTGCCGGTGGTAGCTCCCGCTGCGAATGCACCCAACCAATTGGACTTACCTATCTTTGGCTTGCCAAGCAGTAACACCCGCTCTTCTGGAATATAAATGCATCACCCCAGAACTGCTCGATGCCATCATCGTTCATGTCCACCCATTCAGTGTCGCTGAACGGCTTTAACCCTAGTGGGCCTGATGACTTATCCTCTTCACCCTCACGCTTCTTCTCTTCTATGGGATCTTCTTGTGATTGAATGACCTTAAGATCTTCATTGATATCTGTCTGCCACTTGGATGTCTCCCACCCAAGCACCCCTGCATTCACATCATCTGGGTGTCGTTTGATATGCCCGTTGATTATGCTGATGGCTGTACGGGTAACCTCGATCAAGTCCATGGGTGGGAAGCATGTTTGGTTCCAGTCCTGCGCCTTGATCAATACCTCGCGCATACCCCAGCCTTCTTTCACCCACTTGCCTATGAGCCTTGCCAAGGTATCGTTGCGAGTACCCTGTTCCTGTGGTGCCTCAGTCAGTTTGTCGCGTATGCTCTCAACCTTGCTGCCCGTGTTGAACACATGCATCATTTGCAGATCGTTATCGACTAGGGCGGGGAGATCATCCATGCCACCTACGGCATACTGTTCATCGCATGTCATCACATAACCATGTGAAGGGGCGACCATTACATACCCGCCATCACCACGGACATCGAGCTTGTTGAGTCCCGCGCTATTACGAATAAGGGTAGAGCCAAGGCTATAGAAGTAGTGAGCACCACCCCGTGGGGTTGTCTGTTTCAGTGGCGTTCTTGTAATTGCACCAGCGTCTATCCAGTTCACAGCGTCATCACTGTCTGCATCTACTACCGCAAAGGTAATGCCAGTGATCGCCGCCCAGTTTGCCAGTGGGTATTGGCTGTGCCACTGCTTGATCTCATCTTGAGATGGCTGGATCTTTTGATAGTGCTGCCACTTTACCCGTGGTGTCTTGGCCCACTTAGCTTTGAGTTCATCCTCTGAATCAAATGGATGCCTGGTGCGGAAGTATTGCGGCACCACTTCACTTGGTGAGCCACAAGGGATGATGTGCATACCCTGCTCCCACATATCAAAGAGCAGTTCTTCCTTTGCTTCGGGCGACATAGGCCCGTCATAGCTACTAGCTAGAAAAGGCATCATCAAGATTTCCGTCCGACCCAATACCTCTGGTCATCACCGCGAGATGACTCGATAGTCATGCCTAGTTTGTATGCTGCCGCCCTAATACACCTGACTTCTTCTTCACTGTTCAAGAACACGCTGTCACCTATAGCCATCTTCTTCAAAAGCTTTTGCCATTTACCCTGCCCCTTAGTAGGGTGACTTGGCTTCGGCACGTTTTGCTCAATCATAAATTCCATGACACTTCTTTTTGTTAGCTAAGTTGCCTCATACTACTCATGTAATATCCGTTTGTAAAATTATTTTATAAAAAGGTATTGCACCTTGGTGGGCTTTGGTGCACTATCGGTTTTGTAGAGAGATGAGTTAGACAGAAGAAAGGAAAGAAGCATGACAAGCATGAAGTGTTTGGCGCTGCAATTAGTGGGTGCAAAAAGCAAGAAGGCAGAGATAGAGAAAACGATCAGGAAGCTGAACCGTGAACTCTTGGATACGAAAGAAGTAAGTGCAATGCTTGCTCCGATCCATAATGAAGGTGGGGAAAGAACAGTAGATGGTATTACTGTAGAGATGAAGAGAGATCACATCTGGGATCAAGTCATCCTCGATGAGGTATCTGAAGCAATTCCAAAGCAAGACTGGCCCTCCTTTTTAACTCAGCAAACTACATACAAAGTTGATATGCGTGCATTCAAAGATTATGCATTAGCTCATCCAGAGCTTGCATCTAAATGGCATGACGCACATTCAATTAAGTTAGGTGACCCCAAGGTCAAAGCAATCAACGCTGAAAAACTACTTAAAGAGGAGGACTAATATGTCTTTACTTCAGCAGGTTACGAGTACCCGCGAAAGCGGTGGGCCAATACCCCCAGTGCGGATTAACATCCAAGGCACAGATGGTATAGGTAAGAGTACGTTTGGTGCTAACGCAGACCAATCGATCTTCATTCAAGCGGAGGACGGTCTGTCTTTCATTGATGCGCCAAGGTTTCCTCAAGCTAATACTTGGGAAGATCTTATTGAGCAGGTGAAGACGCTTGTGACTGAAGACCATCCGTATAAGACGGTTGTTCTGGACACCACTGATGCTGCCGCCAAGTTGGGTGAAGCATATGTGTGTACTCAGAATGGCTGGACAAGTGCGGCAGATCCCAAGGCGGGGTACGGCGCGTTCTATGTAGCTGAAGAGAATGCATGGGTTCATCTGTTGAATGGGTTGAACGTAGCTCACACACAGAAAAGCATGAACATCATTCTGTTGAGCCACGTTGCATCTAAGGCGTACAAAGATCCAGAGTTGGAACCTTATGATCGCTGGGAGATGCGCTGCAATAAGAAGGTCAACGCCCTTATTAAGGACTGGGTTGATTTCAATCTGTTCGCTAACTATGAAACCACCTTAATCAAGGATGGTCAGAAGGCGCGTGGTGTGAGCTACGGTAATCGCAGTTTGTTTACCAAGTTCGCAGCAGCGTATGACGCGAAGTCTCGTATAGATCTTCCACAGAAGATTGAGTTCTCATGGCAATCCTTTATGGATTCCTACACCGCAGCATTGTCTGCAAACAAAAACGAAGCAGCTTAAGGAGCAGCATTATGGGTCTATTAGATCAAGGGATCGATGTAAGTAACATCGAAGCAAGTACAGGTGGCGGTGGTTCTGAGCCGTTCCCAGCAGGTGATTACACTTTGTCGGCAGCTATGTACGAAGAGCAGCAGTCTAAGGCTGGCAACGACATGATCAAGATTGAGTTCAACGTAGTTGGGCCAAGCTATGCAGGTCGTAAGATCTGGGATTACTTCGTGCTCAACAATCAAGTGGGCGTGTCTCGCTTGAAGGGATTCATTGGGGCCACTGGGCAGGATGTATCACAGACGTTGAACACCGACATGCTTCGCGCTGCGATGGGTAAGCAGTTCACTGCAAGCATCAAGGTTGAGCCTGGTTCTGGTCAGTATGGACCAAGCAACAAGATTGCTGGGTACAAGTCTGGTGCTGGACCTGCACAACCACACGCTCAGACTGAGCAGCCACAACAGGCACAGGCTACACCAGCCGCTGGCCTAGAGACTGCAAGCTGGTCTTAACTAAGTAGTAAGGCCAAGGGAGATTCCTACTTCCTAGTAACACTTGCCCGTCAGTGTGGCCGAAGACGGGACTAGTTTAAGGCCGCCAATTTTCGGCGCATTCTGATCTTGGTTGGCAATCAGTTTGCAATGAAAATGGGATGTGCACCTTTCCTGTCAGGTGGGCCGAAGGCAGGGCTAATATAATTCTTTTGCGTAAAAGCATTACGCTAAAGAAAAGTATGTATAGCCTCCACTAGGCGGGGCTGTTTTTAAAAACCAAAGCAACAAGAGATAGATATGAAAGCACCAACAAAAAAAGAAGTGACAGAGCAGTTGAAAGAAGAGATCAGGTCACGCAGCTTAGATCAAGAGCATCACATCAACACTGTGAAGCAACTTAGCGCAGCAGAGAAGCGCATCGAAGAGCTTGAGCAGTTAACCAAAGGCACTGATGTCTTTCAAGTGTCGCACCCTGCCAATTTATTTTGGCATCGATACGCTGACCACGGTCTGCGAATCTACACGCATGGGGATGACCATGATGACAGCAAGCAATTGCTGACTAGGATACCCCTTTTTTACTAACTACCACGGCGAAGCGGATACGCAGAGCAAGATAGAAATCTTGTTGAAGTTGCAGAAGCTTTTGTCTGAAGCCTACGAGTCTTTCCCTGATGAATATATTGGGGTGGAGATCTTCATGGCTGAAAATGGTGTGAACTGCTAGATGAATGACGCTTACCAAGAATGGCTTGCTAAAGGTAACAAGCCAACTCAACTCCCAGATGATGCAACGGTTGGCAAGACTAGGCCGTGCATCAATTGCGGGGAAGCTTAAGCCAGCGTCTGAGTTTACTCAGTTCAAGGGCCGCTTGAAGTGTCAATCTTGCTACCAAAGAAGAAGTGAGGGCTTTGCAAAGAAGGAGTGATAATGACTGACATAGATGAAGTCAGAAGAAAGTCGGAGGCAAGTAACCCTTGCGCCCCGTGGAACGTAAAGGACGCAGAGTTCTGTGATAAGCATCCTGATGTAGAGATGGAGTCTGATGAGTATGAAGACTGTGACTCACCAACTGGATGGTATACCCATGAATCTTGCCCAGTGTGCGAGGCGCTTGCTCACCTAGATTATGGGCAGTTGTATTGCACAGACTGTTACAAGCCCGACCTTGAGTACGATCTAGGCGAGGGGTTCTATTGTTTAAATTGTGAAGAGTATGCCGAAGGCGTTAATACTCATGGAGCTATTGTAAAATGAATGAAGAATTTGAAATTGAAATGCCTGGTGCAAACGAAGAATACCAGTACGCCCTTGAACTTATTAAGAACATGGCAGGTATTGCAGATGATCTAGATCCTGATGTGTTTGCAGAAACCATGATGATCTATGCAGCCACTTACCTCATAGCTAATGAGCGCATTGAGTTCTTAAGCCCTTTCTTATTAACAACCCTGAAACAAATTGAAGATCAATTAGAACCAGTGGTATGTCACTAATGAAGTTAAGATACTATCAAGAAGAAGCTATTGATGCTGCGCTGCACTGGTTTAAAACCCAAGACACGCACCCACTGATCGTCCTACCCACAGGTGCTGGCAAGACTGTAGTCTTTGCTAACCTGATCAAGCAGTTGTTTGAACGAGAGCCTGATTGCAGGGTTTTAATTTTGGCACACCGGCAAGAGCTTGTGTCACAGGCAGATGACAAACTCAAGAAAGTTTGGTCATGCGCCCCGTCAGGCATCGTGGCTGCTGGACTTAACCAGTTTGAAGTAGATGCCCGTATTGTTATCGCCAGCCGTGACACCTTGGCCACACCAAAGCGTTTGGGGTCTAGCGGTCACTTCGATTACATCATTGTTGATGAAGCCCACCACGTTGCGCCAGATCCAAAGACACGTTACCGCAAGATCTTTCAACACTTTGATGATGAACAATGGATTGAGCCTAAGATTCTAGGCGTAACAGCTACACCATTTCGCATGGGCCAAGGCTTTATCTATGGCCTAGATGATCACTTCTTCTCAGGCGTAGCTTACAAGGTAGGTATACCTGAGATGATCAAGCAAGGTTATCTCTGCCGCTTGTCTGCATTCCAAGTAGCAGATGATGCCGTGATCGATGCATCTACTGCGCGGGTCAAGTTCAAAGGTGGCGACTATCGTGAGTCCGACATTGCCAAGCTTGCCATGGAAGATCAGACCATGCTGGCCATCATCAATGACTGGATAGACAAGGCGTACAGCAAGGGCAGACTGAGCAGTGTGTTCTTCTGTATCACAGTGGACCATGCCAATAAGATGTGCATGTACCTGCAGCAAGCAGGCATTGAGGCCGCTGTAGTGACGGGGGAAACCCCGCAAGCAGAGCGAGAAGATATCCTTGAGCGTTTTGAGGACGGCAAGATCAACGCGCTATGTAACGTAGCTGTTCTCACTGAAGGCTGGGATGCCCCGCGAACTGACTGCATAGCACTACTCAGACCCACTAAATCGCTTGGCCTGTACATACAGATTTGTGGTCGAGGCATGCGTACTTGGGGTGACAAGAAAGACTGCATGCTACTGGACTATGGCGAAAACATGCAGCGCCATGGGTGTATTGATACAGCTAAACCACCAACGCCTGAGAAGGAAGAGAGCAAGACTCCCAAGATATGGATCTGCGATGAGTGTGTAGGTGTGAACGACAACGATGTATACACCTGTGTTGAGTGTGGCGCTGATCGTGTGAAGCAGATGGTGAAAGAGCAGCAACTACTGATAAGCGCGATGGAAGAAGAGAAGGATGCCGCCACATCCAGGCAAGCAGCCGCAGGTTCTGTCTTATCAGATGAACTAGAAGATCCCGCTGAGAAGTTAGAGAAGATTAAAGACATTGACTATGTGACTGCTGAGAAAAAGGTATCGAAGAGTGGCAATGAATACCTTAACGTCATGTTCTCAAGTCCAGGCGACTACTGGCCACAAAATATGCCTATCATGCTGGGCATGAAGGGTAAGGCTGGAATGATGGCAGAGAAGAAGTGGAGGGCGCTGACCAAGCAATACAGATGCCCTGCAGACATTGACTGGGCTGTACACCAAGTAAACGTGCAGAACAATATGAATCACATCAAACAAATCACTGTAAGAAAAGAGGGGAAATATTGGAATGTTATCAGCGTCCATTTTTGAAAAGATCGATGAAGCCATTGCCGCAAAGGAAGGCCGTAACCGTGGCCACCTAGGGTTCAGTGGCATAGGAGATGATGATGAGTACCGACAGTGGATGGGATTCCGCTGGTGCTTACCATCTACATTCGGCGGCAGGATGCTGCGCCTGTTTGACTTGGGCAACCGCATCGAGGACCAGATCGTAGATAACATCCGCGACACTGGGATTATATCTATTGCCTCACATGATGCAGATGGCAACCAGTTCAGGGCATCGTTCCTTGGCGGTCACTTCGCAGGCTCCTGTGATGGCCTTCTCAAGGGCGTACTGCCACCCCCTGATGAAGAGGTTGTTCTTCTCATGGAGGTCAAGAGCGCCAACGACAAGCGGTTTAAAGAACTAGTTAAGCTACAAAGCTACGAGGACTGGAGCGATTCATATCGTGTGCAGATCCATGCTTACATGGGCGCGCTTGGTTTGACCAAATGTATGGCTGTGGTGATGAACAAAAACAACAGCGAGATATACTCTGAAATCATCGATTACAAGCCACAAATCTGGGAACGTGCTCAAGAGAAAGCTGAACGCATCATCTGCAGCGATAGGCCAGACATTGGCACTCGCCGCTCAGAGAAAGATTGGCGTATGAAGAATGAGCCTAGCGTGTACAAGGACATCTACTATGGTCGGCGCTTACCTGAGTCAGTCAACTGCAGGAACTGTGTGCATGTGAAGCCGCTTACTAACTCCAATGGCGCGGTTTGGTACTGTAACCGCAGTAATAGATCCATACCAATTGAAGAGCAGCCACTGGGCTGTAAGGACCATATGTGGATACCCGCACTGGTCAACGCAGACCATATGCCTGAGAGAAGCACGCCTGATGGCATGGCTTATCAAGCAGGTATCTTGGAGTTCTTCAATGGCAAAGGCCCAGAAGGGGCTGAGTATGAGTACAGTAGCGCAGAGATGCGGAGTTATCTAAGACTAACTTCAATACCCAGATGATGATCGAGGGCGAGAAGATTAGGGCTGAGTTTCCAGGTAGCTACTATGACAACATGGATGAGAGCACGCCTGGGTTTTAGTCCCAGGATCGTGGGTCTTTAACAATCAGTATCTTGGTCCCTGGGTATAGCGCCTCAACAAGCTTCTTCTTGAGCGTGAATACTTGGGTGATCATACCCTTAGTATCTTCTACCACCACCTCACCATCGCGCTTGTAGCGGAAGTCTGCAACGTATGAGCAGATCTTTTTGTCCTCGCCATCTACTGTGACTATGCAGGGAAAGTCTACCTGTACCTCTAGATCAGAGATCTCACCGGCATCTTCGTAACGCCTAAGTATTTTATAGCGTGCCGCCTCAAGCTTTGAGTCGAACATGATGCCATCGTACTCAGTCTTCTTGGCGAAGTACTTACTCTTTTTCGGTGCGCGTTGAGGGATCAAATTAATCTATGCCCATGAGTTTGTTTAACTCTACCTGCTTCAAGGCATCTATGCCACGGTCAAAGAGTGACTGAGGCGGTGCCGGTGGTGTAGGAGCGCCTGCTTGAGGTGGCCCAGGGAGTGTGCCAGCTTGTGCTGGGGGCATTGGAGCGGAAGGCTGTGCCTGTGCAGGGGGTTGAGCCGCAAGTTGTTGTGCAGCTTGTGCTTCGGCTGCAGCTTCTGGTCTGAACTGCTTGCCTTGTACACTCCTGTAAGCTTCACTCATCGCTGCCATATCAAAAGGATTAGACAATTTATTTTCATTTGCTCTAGCCGCAAACATCATGGTTTCTCTGCTTGGGAAGAATGCGTTAAACCTACCTGACATCATCGCGCCAAGGTTGGGAGTCTTTGCTTCTCTTAATGGGCGTATAATCTTTGCGTCAGAAAGGCCAAGAGTACGAGCATCCTCAATGGCCATGTTTAAATCACGAAGCGCCTTAAACCTTTGTTCGTTAGCAGAAATGTACGCCTTGGTTAGTTTTTCAGCGTCAGCACTGCCTCGCGTTTTTGCAACCCTGTTGAATATGCCAGACGCATCACGAACCTGCCTAGATGCCTCATACCCTCGATACATTAACGATGTTTCTATTGCAGACTTAACTGTTTTAACACCAGTGAGGGCTTCCATAAATTCACCTGCAGCATCGATGCGTACCCCTGATCTTTTTACAGCATCAGACTCATCGATTACGCCAGCGGATAAGCCAATAGCTTTAGGAAGATCTCTAACTTTAAAGTCAAGTCCACCAGGCAGCGGAGATGTAACTGTTGAAGTTATATCAATTGGACTTACTCCAGGCATTAGTCCTTCAGCAAAGTGAGCAAACTGCTTGCCGACTATATCCCCAAAGGGATCGCTAGTATTATAGATAGACCTTCCGAACTTTGTTTCGTTACGCATCATGTCAAGAATCTTTTCTGTCATGATGGACTCACCAAGAAAGGGCGAGAAGAACTCTCTACCACTCTCCATTGCCGCATTAGCCGCTATTTCAGTTAATTCTTTTTCGCTAGTGATTCCGCTATTAACAGCATTAAGTATTGCGCGTGCAGGTCTAGTTAAGTAGTCGTAAGGATTGGTGTAAGAAAAATTGTAAAAGTCTGTAATATTTCCATCTTTGTCTGTGGCGATAGGGATAAGCATGGCGTTGCGCTCCCAGTCTGCAGCGAATGAACGCTTGTATGCATCAACCTGCTCCATAGTAGACCCTGTAAGCGCAAGGCCACCAGTCATTAGGCCACCATACAACCCAGCATCTACAGTCATTGATCCCATCAACCGGCGCATGCCAATAGACCGAATAGCCTCTGAACTACTGCCCAACTCTTTAATGGCTCTGCCATAAGTATTGGCGCTCGTTCTTAATACCTCTGCAGGAAACGCAACAAAGTTACCTACAGGCAATCTTCTTAACTGCTTAATGAATTCAGGAACTCTTGCGTAGTTAGGCACGGTATCTTTTACAATAGACGCAGCTTCTCTTGATAAAAACTTATCTAATTCTTCGCCGACCAACTCGCTAGACTTTCTGCCGTTAAGCATCAAGGCGTTCTGCACATCAGTTACAGGCAAATCATTAGCCCCTTTTTTGAACGCATCCTTTAGCCTGCCAAGTTCCATCTCATAGCTGTAGATCTTCCACACATCATCAGACCCTTGGTACAACTTACCGGCAAAAGTGTTTTGAATGTTCTGAGCTTTTTCTAAAGCGCGCCGTCCGTAGACACCGCTTTTTGCATTTAATGCGTCCTTAAACAAACTTTCAAACTCACCTACCTTTGAGTTGGTGTTAACAATCCCAAGGTCAATTAAACTATTGTAGTAATCGTTTATGTCCTTCTTGGTTGCTCTAGCATTGTCCGCCCCTGGCAACTTTATAAGTCTTTCACCAATCTCACTAAAGACAGTCTCTGCAGAGTTGACTAGGTTTTCACTATTACCAAAGTTTCCGTTTTTCAGAGCAAAAAATGCAGCAGTTGTAGCGTTTCTTATTTGAGTTATTGGACTAAGAACAGTCTTTGCTACCTGAGAAAATCCTTTAAGGCCAAGAAACGTGGCCCAAATCTTGTTGGTGTCAGCATTTAAAATGCCAGCAGGTATATCTTCAAAGGCCCGATGGTATTCTTCTTTAACGTACTTACCAGCAAGAGGCCCAAATCTACGCTTTGCACTCTCAGTAATCTCTGATCCAGATAGCGCGTCATCCATACCTATTCTTTTGTATTTACCAATCTCTTCTATAGAAAGATTTGCAGGAGGGGCATCAAATATAAATCTACGGTCTAAAGGAAGAGATTCGTTGTAATCATTTAAGTTTTTGTAGTAGTTCGATTTGGTTATTGCCTTAGTCATGCCATCAACTGTCTCAATAGCCCTTGTCCTCAGACCTGCTCTTTGCTCTTCAACTCCGCGAGTCCTAATAACCTCTTCACCAAATGAGCCGTCACTTCTTTTTACTCGTGCTAAAACATCTGATCCACCAGAGTATTCCCCAAGAAAGTCTCTAACCGCTGGCAAGGTATCTAGCTTGCGACCTTTCATGATTTTTTGACCCACACCACTAAGCGTTGATTGTTCAAATTGATCGTTTGGTTTTACGCCTGCTCGATTAAAAGAAACCTTTCTTCGCAGATCATTTAAAACACCTAGCGCAGCTTCAGGGGATATCGCTTGCCCTATGTTTGCCGCTTCAGAAATATTTAATATTTCTTTAAGGGCTTGATCAGTTTGTTCCCGTGTGGGGATGTAGCCATTTTCATCTTTAAGCGTTCTATACATACGAGTTGCATAAAACTTTTTATTTGCATCAAAAGCTGCTTTCAACTCATCAGACATGGATTCACTCATAAACGTATCGTCACGAATAGTAAGAGACAAATCATCTATTTGTTTTCTAAACTTGTCAGCAGCGTCAACGAGGCTGAGTTTTCTGCTACCAACAAACAGTGAAGGGGCTTTTGCTTTTCCAAGCTTTTGATCAATACCTATTAACGCTTGACGGGCTTCTTCACGAACAACTTCTCTTGATTTTTTACCTTTATTTTCTGCAAACAAATAATCATTCAGGCTGTTAAGTGTTGTTCGTTCAGCCGTTTCGTCCAAGTTGCCTGTAGATTTTAAAGCTTTTAAAACATTATCTACCTCTTGCAAATTTTGGCGCGCAGCATTGTTCTGTGTGTTGAGTTGCTGAACCCTTAATGCTTCAAGCTGCTTAGAGAAAGCATCGGGCATCTCACCCTGAAAAGTTAACTTTTTAGTAGCAAGCTTAGAAGCTTTGGCCATATTTCTTTGTATGAAAGTTGGATCTTCTATGTCAGCCTTTACTCCAACATTAGATAAGATGCTGTCTGGATCTTTAATTGCCCTAGCAGCATCACGGACCATCTTGGTCCCCGCCAAAGCGTCAGCCCCAGCACCAATACCTTTGCCAACACCTTTCAACACATATGGCGCACCAAGCAAGACGGCTGCGCCTTCACCCGCAACTTTCATTCTATTACCTAACTCAGCGGCTGCTCGTTCAGCGCCAACCAAGTCAGACGTATCTGTTCTTTTGGTTGGGCCACCATCAAAGAAGTCACCAAGGGTTTCTACATCAGGGGTGGTAGCGGCTACGTCTGCCGCAGCAAACGCGACCAACTCAGCAGGCTTGCCAAGCTTATATGCTCTTGCAACTTTTGAAGCAGCCGCTCCAGGCAAAGCAAACTGAGTAATGAACTTAGCAACTTCACCAACAGTAGTTGATGTTGTTGGTTTAAATTGACCGTAGAAATCTCTAACCAATTGCGCTTGGCTTTCGCTTGAGTCGCTAAAGTAATCTGAGATTTCGGCAGGTAAAGACGTTATACCTTCAGCCGCTCCTATAATACCAGCGCCAATGCCTCTACCTATATCGCCAAGGGCTGATATATCTTCTTCACCTAGTTCTGCTCCACGTTCAACAAGTGGGTTTTCAACCGCCCATTGAATAGCTCTTCTCTCAGCGTATTCCCTGTCATCTGTACTAACCTCAACAGTTCTACCGCTTCCGTCAGGAACCCTGACCAGCATTAGTCAAGTCTCGCAGATGGCTCTTGCGCTGCTATCCCAAAAGACTCTATTTGGGCTGGAGACAATTCATAACCAGCAGCTATTGCAATTTTTTGAATTTCTTCTGCAGTAGGAGGAATATCGCGCTTAAGTGCAGAGTCATAAAGCGACAAGAAATCATCTTTTGCGTCATCAGTTTTTAACAGTGAATTAACAATGGCTGAGTCACTTACCGAATCAGGATACATCGCTCTAAGAGTCTCAAAGTTCTTCATCAGCGCAGTCTTCTCACTGTCTTCAAGTTGATCTAACTTAGCTTGCTGAATGTCGTACTCAGCTTGGCCTTCAGCGACATCACTAAAGAAGTTGCGAGGCACAAAACCTTCTGATGGTTGTGCGGCTTTAGCTAATGCATACCGCATCTTGGGGTCTTGAAGTTTAGCTAAAACATTTCCAGCTAACCCTGGCTTTCCACCAACGCCATCGGTGTTAAACAACAACTTCATGATGCCAGTTTTTTCTTCAACATCATCGCCACCATCACCACCATCGTCCATGGACCTACTGGATGTTTTTGTTAAGTCATCTAACATTGCCAGTTGTTCTTCAGATAACTCAAAATCCTTATCTGGATCCTCTCTAAAGCGTTCAAGCATATTGGTCACGCCAAGTGCCTCAAGGCCAGCAGCGCCAACTCCTGCTGCAACTGCTGTCCCGCCAAGTCCTTTAGCCGCCATTTTTCCTGCGCGCTTAAGCATCCCTGGACTAGGTTTGGCGGCAGAAGCAGCAGACGGAACAGCTAAATCTTCAGCAGTCATCTTTGGTGTTTTAGGTGGGGTGGGAGGCTTAGGCAATCCTAAATCTTCTTCAGACATTTTTCGCCCTGAAGTCGATTTAGCTTGTGCAGCTTTAAACTGTTGAACCTTTTTAATTTGTTCATCTATTTTAGCATTACTGATTCCTTTGTAAGCTTTTCTCAGTGTGTTGGCTATCTTGACAGCACCAGCAGCAGGAAGGGCAACTCCAGTTAGGCTCATCGATAGTGTCAAAGCATCTATGGGGTCTTCTGGATCAAAAAATATATTAGTTAAATCTCTAACATTAATTTCGTTTTCGTCATCTTTTGTTTGTTGAAGGGCTGAATAAGCATCTGATGTGAAATCAGAAACATCTGAACCAACGCCTGAAGCGTAGTCATATGCGCCTGAAGAAATATCAGCAATGCCTGAACCAACGTCTCTTGCAAGACCGCCAACTAGAGAGCCTTCACTAAGAAAGCCTCCATCCGCGTACCCACGGATAGGCGCAACGCCTGCCATGATGCCTGCGCCTTGACGCTGTTGTGGCGTTTGAAACATTGGCCTGTTCATAATCTCATCGTACATTACTGAACCCCTGTTCTGTCGCGCTTAACCTTTGAATAGTCTACACGGTAGTAGCCGTCATCGCCCATGGCTACAGCGCCTGGATCAACTTCCATTAACTCTTGAGCAATCACACCTTCGGTCTGATCATCAACGCCCATGGCCTTAGCGGTATCATTCCAATCCCATGTGTACCAACCTACACCTGGCTCAACTTCATCTATCTTAATCACGTTTTCTTTTAGGCGGATGTCAGACATAGCAAATAGAGATGCAGCCGTTGATGCCACTTGGCCAATCTTAGACATAGTGCTTGGTTCTTGATAAGCCTGATTTTGACGAGAACCAACACCGTAACCACTACTATACTGAGGCATAAATGGTTGAGCGCCTTGCAGCATTTGCTGTCCACGCTGCAGCCTCATGAACGGCTCATCAGCCATTTGAGTGCCAGCCTTGTACTGAGCATCAAGTCCTGCTTGTTGAATGCCTCTGCCTGTTTGACCAAGACCACCAAGCGTTCCTATCTGCCCAGTAAGCATATCAAATCCTTGGCGACCTAGACCTGCAATACCTTGAGCGCCTGCTCTTTGGTTAGCACCAGTCATTTGGTAAGCGTTCATAGCATTGCCGAACTGCTGGTTGGTCAAGCCACCCATGCCAGATGCTGCGCCTTGCATACGATTCATTTGATCGCCAAATACATTAGAACCAAGCTGTTGTGCAGACTGGAATTGGCTACTTAGATTCTGGCCAATGCCTGCGCGTTGGCCTGCTAAAGCGCCAATACCCTGCTGCGCCTGAAGGCCAAGTGCGCCGCCTTGTTGAGCAAGTCTGCCTTGTAGTTCTTGAGTAGAGATACCCATCTGAGCAGCCTGTTGTGCAAGCTGCCCTTGGTTCATCTGACCCGTCATACCAAGCTGGCCACCTTCAAGCGCGCTACGTTGAGCAAGTTGCTCTGCAGACAAACCTAAGTTAGCTGCCTGCTGTGCTGCAGATATGCCTGTCTGTGCGCCTGCCTGACCCAGAGAGCCAGTCATTTGTGCAGCCTGCTGTCTACGTCCCTGCGCCTGCTCAAACGACTGTTGAGCCTGCTGTTGAGCTTGCTGGAAGCCTTGTGAGCGCAACTCTGCGCCGGTCTTAGCTTGTTGTTGTAATACGTTGCGGCCTATCTCAGCCTCTGCAATAGCACCGCGAGAGCCACCAAATGCACCTGATTTAACAGCTTGATCACGAGCAGCAATCTTTTGCTTCTCACCCAAGCGTGCAATCTCTGCTTGCTGTGCGTCAATTACATCTCTATTAAATGGGTCCATGAAGCTGCTGGCAGACGATGGATCGTACTGATCACCAGTACCTGCAAGCCCTGCAATGCCTTGCATCGCTGTGCTTCTACCCATTTCACCAGCAGACCTAAGATCTTGACCTGCCATTTGTGTTTGCATTCTGGCGCGTTGCGCTGCGTCCATTGCACCTGCTTGTGCAGAACCTACTTGGCCACTGATTCCTGCTGCAGCATCTCTAATTTGTTGTTGTCCAAGAGCGGACTCTCTGCCTGCGCCCATACCAGCTTGGCTCATGCCTTGCTGCGCCATTAACGCTTCTCGACTCATGCCTTGCTCTGCACCACGGATGTCATCAGCAGCTTGCATCTGCATACTGCGTGCATCTTGATCCATGAACTGCTGACCCATGCTTGGGTCGTATCCACGAGTGCTTTGTTCGTATAAGGCACGAGCGCGAGGATCTGCAAACAATCCAGCAGAAGCAGGGTCAAATGCTTTAGATCCTTGACGATACATGTCTTGAGCTTCAGCAAGTTGTGCGCCAAAACCGCCTAGGCCACCAGCTAAGTTACGGGCTTGAATTTCTTGTGGTGATAGGCCAGCGATCTGTTGAATGGGAATGGGAATTTGCTGCCCGATCATTCCATATTCAGGATTAAAATAAGCATCAAGCATTTGTCTTGATGCCATCTCCATGGCTGGGTCAGAATATTGCTGACTTGCTTGAGGCTGTACTGTTGGTACGTCTACTTCTACTTCTTTAGTTTTAGAACTAAATATTCCCATTACGAATTCCTCATCGCTTGCTCACCAGCTTTCTGCATGGCGTACATCATACGCGCACCTTTCTGCCTTTGCTCTTCTTTGCTGCCATTAGCGCCATCCATCTTACCAATGCCGCGCACAGCCTTAGCATTAACAACAAATTCACCATCACTAAGCATCGCTGGTATATCGTCTGATCGTTCTGTGCCTGGACCTGATATTTGTCCGTTCATGCGAGGGTATTCAACAGTGCCTCCATACGCATAGCCAAGCATAGATGTGTCGCCCATTTGATTTAACGCTGCGGTTCCGCCTTGAGGTCTTCCTTTAAAAATGTCTGTAAAACTTATGCTGCCTATACCGCCACCAGCCTCGTTAGGTTTTTGCCCACTTTTAATATAATTAAGCAACTCCTCGCGAGTCATGTCTTCAATACGTTTACCGCCTGCTGGGGTGCTTAATGGCCCAGTTCCAGCCATATTTTGTTGAAAGTTTTCTTTCATTCCCGTACCAAAGTTTTTAAAACCTTGGCCTATACTCCCTGCAGCATTGCTAAGGGCTGACATAATTCCACCTTCATTCATATACATTGGTTGAAGAGAAGAAATACCGCCATTTTCTACATGACCGCCGTCAGCGGCTAAACCAACGTGGCCCATGCCCTCGAATATACCAATATCCCTTTGAAAATCCTCAAAGGTTTCAAAAGGCTCTAACCCCTCTGAAATACGGGCTTCATTTATATCGGCTAAGAGTTCGTCAGCCTGAGTAGCTGGGTCGGTTGGTTCTGTTGAAGTTGTAGGTGTAGGAGCATTTGGACTAGGAAGAACTTCTGGCTGCGTGCCTGGAGGAACAAAGCCTGCTGGAACTTGTGGCGCTTGAAGTGTGCCGCCAACATTTGGTGCCGCTCTTTCGTAGTTTGCGTATTGAGCATTAGGCATGCGCTGATAAGCCATCGAAGCGGCAAATGGATTCTGCATACCAGGCGCTAAAAAACTAGCACTTTTCGCAAGTGCTGGGTTTATTTGTCCAAGAGGGCTAGGCGCAAATCGTTGTGTTGATCCAGGTTGATTAAGAACGTCTAGAGTTCTTTGCTTCGATTGATTTCTTAATTGTTCTGTGGTTGCTGACATGTTAACACTTCCATCTGCGTCTAGCCTGACGCAATCTTGAGTTAGGATCTTTCGCTGCTTTCGGAAACTTCTTCATTTGGCCTGCAGATCTAGCACAAAAAGACTTTCTTCTCTTTGCTCTCTTGCCTGTTGGCTTATCTTCTGTTACTGCAGTCTTGAGTTTACTACCAGGATTGGCTTTGCGATAGGCTTTTACGCCAGCTTCTGTCATGCCTGCGCCTGATTTAGTAGGCAGGTAGTTGGCAGACTTGCCGGTAGTGGTCTTTGGTATTGGCTTATCGCGCTTACGTTTAGCGGCTTTAGATCTGCCGCCAACTATGCCACCATTCTTAAATTCTTCTGCGTATCGCTTAAACATCAGGAATACCTTGTCTGCTTTCTACGGTCAGACATCACTGCGCCACAACCACGGTGGTTTCTTTTTTCAATCAACCCACCGTCACGGGCAAATGTTTTGACATTGGTAGGCTTGCCACCTACGCCCTGCGTTTTTGCGCGCTTGCGCTTTACTGCACTGGTTCTTTCTGAAGCGGTCATCTGCTTTGCTTTAGATCTAGGCACGCATTTAGGGTACTTGCGTTTTGATCCTTTGGTACTTGAGCGTCCGCAAGCTTGAAACTTACCGTCTACTTTTGGCGCTCCAATATCAACCCAATCACCTTTTGGGCCTTTACCAAACCAATCTTGAAGGCTCATTTTATACCTGCAAGTCTAGCGCGCTTGGCAACAAATCCACCGCCATTTAAGTTGCGAGGCTTTGGACCCTTGAAGTCTTTTCTTTTTTTACCAGATGGATCTTTAATCTTACCCGCACAGATCTTGCTGGCATACGCATTAGCGTAAGCTGACGGGTACACATCAAACTTTCGTTTAGCTGCAGCCTTTCCTCTTGCACATAATTTAGTCATCTACCAACACTCACTACTATTGCGCCTTTATTAATAACTTGAACTGTTCCGACTCTACCAGTGGCTTCTAAAGGGTCAGTTGTATACGGCAGCTCTTGTGACAAACTTATCCACTGATCTCCATCATACACCTGCAGCGTATTAATGGATGTGTTCCATATTATATCGCCAGTATTAAATTTTAACTTGTCTCTGTCAGATCTATTGAACTGAGGTGTAGCGTCTGGGTCAAAAGAATCTAAACTAAGTTCTAACAAACGAATAGCTTTGTTAAAAGTATTTCCATCTACATTCTGGGCCATAGGCGCAAATGGTAATCTGCCCTGTAGCAACTTGCTCATGCTTACCTTCTACCATTTGGCTGAAGATCTAACCTAGTCGCACCGATTCTAAACCCTACACCCGTCCTTACGCCAGCGGATGCATCATCATCTGATTCAAAACGCACAGCCGCTTGCCGACCTCTAGCGCGGGTATCGATTTTGGTTGTTGTGCCAGTAAATGAAGATGTTTGATCTGTAGTCAAAGACTGCCCAGGATAATTTCTAGCCTTCAAGACGAAGTTAATTGTTTGTGTGCCGCCTGAGTCCCCAGTGAACTTAACGTCTGGTATGGCTCTCTTAATAAACTGAAACTCTTGGCCATCACCAATATCAAAGTCAGCACTTTCTATAAACACGTTGTCCATTGGTGCGCCGTCATCATCAAACCCAGTCTCGTGAGAGTAGATGTAGTTGTTTGTGCCGTCATAGCCTGCTGCTCTAGGCACGTTTGCAATACCCTCATCTAACCATGCTGTTCTAGACAACTGGCCTATCGCCCAAGTCTGGTCTACATAATTGTAAGTGACATAACGATCAATGGTGTCTGAACTACCGGAGCAATAGAACCAACCCACCTCGTTGAACTGCTTATTGACAAACCCAAACACTTGGAATGCTTGACCTTCGTTTAAGTCATCAAATACATACGAGTGAACGCTGCATGGGATGGGCTGTACCGAACCTTGGTATGCGTAAAAACCCTTCTTGTCCATCCAGAAGATGCCAGTAGGTGTGTTCACTGGCGCATTAGGCCCAATTAAACTTATGCCTTCATTGATAAGCGTAAGACCAAAAGTCAGTGGCGCGCCAATAAACTGCAGGCTGTACAGCGCAACGTCCGTCCAGATTAAAGTTTCTTGCCTAGCTCTAAGACCGCCAATTATTTGAGATCCAGCAGAACATCGTAGTGAGCCAGCCGTGTTTGTAGATAAAGGCTCCCACTCAGCAGCGTTCTCTTGGTCAGAGAAGGCTACAAGAAGCGGGTCTATAGCTCCTGTTCTGCCTGAAGCGGTAGCATTAATAGGGTCTGCGCCAAGAATAACAACGTGACGATCAACGTCTGAAATCAGCACCTGCAAGCCCAATGTAGGCGCAAGATTGGCCCCAGTTAGATCAGCAAGAGCAATCGCCCTAGTACTAGCGTTTGTGTAGTCCCAGTAGTAAATGCTTCCACCGCGAGGGCAGGCAATTAGGTCTTCACCAAAACTGTCCATAGACCATAAGCGTAACTGGTTGTTAGAACCAATCGCACTGCTAGAGCCAAAGGTGCCGTCACCCCATGAACTTGCGCCCCAACCCGTGCCATCAACATAGGTATCAAGCCCTGGTGATATTTGATAAGCGCCGTCTACACCCGACCCGCCGTTACCGCTGTCTGAAGAGTTGGCTGTAACAGTGTCGCCACTGGTGTCTTTAGCGGTAAAGGTATAAGTATCCACACTTGGAACAGTTGCAATCTCATACTCTTGATTAAGCACTGCCGCAGTAATGACACCGCCGAGAGACACCGCTTCAGAGAAAGTTACAAAGTCACCCTTGGCTGCGCCATGAGCGTCATCAGTTGCAGTGATGGTAGAAGAACCATCGGTGGCTGCAAAGACAACGCCATTAGTTGAAGTGGCTCGAATAGGTGTTATGTCATCAAAGTCTGCGCCTTCTTGAACATACAGCTTGGACCGCGTACCGAGGCCCAAGAGCCTTGTTCCATCAAGGGCAACCCAACCTAATAACTTTCTGCCAGTACCATTATATGACTCAGTTAAATACTTAACCCAACCACCTATCTTCTCAGGGAACCCTTTACGGAAGCGCACCAGATTACCGTCAAACCAACCACCTTCTGCAGTGTAGTCTGTGCCTTCCTTGTTGATCCCTGGATTAAATAGGTATTTCTGTAGAGGCATTACTGGTACTCACCTGTTCGGATCATTTCAGTGACTTGAATAGCACGGTTGCCCACTTGTGTAGCCCATTTGCTGTCCATGAATTCATCAGCAGCAATGTCGAACTGCTCACGGGACATGGCCTCTATCGCCTTAACAAAGCCACGCAAACGTGTTTGTCCAAGGTTAAAGGAGATATCTACCAAGGCATCTTGACGCGCTTCGTTCATTGCGGGGAACCAGAAGTAGCAATCGGTAAGCTCTTCTCGTACCCGCTTGATGTCGTTTGCTAATAGGTAGTCAATCTCATCGTCAGATAAACCTAACCCAGATTCTGCGATATTCCTGCCCACACCAATTGTTTCATACCCAGCCGAGCATTTATAAACTTTAGACCGCACACCTTCGTGGCGTTTAAGCATCTTAACTAGATTACTCATTACTTCTCCCTAGCTACGGAGTTGACCTTCTCGTAGCTTCTCATTGCGCCAAGACCTAACATCCCCATCATAACCGGAACAAGCAATGTTGTATCTATTTCGGGTAGGTCTACCCAGATGCCTAGTATGTTGGCAATAATTGTATTGTAGAGTAAGCCCAGCGAACACACCCACCCGATACTCGGTCGCCATCCAGCAACAAATAACGACTTATGTGCAGCTTCGGTCTTGTTTACGTCTAGTTGGCCCTTCATAAGCTCTTGGGCATGTCGCTCTGACATCGTAGCAATCTCATGGGCCAAGGCGTTCTTCTGATCCTTGTCCTCAATAAACTTATCAAGTAGCCCTGTGACCGGCCCTACTAATGATGCGACGATGCTCATAGTTTAATCCCAAGTCTTCGTGTTACGGCCTATCTTCTTAGGTATGCAGTAAGCACTTATATTGTTTTGGTTACGCTCTTGTTTACCTATTTTAACTGCACCCGATTCAACGTAATAAGCAAACTGATTGCAGCGGGTAACATCCCTAAAGTAAAACTCTTCTTTTAAAGGCTCTCCGTCAACTATGACTATGAGCAAAAACGCCATAATCATCGGGTCAAATAAGCCAACAATGCGCCTACAGCAGCGGGTACTAAAACAACAACCAGCAAGACAAGCATCCCGATCTGGCGCATATCTTTCCAGAACTTTTTTATTCTTTGCCGTAGCCCTAGCTAACTCTTCTTGTTTGGCTTTTCTAGCATTCGCCATCTCTTGCATACATTGCTGATAAAGATGACCATTACCGCTCATAACAAACAGGTCTTTAACTTCCTGCATTGTCTCTGCAATTTGCTTACGCGCCAGCGCAGCCTTAACAGCGTCAGCTTCCGACAACCCGCCTTGGTTTTGAGCCTTAGCCAGTTCTACTTCAGCCCCACCCAGCTTGCTGAGAAAGGTTCCTATGGTGCTTAAATCATCCGCTGTGCTTGCTGCTTTTTTGATCGCGGTTGAAGCCATGTTGACTCCAGCCACTATCGCGGAGATTTCTGCAATCATTTTCTACCCCATAGATACTAGTATCGGCACTAACACCGACCCTAAAACAAGAATGTATATACCGTAGATTAGGTGTTCGATTCTATCGAACCTCTTAGACCCAGAATCCAAACGCTTTTCAATGTTTTCATAACGTATGGCGCATTCTCT
>UEXL01000382.1_pt1 | contig 23714 bp, 28 predicted proteins | sample 1796671 | NCBI WGS metagenome assembly UEXL01 (sample SAMEA4772471, study PRJEB27181) | metagenome | reverse complement strand
ATATTCCTATGATTGCTGGAGGTATTGGTGCACAAGAGTTTGATGAAGATGCTAAAGCAATATATGGTCCTAAGTATGGTTCAGAAGATACAACTATATCAGGATATACTAAAGATATAGATGACAATTATGCTCAACAAGCATTGATAAATGCATATGTTGCAGGAGCAGCTAAACAAGCGCAAGGTGCGGCAGTGGGTAATGTAGGACAAGATGCACTACGCGGACTGTCTGCTTTAAAAGGGCAAGCAAATAAAACTTTCTTTAGCAGTGACTATAATAAAATGTTAAATAGAGCAATGAAGTATGGAGATCCTTTAACTACAGGAAACTATTATTTAGGAAGTGCTGATAATGATCTTAGAAAAGAAGGTATTTTTGGTGACTATGATACAGAAGAAGGTAAGAGATTAAAGTTTGGTTTAGGTGGGGGAGCTTCTAAAATTGGTGACTTCTTTTCTAATTTCGGCTTAATAGGTTTACTAAATAAATTATTCCCAGGGGATGAAATGACTTTCGATGAAAAATTAAAAGCTTATGACAACATGAAAGCTCAAGAAGAAAGACAACGTATGAGCAGAGATGCTGGAACTGCTGACTCAACTGGAGAAGATGATACTGGTACTGATGAAGAAGAAACAGAAGAAGAAGAGTATCCATTCTTTGGTTATAGAAGAAAGATTCAAGTACCTTTATCTCTTGAAGATATTATGAGTAGATATTATAGTTCTGATCCTGATAGAAAAAATATTTTAGAAGACCTTGGTGCTGCTGTAAAAAGAAGGGATGATTCATAATGCTTGATTTTTTATTTGGAAGTAACCAAGCTAAACAATCTACATCCGAAATTAAACTACCAGAATACCTTGAAAAAGCTACTGAATCTTTAGTAGGTAGTGCAGGTGATGTAGCTAAAGAAGGTTACATACCATACACAGGACCAAGATTAGCCCAGCTTACTGATGCAGAAAAACAAACTATGGCTGATGCACAAGCTAGAAGTGGTATAGGAGGCATGAGAGCTGGTGAAGCTTACACTCCAGCTACTGCTTCAGGAGCGCCAGCATTATCTAGTGTAGGCGATTACATGACTGACTACAATAGAAACGTAGCAGACATTGCAGCTAGAGAGATGCGTGAGCAATCTGCTATAGAGCAACAAGGTATTGGAGCACAAGCAGCTAGTGTAGGAGCCTTTTGGTGGTTCACGTCAAGCTATCTTAGAAGCGGAACGTCAAAAAAATTTACAACAAGGGCTAGGAGATTTGTATGCTAAAGCTCAAGCCGATGCCTATCAAACAGCTTTAAGCGCATCACAGGCAGACAGGGAACAACAGTTACAATCAGCTTTGGGTATGGGTAGTACAGCAACTACTGGACAACAATTAGAACAGTCTGACTTCCAACAACAAATGGGTATTGGTGGATTGAATAGACAAATGCAACAACAAGCTTTAGATTTAAGTTATGGTGACTTTGTACAAGAAAGAGATTACCCTAAAACTCAATTAGGTTTCTACTCTAACATATTAAGAGGCGTACCTTATAGCCAACAAACAATTTCATCCACGCCTGCCCCTAGTTTCTTATCACAAGCACTAGGTGCTGGTGTTCAAGGATTAGGTATAGCCGCAAACTTAGGATGGAGCCCTTTTAGCTAGGAGATAGTATGGCAGAAAAAACATATCATCAAAGAATGTACCCAGATCTTTACACTGAAGATGGTATATTAAAATCAAGTTTAATTCCTAAAGTAGACTACGGAGGATCAGGCACAGGTATAGATCCTTTAAATCTTGCAGGACCAGGAGGTAAAGGAACAGGAATGGGATTTAGCAAATGGAGGTATTAACCCTTTATTCGAAACAATGGTAGAAGATAAAGATCAAGATAAATTATCAGAAGAAGTCTATGATGATCAAATCTTAAGAGAAGTAATGAAACCTAAACCAAAGAAAAAAACTGGAAAAGAATCAGATGCTATAAACTCTACTAAGATGTTGGAGAAAGAATTAAAAGAAAAAACAAAAGAAGGAGATGATGAAAAAAGCATGCTCCAAAAACTTTTTGAAAGATACGACTTAGTATCACTAGGTGCAGACATTGCAAGTGGTAAAGGTTTAGTTGAAGGTCTTAGAGATCAAGAAGCTTCCATTACACAATCTAAAAAAGATCAAGCCGCCGCTCTAAGACAAGCCGCATTAGATCAAAGTAAGATAGAATACAATTCAGCTCTTGCTCAACAGGCAGTAGCTTATGCTAAGAAAGCTGGACTACCTACAGAAGAAATACAAAATGCACAAGGTGTAGCAAAATCTAAAGCACTAGGTACAGGTTTCAAAGTAGGTACTGAAGAGTTTAATGAGGCTTATACAAAAGCATTCGGCCAAGCTTTGACGCAAATACTAATAAAGGCAGGAGATCCTTTAGGTTTAAAAGAGTTAACAAACCTTGGTGTTTTGGAGACTGGTGATCCTCTTGCATACTTAAACGGAATAATACAACAAGCTCAGATACAATCTGGGAAGACTATAGATACTACAAGCATACCTCAAGTTACTTATGCTGAACAGTATTCAAACTAAGGAAGTTTACTTCCTGAATACACGCAAGTGTAAGAAAAAAAAGTTATGGCAGTAGAATTTGAAACATATGATAAATTTCTAACGACCTCACAGTCGCGTGAAAAGCTTGACGCTACTCTCACTCCTTACGATTCATCCACACCTACTGGATTTTCCAGTGCCCCTCGCTCCTCAGAAGATTATAAATACGTAGCATTAAATAGAAAACCAGATGCGCCAAAGATTGCATTCTCTAAAGATGCTTCTGACGAAGAGATAACGACTTTCTTAAAATCAGGAGCAGCTCAGCAGGCTGCAAGAGATATGGGGTACTTGTATACCTTTGGACTAAATGCTAGAAGATTTGATGATCCTGATGATCTAGATGATACAGCCTTAACTAAAGGATTTAAAGCAGGTTGGTCTGGATTAAAGCAAATAGGGCAAGGAGCTCTAGGAACTATATATGATATAGTAGGAGCTGAAGGTTTAGAAGATCTCTCAAATAAAGCCATACAGCAATATCAATTAGATGGTGCGGCAAAACAATTTTATACAAACTCTAAAGGTGAGATAGTTCCATTTGAAACTTCAATGGAAAAAGTCTTTGAATCAGATGAGAAGTTTAGTAATTTTGTAGACTGGTTAGCTTTCAATGTAGGAAATGCCGCGGCTACTTCTGTACCTATGTTTGCAGCTTCCGTTATTAATCCAGCACTAGCTGTAGGTCTTGCCTATGGTATGGGTGTTGGTGACTCTAGAATATCTCAATTAGAAGCTACAGGTTTTACAAATGCGAATGCTGGTTTATCATTAGCTATGGGTGTTCCTTATGCCGCAGTTGAATACATGTTTGATGGTGGTGCTGTTTAGGTAGAATCGTTAAAGATAAAATGGCAAAAGGTACAAGCTCTTCTTATATGAAAAATATAGGAAAAGGTATCTTAGGTACTTCTCTTAAAGAAGGTTTTGCTGAAGGTACACAAGAAGTAATTACATCAACCGCAGGTGCCACAGAAAAAGGATTACTTCCTGGTCAAAATATAAAAGATTCACTAGCTCAACTATACAATGACAAAGGTTTTTACAAGCAAATAGCAGAATCTGCCGCTGCAGGTTTCGCTGGTGGTGGACCTTTTGGTATCGCAGGGGGCACGCTAAAAACAATTAGATATAATGCTGAGACAAAAGAAAAGAAAAGTCTGACCGAAAGATTAGAAGGTACTATTGATAATGCAACAATAGAAGAAGATAATGATTTCTTTGACCAGGCAGGATTAAATAAAAATAGAAGATATACAGTAGGCGGAGAATACACTGCGCTAGATGTTAACAAAGAAGTCATTAAAGATTCTGAAGGTAATCCTATTACTCCTGAATATGTTGTAAAAGGTACAGCAAAAGTAAATGGAGTAGATAGTATTGTACTTCAATCTACTTTAGCTACAAGAGGAATAGAAAATCCTGTCATAGCTATAGCTAAAAAAGATGTATCTTTACTTACGCAAGTAGAAGCTCCAGAAACTGGAGATGGATCAACTCCACCTGAGGAAGAAGAAGAAACTATTGAAATGATGAATACTAACTCTTTTAATGCTAAGAAGAGAGAGTTAAAAAAGCGCGGCTGGATTATAGAAGACTTTAAACCACAAGACAGTTCTAAAAATGCTGAAGCTATAAGAAGACAAGATGTAGCAGATGCAGTAGATGATGAACTAAATTATATATCTCCTGAAGAAAGACAAAAGTTAGCGGCATTAGGCTACGGAGATTTAGGGGTTAAGACCTCAAGGTCCTTTACCTGAAGGAGTAAATATTGGTGATGGAAGTTTTGGTGAATCTGAAATCCTTAGTATGGAAAGAGATATTGTTGTACCTAAAGGACAAGAAAAAGGTAAAGAGAAAACTAGCGGTAGACTAAGATTAGAAGATATTTTAAATAACAATATTCCTTATGAGCCTAGAGTTTTAACTGAAAAATATGTATCAGGTACTAAAAAAACTGAGCCATTATCTCAAGAAGAATTAGTTGCTCAAGGCATAACTACAGGATATATGGACTCATATACTGATGATCAGATTATACAGGAACAAGAAGCCAATAACAGAGCGATAGAACAAGCTACTGATTCTGAAGTAATAGAAATTTTAAAGGAAGATAATAGAAGATTATCTGCTGTTTCTGAATTAAAAAAATTCTTACCCTATAGTAAGATATAACAAATTAAAGAATTTAATTAGAGGAACTTTAAATAGTATAGGCGGTGAATCTGTTATATACAAAGCTTCTAATATTCCAAATAGAATTAATAAACTAACTGAGTCTCTAGAAAGAATTGACAGAGCTCCTGGAATAACTGCACAAGACAAAGATCAAATAAAGTTTAATCTTTCTTTACAATTAGAGTTTTACAAAAGACAAAAAAGATTATTACAAGAACTGTTTATATCTTTAGGTCAAGATACTTTAACTGATACTGAAATTACTAATTTAACGTTAACTAATAAAAGCCTTAAAGAAATTATTAGAGCTATAAAGGTAAAGAAACTAAAGTATACAAACAAGAAACTACTTATCTATATCAAAAAGGTCTTGATGATATGAGTGAGAAGGACTTCGAGAAATTATCTGATAAAGAATTTGATGAGTTACTAGAAAAAGAACCTGGTTTAAGTTTAAAACAATTAAAAGAGTTAGCTGAAGAAGCTGCTGCGGAACAAGCTTATAGAAAAGTTATCTCAGAAAAAAGAGCGAAGCTAGAAAAAGTAACTAAGAAACTAGCTGGTATGCCTAAAATACCAGAAGCAACAGATTTATCTTCTGATCTTTTAAATGATATACCTAAAATAAAAGAAATATTTAGACAAGAGTTAGATAGATTAGGATTAGATAAAGTAGATTTAGATATAGTAATTAGAATGTTTATGAAGAAAGGAAACCCTAACGGATTATTTATAGCTGCCCCAGAAATTGCTAAACAATCTATTAAAGTCGCCCTAATGGGAAGAGGTTTCAGAGAAGGAAGTACAGGTATACCTGGAGATGTTCTTAATGTAAACCCTGCTGATCCTAGAACATGGACATTACATCATGAAGCTCTACATGCTTTATATGCTAATGGGTTCTTTACACCTGAAGAAATAAAAGTATTAAACTCTGCTGCTAAAAAGTTTTGGAGAAAAGAATACAACACAGATAAAATATACAATGCCGAGTATGCAAAAGATAGATCAGTTAATTTAGAAGATATCCGAAATGAAGAAGCTACTGCAAATAAGTTTGCAGCTTACATGGCAGGACAGTACTTTCCTAATGGTATTATCGAAAAGCTTTTTAGTAGACTAAAAGTATTTTTAAACGGATTAGGTTTATCTTTTCTAAGGTTAGAATACACTAGTCCTTATCAGATTTTTGATGCTGTTCAATATGGAGCTATTCAAAAAAGAAAAGCTGCTGAAGATGCTAGAGAATTAAAAGAAACTGTAGGTAATAATGCTACTAAGTTTACTAATAAATCTCAAAAAGAATTTGATGATTTCTTTGAAGGTTCTGTAGTAACAGGAACTTCTTATGAAAATTCTCCACAAGGATTAGGCAGTCCACTAGAGAATAAAGAATTTAATGATGCTGTCATCAATGGTTACTTACCGAAGATTAGAGCCTTATATAAAAATAAAGAAGATACCTATGCTGCAAAATTTTGGGATGATGTAGGTCAGCTTATACTATTACTTACAGGAGGCAAGAATTATAAAGGAGTATCTGATTCTAATGATGTACAAGAAGCTCAAATACTTTTAAACAGTTTAATATTATCTCTGCAAAACTCTGATAATTTTATAGACTTAAGACAGAATACTAGTTTAATAGAAAGCAGTAGCGCTTCAAATATTACTAACTTTATCTTAGGAGCAGAGCAAACTGAATCTGCAGAGTCTTCTTCTTTTGTAGAGATGAGCATAAGTCCAAGATTTTATCTAAGAGATATTATTAATTTGATGGGAAATGGCAGGATCAAATCAAGTAACAAAAAGAGATGGAACAGTTAGTAGATTAAATGTCAGAGATTTATTAGAAGCACTAACTGCAATTGAACTTAATCTACCTACTGAATCAATGATAGCAGAAGCATCCACTCCTTTAGTTACTTATTATACTAGCAATAAACAGAATCAAGATTTTACAGACACATCTTCGCCTTTTATATTTACTTCACCAGGATCAGCTTCACAAAGATTTCAAGAGTATTTAAATAATAACAATGTAGATGGTGATGAGTACACAGTAAGTGCTATGCTTAGTATAAAAAATCCTTTTGTGTTAGAACAACAAAGTATATCTAATACTATTAACGGTTACAAACTAGCAGATCAATTAGTAAAAAATAATATTATAACACTTGAACAGTCACAGAACTTTATAATAAAAGCTCAAAAAGGTAATGATGAGTTATTAAAAGATTTAACAATCTTCTTAGACAAAAAAGGATATGATGGATATGTATTTAAAGATACTAGATATTTCAATGCAAGAGAGTATTCTAAAGATTCTAATAGAGAAGCTTATATTCCTTTTAGAAAAAATCAAATATTAAAAGTATCTAACGAAGCCACTGATTTTGGAAACCCTAACATGGAAGCAGGATATAAGTACATGTTTGATATATCTGATAAACCTATAGATGCACCAATAGAACCTACAAGAGAGACCTTGCGCACAGAAACAAGGCAAATGGAAAATAAAATTAAAGATGATGAAGATACTTATAAAGAAGGGGGCACGGTAAGTCCATCAAAGTTAGGTAAGTTTTCTCAGATTGTTAGCCACGCCAGAGCATGGGCAAAGAAGTATCCTTTGTTTACTCCTCTATATGAATTAGTTTCATCTAGAGATAGAAAGACTAGTAGTTTGGTTACTCAATACACTGAAAAACTTTTAGAAACTTTTATACCTATCATGAAAGATCCAACAGCAGCAGCTGCTCTTACTAAAGCATTTGAAATATCTCAACAAGGATTAGAAGAACAATATACTGACCCTAAGACTGGTGAAATAAAAACAAGGAAAAGACCTGGAGGAAGATACAGGAAAAATGAAAACGGAGAAATCATATTTGTAGCACAAGAAGATGGCAGAGGTGTCAATAGTACAGTTAAGAAAGGAGATGTGGTAGTTCTAAGAGGTGATGTAGCTAAAGCTTATGAAGATGTACAACAAGCTATGTTGATACAGCATCAAGAGATTATTAAAGCTATGCTTGCAAGTGAAAACAATACAGCCATTATAACTCAAGCCATAGCAATTTTAAATACATATAGAAGAGATCTGCTAGATGATCCTATGTTTGCAAAGATACTTAATTTACGAGTGTCTTCTTCGCAAGATCCTAATAGTGTAAATCCTTATGAAGATCTAACCTTACAAGAACTAGAAGCAATTAGAACAGAACTCTCTAGTACTAATACTTTTTCTTCAACCTGATGGAAACATTAGAGAAGATATTATAAATCCTGTTACTAACATTCTAGGGGGCAAGACTGCAAACTTAAATGCTATTATTAATGATGTAAAACAATATGAAAAGTTTAAAGAGAATGATTACATTCCTTTACAAAGGTATGGTGGTTATTTTATTACTGTTAAAAATAGAGAGACTCAAGAGTTAGTAGAGTATAGACAATTTAATAAAGGTAAAGTTTTTAATAAGGTATTAAATGATGAGCCTAATATAAGACAAGACTTAGCTGATAAATATAATCAAGAAACCTATGAGATTAGTGCAACTCAAGAAGTAGAGATTGAAGATCTAAGAAAAAATTTAGGTGCTGACTTTTTAACTTTAGATACAGTGGCTGGAACTTTGTCTGATGTAAATGCTAATAGTTATATTGAAGTTAGAAAAGAACTAGAGAAACTTTTAGTTGAAAAATATGGCATAAATAAAACTCCTGGTTTTAATATGTTCTTAAGTGCTAGAAAAGAAATAGGAGGTGTACCAGGATTTGAAACAGATTTTGCTAGATCTATTGCACAGTATGGTCAAACATCTAGTGAGTTTGCCTCAAGAACTAGATACAATGCTTCTATAAATTCTGCCGCTAATAGATTAAAAAACAAAGATATAAATACAGATGATAACTTAAGAAAAGCTGCGATAAAATGGTTAGATTATGTTAATGATCCTAAGCAAGAATGGGCTAATACTAGAAGATTAGGTTTCTGGTGGTTCTTAGGGGGCAACTTATCATCAGCTTTACTACAGCTAATGAGTAACGTACAGTTTGTTGGTCCTATGTTATCTCAGTTTGCTAATACACCTTTAGCTATTAAAGAATTAGGTAAAGCTACTGCTGAAGTAACTAAAATGTTAAAGCTTGGTAATCTAAAATTTCAAGATCAGTTCTTAGATTTTACATTACTACCTGATGATGTAAAAGAAGATGCCTTAAAAGATATAGCTAGTGGTTTACTAAAACAAGGATCTGCTATGAGAGAGGCTGGTATGCCTACAGGGTCATCTATTAATATAACTAGAAGCAAAGCTAGAAATGCTTTTAGAACAGCTGAGAACACTATAATCGGTGGTGCTTTTAATACTATGGAAACTGTATCTCGTTTAATTGCTTATATTGCTACGCATAGACTAGCTCAAAATCCAGACTTTAGAAAAAAAGCAGATGCCTTTTTATCTGCTGATCAACAATATGCTTTTAATAAAAATAATAATGATGGGATAGTTACTCCTAGAATACTAGCACAACACATGGTAGAGGAAGGTTTTGGTATTTATGGCAAATTAAATAGACCACAAATTATGAGAGGCTTTGGATCTACAATTTTCTTATTTCAAACTTACGTCAGTCAGATGTTTAGTTTATTATATAGAATGGCTACAGCAGGAGGTAGAGGTAACAAATTAGTAGGTCAAAAAATATTTGCAAAAATGCTTTTAATGTTACTGATTACTGGAGGAGCTTTTGGATTACCAGGAGCAGATGATGCTTCTTGGTTAGCATCTACTTTAGGTAGATTATTCCCAGGTGTGGATGTAGATCTTAGAAAAGAATTTAGAGAGATGTTAAGTGATGCGGGTTTACCTGCTAAAGCTATAGAGTATTTTGAAAATGGAGTTATTCAAGCTGCTGCAAATGTTAACGTACAACAAAGATTAAGTTTAGGAGTTATACCTGGGTCAGGTCAAATCCGAGCGGTTGCTGGAGCTTTAGGTATTAGTAGTGGTGCTAGAATAGAAGAGTTTTTAGGAGCACCTGGTGCTATTGTTTTTCAAAATGCAAGAAGTCTTATAGAAGAACTTAGAAGCACAGGAGGTATTAGTTTTAAGGGAGCATATAGTGCTTTAACTCCTACGTTCATTAAGAATTTAGGAAAAGGATATAGTTACTCAGTAAATGGTGGTAGAGCTTACTCGAAACAAGGTACTTTAATAACAGACAATCTAAATGCATTAGACATTGTCTTACAAGCTGCAGGTTTTACCCCTACTGAAATATCTAAAAACAGAGAGCTGTTAAGATTAGAAAGATTTAACGGAGGTGCTACACAAGTTATTAGATCTAGATTTAACAGAAGAATTAAAGAAGCTTTTAGAATAGCTATGATTGGTAGACAAGATAGTGATGTAAAGGCAATACAAGAATCTCAAAAACAATTACAAGAAATTATGATTGACTTATACAAATTTAATAGTTCACAAGAATGGACTTATCAATTCCAGCCAGACTTGTATAGACTATTACAAGAAGCTATGCAAGATGTATACAAGTCTATGCGATTATCATCACAAGGTTTAAAAGACATGACTATGAATATGTATGATGCTCAGTTGCTAGGGGTTAAGACCCCCTAACAACCTAGCTTGTACTTAACACATCCAAGAAACCCAGTCTTGAGACTTGGTTACATTAGAAGTGTCAGCTACTACAGGAACTTGGAAAGTCACACCATACTGAGGGTGCGTAAACCATAAAGCTTGTTGAGGTCTTTCCGACACGAAACGATTTGAGTAAGCATACTCATCATACCCTTTAGTTGATCCATTAACAATCGTACCTTTTAAAGATATGTATTGATGATAGTGTCCTAGTATCACGTAATCAATAGTTTTGTTTTGATTATTATACTCTTGCTTAATCTTCTGAACGCCCCTAGCTATAGGACCAAGCATACCTACTATACCAGAACCACCTGCAACGCCTAATCTGTCTCCATGTGTTAACAAATAACTAACACCGTATATCTTGTAGACCGTGTCGAACCCTGTTGGTATTTGGAATTGTATACGCTTGTCATTTTTAAAATGCCTTGCTAACAAATTATAAAGCATCCAATCATAGTTAGTTTTCGCGGCTTGTTTATGGCGATATTGCTTGTAAGTTCTAGAGTGATTACCAAATGTGCATGGAACAAACACATTACCAAACACATCTGCAAATTTCTCAAGCCCCCATGTCAAGTGATCTAATAAATCTAGCACGTGTTCTATATTAGTGCCATCATTATTTTCCGCTAACTCGTCATGGATATCTCCAGATATCATGTCACCACCTAGAGGTACTACAATCCCAGGATACTTAGGATTCACCATATGATTAGTACATAAGTCAATTGTAGTTTCGATTACATTTTTAAATCTTTTCAAGGCTATGTTTCTATCATACTTATTAATACCATTGACAGCTTGTTCATCCACAACTTCACCCCAGTGAAAGTCCGATAGGAAAATAGTAGGAACTCCAGGTGCCCCCTTCGCAGGCGTGGATTTAGTTAACCATTTAGGTGGTTTGACTACATGCTTTTCTGCTTTGATTAGGCTGTCCTTAAGTCTTTGATGAGAGATATTATCTTTCGCGAGAGCTTCTATTTTCTTTTTAAGTTCCCTAACTTCTGCATCGTGCTCGAAATCTTTCTCAATCAATGCCGCTTCTGCATCAGGGGGCACGATAGTCGGTTTAACCCCTTGTAATTTAGCCGCTTCTATTCTTTCTATTAACGTAGTGCGGGGTATTCCTAGGGATCTAGAGGCTGCCGCTTTATTGCCTTTATTTTTAATGACCGCATTTAACGTATCAATTAAAGTATTCTTGTTTGTTGTTCTTGCCATGTTTTTCTCCTGTAGATTGGGGATATTACCACGTTTTTTACCCCTTGTCAACAACTTTCTCTAGTGGTATAATACTTGTTATGGAAAAAATTACAGATGAAATAATACTAGCTGTTCCTACTGTTAAAGTTGGTGGAGATGCAGTTGTAGTTGAAGAAGAATCAGACGATTCTGAGTAACCCCCAAAACAAAAAGGAAAACAAATGAGTAAATATTATAATCCAAGAATAGGAGCTCCAGCTAAAAAGAAAGCCAACGTTTCTAAATCAAATGCACCAGGAGGCACACCTAAGTCTCCAAATAAAACTGGTAAGACAGGTACTAAAGCAGGACCTCCATTAGGAAAAACATCTCCTAAGAGTGAGATAAAAAAGAATCCAAATTCAGCCCCACAAAAATCTAAAGGTGGAAGTAAATCTGAAATAGTAAAGAAAGATTCAAAAACTTTTCCAAAGAAAAAAACTCCTAGCTCTAAAGGTCCTCCATCTTTACAAGCACCAAAGAAAAAAGAATCTCCTAAAGCTGGCAAAAAAGATAAGAACTATAATGTCGGAGTATCTAAAGGCGGCGTATCTTTCGGAGAAGCTTTTAGACACTTCAGAAATTCAGGTGCCAAAGAGTTTACTTGGAATGGTAAAAAAGTATCATACTAAAACTAAGGAGGAAATGTAATGCCACAAGGACCAGGAACATACGGAAGTAAAAAGGGCAGACCACCAAAGAAGAAGATGATGAAGACAATGGCTAAGGCAGGTTTAACTGCTGGACAAAAGAAATTACCAGAGGCTCTTCAGAAAAAAATAATGAAGGCTAAGAAAAAGAAAACCTAATGCCTATAGCTAGGGCTGGTTTGTATCAGCAAACAAAGAATGGTACAAAAAAGAAACCCAAGAAGAAAAAGTTTTCTACTCCTGGATCTAGAGCTAGAGCTAAAGCTGATAGGATAAAGAAAGCTATTCTATCTCAACGAAGAGGAGAGGGTGGTCCTAAACAAAAAGTTGTAATGAGAGGATTTGTAAAGGCTTTATATGACAAGTTCAAAGACTAAAAAATCTACTGTAAACAAAGCAGGTAACTATACTAAACCTACGATGCGTAAGGCTTTATTCAATAGGATTAAAGCTGGAGGAAAAGGTGGTGCCCCTGGACAATGGTCAGCAAGAAAAGCTCAGATGTTAGCTAAGCAATACAAATCAAAGGGTGGCGGATATAAGTCATGACATTTGTAAAAAGTATAAATGGCTGATCCTAAAGTAGGTACAGGTAAGAAACCTAAGGGATCAGGAAGAAGACTATACACAGATGAGAATCCGAAAGACACTGTTAGTATCAAGTTTGCTACTCCGACTGACGCAAAAAAGACGGTTGCAAAAGTACGGAAGATTAAGAAACCGTTTGCAAGAAAAGTTCAAATCCTTACTGTTGGAGAACAAAGGGCTAAAGTTATGGGTAAAAACAAAGTTGCTAACATTTTTAAAAAAGGAAAGGCAAGTATAAGGAAAAGTCATGGCGCTAAAAAAATCACAAAGAAGTCTTAAGTCATGGACTAAACAGAAGTGGCGAACTAAATCTGGCAAGCCTTCTACTCAAGGACCTAAAGCTACAGGTGAAAGATACTTACCTTCATCTGCTATAAAAAATTTATCATCAAGTGAGTATGCAGCAACTACTGCTGCAAAGAGAAAAGGCAAAGCCCAAGGTAAACAGTTTGTGGCTCAACCTAAAAACATAAAAAAGAAAACTAAAAAATTTAGAAAGGTATCTTAATGTTTAATTTATTAATAGGTCCGCTAACATCTTTACTAGGAGATACAGTCAAAGGATTTGTCGAGACTAAAAAAGCTAAAGCAGATCTAGCTTTGACAGAAATTAAAGCGCAGAAAAGTTTAAAGGAGCAACAGATTGCAGGTAAAATATCTTGGGAAGCTTCAGCTGTAGATCAGATGAAAGGCTCGTGGAAAGACGAGGTAATTTTATTATGCCTGTTAGTTCCTGCGGTACTAGTATTTATTCCTGGATGGACACCCCACATTAAAGCAGGATTTGAAGCACTACATTCATTACCTGATTACTACAAACATTTATTATACATAGCCTGTTCAGCCAGCTTTGGTATCAAAGGAGCTAAAGGTGCTATGGGATTACTAACAAAAAAGAAATAGGAGAATATATAAATGCAAAAAAATTTAGAGGAGAGAGTAAAGGAACATGAGGGCTTTAGGAGTTCCGTATATTTAGATTCACTTGGCAAAGCCACTATAGGCTGGGGCCATTTGATAACTAAGGAGGACAAATATGAAGAAGGTATTGAATACAGCGTGGAAGATCTTGAAGAAACCTTTCAACTGGATCTGGAAAACGCTCGTCAAGGGGCTATGCGCGTTGCTGAAAGCAATGATATCGATCTTGACGATCACGAAAGTATCGTTAGAGAAGTTCTTATAGAAATGGTATTCCAACTTGGCGAAAGTGGAGTTGGTAAATTTAAAAAGTTCTTAAGTAACTTGTCTCAAAGGAAGTACGAAATTGCATCTGATGAAATGCTAGACTCTCGTTGGGCTATGCAGACACCACACCGTGCAGAAAAACTATCTTATATTATTAGAGTGTTAGCACATTAGTGGCGTTCTTAGTAGCTAATGTTCCGCCAACTGAAGTCCTTGTTAAAAAAGGAGTATCTCTATGATTTTGAGAGGGGGCACGGTGAGTATGAACCAGGTATATGGATTACTGCCAAATCAATCCAAGGGCGTGCGTTATACTTTGAGACCTATCTCTACGAAACGGGCGCTCTCTACGATAAACTCCCTATATCGGCATTCGTCTGGAAAGAAACGCAAGAACAGATGGAGCTCGAGGATTTAGAGCTTTGGGATTGTTTTAGCTACCACATCTCAGTTATACAAAAGGTGAGTGTTGGGTCGGGGAAATGTAAATACAAGGCTCCAAACGGGAATTTTTATTATGGGGAGTATTTATATACTATAGATAGTTGTCATCCTGAATATAACATACCAGATATTGGGTATTCTGAAGTACCTACACAACATAAGTCTTTCAATATTATACAATTAGATAACGGACACTTTGCGGCTCAGCCTAATAACAGGGTTATATTTTATGATAAGTCTTTATCCCCAAAGAAGATGAGGTTCCCAGACTATAAGGTATCTACTATTGAATATGGTGTTGAGAATAAATCTAAGTATACTGCAGGGGATGATAATAATTTCTTTTATGAGTTCTCAGAACAGGACTAGGTAGTTTACACTACCCAGTTCGTCTGATTTATTCCTAGTACTTTATATAGTTACGAGGAAAAAGATTTGTTGTTTTTGTAATAAGACAAAGCCCACTGCCAATCTTCCTTATATTCTGTCTTGGCAAAGTCTTCTAGACTTTCTTCATTCTGTTCTGATACAGAACTACCAAACATATTTACAAGCGAGTTGATAGAGGTTTTTGTTATTCCAAAAACTGTGTTCTTCATGTTTTCCATAGGTTCTCCCGTTTAGATATTTCAGCTAAGGCTCTCCAATAGTCCTTATCTTTGATAGGGAGTTTATCAAATTTGTTACGTTTAGTCAATTGAAAATCAGTGAATGACAGGTATAGCGTTTTTGCAAGGCTATCGTAAGGGGTAGAGTGTGGGTATTGATATTGATTCATTTGTTCTCCTATAATAAAAAAAGGGCAGACTTTTCAATCTGCCCTTCACTCGGTGTGGAAGTTGAGTATCCCCAAACTTTCCTTAAATATTCCATCTAAGGCTCGAAAGGTTCTTTGTGCCCCCCACTAAACTTAATATAATTATAACACATTATTTTAATAAAGTCAATACTAGAATGCATCAGACCAGTCACCTTGTACTGCACCTTTAGCATATTCAGTAGACCTAGTCTCAAAGAAATTCTCGTGTGCTTGTCCATTAACTATATAGTCTACCCAATCTAATGGGTTTTCTTTTACACCATAATTAGGTTTCAGTCCTAGCTGTAACAGTCTTCTGTCTGCCATATAGTGAATATACTTTTTAACATCATCAGCAGTTAGTCCTTCAACAGGACCTTGAGCAAATGCTAAGTCTATAAACTTCTCTTCGAGGTTTACCATATCCCTACATATATCGTACAATGACTTCTTGAACTCATCATTCCAAAGTTCGGGCTGCTCATCTAGTATAGTATGAAATAACTTAATCATGTTTTCAACGTGATGATTCTCATCTCTAATAGACCATGCAACAATCTGCCCCATGCCTTTCATCTTACCAAACCTTTGAAAGTTTAATAACATAATGAATGAGCCAAACAATTGTAAGCCTTCTCCGAACGCAGAGAACACAGCCATATCTCTAATAGCTTTTTGATTTTCCGTGCCCCCTTTACTTTCCCAAAGATAGTTGTGCTTGTCTGCCATCTCTTTATATTCTTGAAAGCTTTGTACTCTCTATCGTCCATACCTATAGTATCATTCAATAAAGAATAACTGTGCGCATGGTTAGCTTCTGATGTAGCAATAGCAGATAACATCATACGCACTTCTGGTTTTTTAAACATTGGCATATACACATCCATATAGGCTTGTGCAATGTCTACATCTCCTTGTGTAAAAATGTTAGAATTTGTTTAACTAAATTCTTTCCGCATCATTCATCTTAGAGTTCCAATCATTTACATCTTCATGTAGCGGTACTTCACTGGGTAACCAGTGCATCTTTTGTTGTTGATCGTAAGCTTCAAAAGCCCACGGATATTCAAACGGTTTATAATATTCTCTTCCTTCAAATACTGACATCTATTCTCCTATGCTTCGCAAGAGACACAAGTCTCTTCTTCTTGTTGTTTATAATCAGGTCTCACTGTTCGTTCTATTTTAGTAGTCAAGTTCTCGACCTTTTTTTTAAAGCTTGACTTCTTAAGTAATACAAAGTTTTAACTTTATTTTTCCATGCTTTATAGTGTACTAAATGTAACTCTCTAGAGTTTACATCAGGTGGTAAAAATATATTAAGACTTTGTGATTGACAAATGTACTTCTGTCTATCGCCTGCTAATTCAATCAATCTGTTTTGATCTATCTCAATAGCAGTCTTGAATACTTCTTTGTCTTCGTCTGATAAGAAATCAAAGTGTTGTACACTACCACCATTAGTAGTAATAGATTTCCAAACCTCTTTGTTATTCCTATTAAGTTCTATCAACCTTCTCTCTAAGTACTTGTTACGTATTTCAAATGTACCTGTCAAAGTCTTTTGAGAAAAAGCGTTTGCTCGCATGGGTTCTATTGACGGAGACGTACCCCCACAGATAATAGAAGATGAAGCATTAGGTGCAATAGCTATCACATGGGAGTGTCTTTTTGCCTGTACCTTCCATATCTGAAGGGGAACCTCTCTCAGTTCCCAACTTATAGTTTACGAGTTGAGCTTGTTTGTTTATATGTTTAAAGATATCTTCATTAATAGATTTAGAAATAGAACTATCAATAGGTAAGGATCTCTTTTGAAAGTAGGTGTGTAAACCCATTGTTCCTAATCCTATTGCGCGTTCATGTCTTGCACTATTAACTGCTTTCCACATATACTGATGAGCATTATTGATAAAAGATTCTAACACATTATCAAGCATGCGAATTAAATCTTCAATGAATAACGGCTCATTTTCCATTCATCATAGTACTCTAAGTTAGTAGAAGATAAACAACATACTGCAGTTCTATCCATTGAAGTAGGTAGTAATCTCTGAACATAAATTAGAGTGATTAAACTTTAGACCTAAGTCTTTTTGAGACTGAGGTAAAGCATTGTTAACTGTATCAACAAAAGAAATATAAGGTTCTCCTGTAGCTATTCTTGTTTCAAGAAGTTTAATCCATAAAGTTCTAGCGTCTACAGTCTTTATAATTTGCTGAGTATGAGGATCAATTAAATCCCAAGGCTTACCATCACCTACTGCTTCCATGAAAGCGTCAGATATATTCACACCATGATGTAAGTTTAAGTTTTTCCTGTGTATGTCACCACCAGTTGGTTTACGCATTTCAATAAACTCAACAATCTCAGGGTGAGATATATCCATGTAAGCCGCATAGCTACCACGTCTTGTTGCACCTTGGTGGAACGCAGTCATCTGAGAATCAACAACGTGCATGAAAGGTATTACTCCTGTAGTTTTATTACCGATACTAGTTGCCATGCCTTGCGAACGGACACTTCCCCAGTAACCTCCAATACCACCACCCATACTAGATAACCAAATGTTTTCAGTATAGTGATCAGCTAAGCCTTCTCTAGAATCATCTACATAATTTAAGAAACAAGATATAGGTAGACCTCTTGTAGTTCCACCATTAGAAAGTATAGGGGTAGCAAACATAAACCATAGCTTACTCGAGTAATCGTATAACCTTTGAGCGTGTTCTTCATTGTCGGCAAAAGCCATCGATGCTCTAGCGAAAGCATCTTGTGGACTTGCCTCTGTAGGTAACATGTACCTGTCTTTTAGTATCATTTTACCTGCTGTTGTCAAGAGGTTATCACGTGAGTAGTCTATATTTATCTTCATTGTTTCTCCTTTAAGATTGTGTTGTTTGTAGAGGGTCGAACTTTGCATTGTATCATATTACCTTAAACATGTTCAAGTGCTTTAGGGAAAACAACTCCATCTTTTACTTCGATGTAGCCAGAGTCCTCCATAGCTTTGACTGTTTGCTCCAATTCGCCAGGGTTAGGCATTTTACGTAGCAACTCCCTCTTAAATTTCTTTAGATGTACGTATTTATTTCCGTTATTTTCCATAGTATTCTTAAACCATGTGCCCATATCTTGGGCGATCTTACCTGTTCTACCCATACCAAATCCTGCTAATGCTTTAGGCATATGCTCTTCTACTTCAAACATTAATTCTTTAGTACGTTGCCAATGATCCCAAGTAATAATTCTACTACTACTATTAGAAGCTGATATTGACAAGGCTATCTTAATGAAGTGAGATACTCTACGCTGAGAATACTCAGATAGGTTAGGGTCGGTAGGCTCAGGTGGTAAGCCTGCTTCTATATCTGAATTTATTTTATCAAAAGCTTTAGGGTCAAAATGAGCAGGACCATACATCTTAGATATTTGAGATAAGTCTTCTCTCAAGTTCATTATAGTTTGATCATCAATTCTTTTTTGTAAAAGAGATTGAGGAATTTTTGGACCATCATAAAACACAGGTATGATTCTTGATAACAAACCTTGAGACCTCGCATCTTCAGGTAGGTTGTCTACAAATTGTTCAGGGGTAGCACAAGCTATCCAATTTAAACAAGGACCTTTAATAATATATTCTCCTGATGTTTTTGTTTTATGGGAGTACTCTTCTTTACTATCCCACATATCTGTTAGAAACATCTGTAAATATCTCTCGTGTCTAGATAAAAATGTACCTAACTCAGATGTAACTAAAGTAAGAGAGCCATCATGGAACTCATCACTTGGTGTTGACAATCTCATATCCCAACGAGAAGACTTACACATATCTACTGCAAGTTTCTCAGGAGTAATCCTATCTTGTATACAATACAAAGGATACTCTCTCATACCGTACTGATCTAATCCAGAATTGAATTGCTCATGGTCTGGTTGAGATCCAGGTGGTGTAGTTAACTTACTAAATATCTTACTATATGGTAGAACAAGACTAACTGACTTGTTACGCCCAGGTCCAGCAATCATGACAACGAATATATTAGATCGTATATCGTAGTTCGCCATTGGAAACCAGACGCGTCTCCCGATAGCACCAGCTACTGAAGAAAGCGCAGACCATCTCCTAAATATTTTAGGAATAGGGACTATCAGCACTCGCTTCAACACAAGCATCTATGTAATCTTTATATATTCTAGTCATGTTTCTCCCATACTTTTAAATCTTTCCACGTGTTACCAATCTCAGCAACTGATGGAATAATAAGTTCTCTATCACCAACCTTGATAGGGTTAGTCATACAATTAATAATCTCAGGCATAAGTTCATCAACTCTATCCGTTGGCACTTGTCCTAGAATAGCGTCATGAACTTGCCCAAGTACTTGTACCCCTCTACCTTCGAGTTCATTCCACACACGATAAAGACCCATGTTCAATAGATCTCCTATGGTAGATTGGGGTACGTAGGCAATAGCCTCACGCAAAGTAGAAGCATCACTGAGTCTTCCCCAGAATTGTCTGCGCCTACCTAGTGGTGTCACTAGTGCCCCCTCCTGTTCTAACTGTTTATGCACATCCGAGTGCCACTTTTGTATACCAGGAAATGCTCCCTGAATACGCAAGTACTTTACTTTATCTCCAAACTCAACCCCATAGGAGGCTAGTTCATCAAAGCCTCCCTTGGGATCTTGCTTGTGCCAACGTGCTACAGAATCGACAGGTATAACTCCGCCATAATATAACAGTTGGAATCTCGTAGCGTGTGATATCTTAATCTGCAAATGTCTACCTAGTGAGGTAGCTGAAAGACCATAGTTGGTGCCATGCCCCGCTCTCTTACATATATCCCTATAACTAAAATGTAGGTAAAAAGGTTTGTCAGCTAAGGCACGCTCTTGTTTCGCGTCTCCACTCCAACCCATGTTAGGCCATACCATTTTAACAACTGTAGTATGAAGGTCACCACTCTCACATGCATTGATGTACCCTTCATCGCCAGTAATATATGCAACCACGCGTGACTCTGCTTGTTCAAGGTCTGCATAAAACATAGTCATACCTGGATCAGGTACGAAAATTGAACGTAAGTCTTTCGTGATGTTTTGTAGATTAGTACCAGTACCCCAAGGCGATTCCGATGATGACCATCTTCCTGTCTCAGTTCCTGCTACGTTATATGAACAACGTATACGATTGTCTTTATCTTTAGTAGTATCTAATACGTTGAGCTGTTTATCAATGTCACGTAGTGCCATGATAGTATTACAGAATGGTCTTGCTCTAGGATATTCTTTACGTAAATGTTCTAGTGCTTCTCTATCTGTAGAAACTTTTTGCTTACCCTTCTTGTAAGAAATAACTGGAGGTAAGGTTAGTGCCTTATAGAATAAGTCTTGTAATTGTTTTGGTGATGCGTGATTTAGATCTCTATCTACTACAGCATTAGAAAATAAATTAAGCATGCGCTCTAACTTTAATCTCTTATCTTTAAGAGGGGCACGCATATTTCTAACCTTGTCATTGTCCACTAGCAAACCACGTTGCATCATTTCCATCGCAGGTTTTAAACTGTCTAGTTCAAACTGATAAGTTTTAGTAGTCTCTTCGTCTAATTCTTTTTTAATCTTTTGCCAAATCTCTAGAGTAACAGCACAGTCTAGTGCGCAGTATGTCCAAAGAGTTTGTTCGGAATCAAGTTCTATATTTTGAATGTCTACATTCTTGATTATTTTTGCCATTGCTTTTTTCTCCCATATTAGTCTTCGTCTGAATCGTAATCTCTTTCTATAATCATATCAATATAATGTTTAGCTTTGAGTAAATCTTCTTTGCCTCCCTTCCTAGTATGCCTACAAATATACTTGATAGCATTACCCTCAGCGAACAGCATCTTATTTTCATTAACAAATACTGATGGTTGTATTTCAAACTCTTTATAATGATATCCGCCTACTTGCGTAGCATAAGCTGATGTTGTTTTATTGTTTGTATAACTCATTCTCTCCACCTACTATATTAAATATTTCATCTCTCACTTCTTTAGGATTTAGTTCTGCATACTCACACACAACACTAAAGTCCTCTGATTTTCCGCGCAACCAAATCTTTGCTTTCTCTTTGTTTGCTTGAAATTCTCTTGCATTATTCACAGTCATAAAATCTATTAACGCTTGGTCTATGACAGCCCTCCACAGCCGTACTTCCTTTTCAATAGTTACTAAATCATTTGGTATTGGTAACTCCGAAAAGTACGGAGCTCGTTTCATTTATTATAATCATTCTTTCCTGGTGCTCTTTGAAAACTTAGCCATAGTTTTCCAAGCACCCTCATTAGTATAGATCGAACCTAAGTAGCCCAATCCTTTTTGTTGTTCTGGCTGTAGCGAATGCTGTGCGTGCATTGTATCATGCACTACACCTGATACTAGTATATTCTTTTTATATCGTAACCAAGACACATCATACGTTTGATTCTGTGCTACCTTAGTTATCTTATCGTTCTCTAGTATTTTCTTTATCCATTGCCATGCCTGCACCTCTTCGTCATAAGAAGTCCAATAGTTCTTTAGGTCTTTTCTTCCATCGTGAAATGGAACTACGAGAGCAACACTATCACTAGGAGCAAACCCAATGCAAGTAATGTCACCTGATGCGGTCTCGATGTCGAAACTAAGAGGTACGTCTTCATTGTCCTCTCGTATATATTTTTCTTCAAAGTCTTGAAGGTCTTTAATAGTTGGTTCAATCCATAACTCTCTTTCTACTATTTTAGTTTCTTTAGTTTCTGATTCCAGTAATGCTTTCTTTATATCGGCAAGCACTATCGGTCTGAAATCGTAGTTTCTAACTATGGCACTAGGACTATACGTGGCAAGAACTTTTGTTTCCTCACTTAAAGTTTTAGAATTTAAGATTGTTCCCCTGTAAGTTCCAACTTTGTCTAGTCCTGTCAGCGCCCATAATGCCAAGCTACCCATAGCAATAATGATATTAGGTTTCACAGCATTAAGCTCGTTTGCTAATCTCTCTAAGTCTGATTCTTTTTCTTCCTTCAGATACCCAAACCCACTCGAAGAATATTTACTACGCCAGTCTGTTGTCTTACATAATGCTTTGTACTGTGCACGATTATGAAAGAAGTATGCTGGGTTTTCTTGAGCAGGCTTAGTAGAGATTGCGTATGTCAGCAAGCAGTTCTCCACACCTATGTCTAATATCTCGACTAGCTGATTGAACATTCTACCAGCAGAACCTGTCATAATTTTGCCAAGTCTAGCCTCATCGTTAGTAGGAAAGTCAAAGACAAAAGCAACATTACATTGCAGATCGTTCTTTGGTTTCTGAGATGGAACTGGTTTAAGAACTGCGTGCTGTGTCATGATTAGTTACTCAGTATTCTTTTTACTGAGGCTTGTAAGATATCTTTATTCTTACCAACCATCTCATGTTTGACAACTCCTTAAAGGATTTGCCTATTGCCATTTCTAGCAATTCACTATAAGGCAAGTCATCTACATGACCTAACTCAATCCCTGATGTAAGGAAAGACTTAAGACCCGTTGCAGGGTTCTTAACCTTCAGTGCATTCGGAGTTGCCCAAAACTCCATACGTGTCGGCTCTGCATTAGGCAGATCAGAATCCTTAAGATCCGATTCTAAAATACCTGTAGCTTTGACATTCACTTTTACAAGTGGTGTCTGGTTCTCCCCTACCACATCCGCTCTATAGCTAGTGATAGTGAAGTCATAACTCCCCTCAGGTAATACAACTGATTCAGGTGTCTCCTGGGGTGTCATGTTTAGAAAGTCAGCAATGTTTGACATTATTTGTCTCCTTTCGGTTTGCTTGTTTCAAGTTTACTTTTCGCATTTGATTGTATGGAAGTAAACAACTTGTTCAAGTCTAGTTCCATGTTAGATTCAATCAAGCTAGGCGCAGTTACTTTGAGATCCATCTTGTTATCAGATACTGTTCTCAGAGAACGTTCATTGCCTTTGCTTGTTGTCTTACTATCAATACGACATACGCAGTTAAAGTATCTACCTATCTTAGTAGATAGCTTTGAGCCTACAGAAGTAGGATATGCTTTCGCAATTCCTAACTCACCTTCCATGTACTGAATATGTGAAGTAACTACCACGTTACATTTCACCTCGTCTCCTGTAATATATTGAAGAATATTTTGTACATCTCTAGCGGCAGTTCCCCACTCAGGTTGGGTTGGTTGCTCGGTAGGTTTCTTATTGTTGAAGACAAGAGCACCCCTCAGTGCCGCTTCGCCCATCAACGTTAGGGAATCAATAACTAAAACAGTATCGTCTCCCACTCTTTCA
>UEXL01000219.1_pt1 | contig 23871 bp, 27 predicted proteins | sample 1796671 | NCBI WGS metagenome assembly UEXL01 (sample SAMEA4772471, study PRJEB27181) | metagenome | reverse complement strand
GGTTGCTGGATAGATAGTTTTGATTGGGATATACACGAAAAAACTAAAAACTTTTCTATTATTGCTTCTGGAAAACAACAACATGAGGGTCATAAGTTAAGACATCAGATTATAGCAGGGGCTGGTAATAATATTGATGTTTTTGGTGGGGGTATAACCCTTTAGATAATAAAATTGACGGATTAAAAGACTATCGTTATCATTTTTGCATAGAAAATATTAAACGCGACTATTGGTTTACAGAAAAATTAATTGACTGCTTTGTTACAGGAACAATTCCCATTTATTGGGGGTGTCCTAGTATAGGAGATTTTTTTGATACTGAGGGAATGATTATATTTAATGATATTATGGAACTTCCAGAGTTACTCAAGCAATGCACTTCAGAATATTATGAATCAAAAGTTGGTATACTTAAATCTAATTTTGAATTAGCTAAAAACTATAGGTTAGCGGAGTTGACTATTCCAAGCCTACTAAACTAGTTGATTATTCTAAAATATCATCTATAATATATGTAGATGAAAGTTCTAGTTACTGGAGGTCGTGGTATGCTTGGATGTCATATCCAAGATAAAATTTGGACTACAACACATGAGGGAATATTTGTTGGTTCGAATGATTATGATCTCACCTCACAGTTTCAAGTTCGTAAAATGTTTGAAGAAACAATGCCTGATGCAGTTATTCATGCTGCAGCAAGGGTTGGTGGTATTCAAGAAAATATAGATTATCCAATTGAGTTTCTTGAGCAAAATATCTTAATGAATACAAATGTCATTCACGAAGCTTATAAATACGGAGTCAAAAAGCTTATTGGAGTATCAAGTACCTGTGTTTATCCGGACGCTTTACCAGAGGATTATTACCCTCTAGAAGAGAATTACTTACATTTAGGACCTCCTACACCAACTAACTTTGGTTATGCAATGGCTAAAAGAGTAATGGGTACGCAAATCGAGCTATATAGAGAAAAATATGATATAGATTATTCAACTGTATATGCTTGCAATCTTTATAGCCAATATGACAATTTTAATAATGAAAAGAAAGCTCATTTTGTAACTGCATTAATTAAAAAGATTCAAAATTGTGTAGAGAATGACGAAACAGTTCTTAAATTATTTGGAACAGGTAACCCGTTAAGACAATTTATACATGCAAGTGATCTTGCTGATATTATAGTACAGGGTATAGATAAAATACTTAAGACAGACTTTAATGTTGCTGGTGATGAATGCCATTCTATTAGAGAGATGGCAGAAATTGCTCTAGATGTTTTAGATAAGGATCTAATTCTGAACTTTGATACACTAATGCCTGATGGTCAAATACGTAAAGATGCTTGTAATAAAAAATGAGAAATATTTCCAGAATTTGAGTTTAAACCATTTGCAAATGGTATAGAGTCAGTCTATAATTCAGTATTAAATGAATAATACAGTAGAACTTTTAGGATATTATGGTAGTGATGAAGTTATTGCTTGCAGTGCATGGACATCAACTAGTAGAGATTTAAATGAAAAGAAACGAAAGAGAATTCCGAAGCTTATCGACATGCTTTGGTCCGACGGACACGAGACCCCTTTTGAAAAGGGTAGCGTCCATTTCCTTGTTGATTGTGATATTGCCAGTCATATTCATCTACTTAAGCATAGATTATCTTCGCTCAATGCTGAGTCGGCAAGATACAAAGAACTAAAAGAGGATAAGACTTTTATTCCTGATGATTGGCCTGATGATTGAAAGATTCAATTAGAAGTTTATACAGCTGCTGGTAATACTTTGTATCATGAAGCTATTCAAGCATTAGAACCATACTTAGGTCGTAAAAGAGCTAAGGAAAGTGCACGATTCTTTAAGACATATAACAGTAAAATTCAATCTGATGTAACGTTTAATATGCGCTCTTTGCTAACTTTCAAAAGTTACGTAATAGTGAGCATGCTCAAAAAGAAATTAGAGAATTAGCAGATGATATGCTAACGTTAGTTAAGAATATTAAAGGTAATCCTTTTGAGCATACACTTGCAATCTGGGAAAAAACCTTATAATATAGGTATGAAACCTGTTAAGCTTGTATCAGATACAATTGATCGTGAAGATGTAGCTGGCCTTATTAACTGGCTTAATCAAAAAGAGATACCTCAACTTACTAAGGGTCCAATTACTAAAGAATATGAAGCAAAGTTTTCTAATTGGCTAGGTACAAAGAATTCTGTATTTGTTAATAGTGGATCATCTGCTATTCTTTTAGGACTTGCTGCTCTTAAGTTTGGGGGTAAGCTTAAGAATAATAAAATAATTGTACCAGATTTAAGCTGGGCTACAGATGTTAGCTCACCTCTAATGCTAGGTCTAGATCCTATTCTTATTGATGCTAACGAACAAGATCTTTCAGTAGATCTTGACCGGTTAGAATGGATTTTCAAACGTCAGAATCCATCAGCATTTATTTTAGTATCTGTTTTAGGTCTAGTACCTGATATGGATAAGATTGTTGAGCTTTGCGATACTTATGATGTTCTTCTTATTGAGGATGTCTGCGAGAGTATGGGGTCAGAGTATAAAGGTAAAAAGCTTGGTACATTTGGTATTATGAGTTTTTTTTCTATGTATTATGGTCATCATATCTCTACTATTGAAGGTGGAATGGTTTGTACTAATTATGATGAGATTAACGATCTACTTCTTATGATCCGTAGCCATGGATGGGATAGAGATCTAGATGATAATAGTAGAGATATATTACGATCAAATAATAGAGTTGATGATTTTAGTGCGCAGTTTGCTTTCTATTTACCGGGACTAAATGTACGATCAACAGATCTGCAAGCTGTTATTGGTCTACGTCAAGTAGATAAGATCGATAAGTTTTCAGCAGCACGTAATAAAAACTTTAAGTTATATCAAGAGCTTCTTGATGATGAAGATAGTCTTTTGAATATTATTGATAGGGAAGACTGCTTTGTATCAAGCTTTTGTTATCCTATTGTTAGTTATGATAGAGATAAAATTGTAAACCGTCTTCGTGATAATGGAGTTGAATGTAGACCACTTATTGCAGGTTCAATGACTATGTCACCAATGTGGCGAAAATTTGGTACAGGTCATACTAACATTCCCGTATCAACTATGATCAATAAATATGGCTTTTATGTACCGAATCATCAAGGTATGTCGGAAGAGGATGTTAGAAATATTGTTAACTTAATTAAAGGATGAAAACAGCGCTAATAACAGGAATTAATGGGCAAGATGGATCTTATCTTGCAGAGCTTCTTCTAGATAAGGGATATGAAGTATGGGGAACTATTCGCCGCAACTCTTCCCCGGAGTATAATACCACTCGTATTGATAATATTTTTAACAGAGTTAAGCTCGTTTATGCTGATCTGACTGATATGTCTTCTCTAGTTAGTGTATTACAAAAAGCTAACCCAGATGAGATTTATAATCTTGCTGCGCAGTCTCATGTACGTGTTAGTTTTGATGCTCCAATCTATACAGCTGAAGCTACCGGACTTGGAACATTGAATCTACTTGAAGCAATTAGACTTACTTGTCCTACTGCTCGAATTTATCAAGCTTCTTCAAGTGAAATGTTTGGTAATACTATTGATGAAGATGGATTCCAGAGAGAAACTACTAAACTTAATCCTGTAAGCCCATATGGCTGTGCAAAAGTATTTTCTTACAACATCTGTAATAACTACAAAAACAGTTATGGTATGCATATTAGTAATGGTATTCTTTTCAATCATGAATCACCAAGACGTGGTATGAACTTTGTAACTAATAAGGTCGTAAATGGTGCAGTAGATATTAAGCAGGGTCGTAAGAAAGATCTTGTTCTTGGTAACCTTGCAGCAAGCCGCGATTGGGGGCATGCTAAAGATTATGTAAAAGCGATGTGGTTGATGCTTCAACAAGATGATCCTGATAACTATGTTTGCTCTACTGGAGTATCTCATACAGTTCAAAATCTTGTAGATTATACATTTAAAACTTAGGTGTAGATACTAAGTATGTAAAGACATCTCAAAAATTTGAACGACCTGAAGAGCTTAAGCACCTTAAAGGTGACTCTACTAAGCTAAGAACTAAGCTTGGATGGAAACCAAAGTATACATTCGAGACTATGCTCGATGAAATGATATTTGTAGCTGCAAATAAGCTTAACAAAGACGTTGATACTAAGAAGTTATAGAATATAATAGTAGAAGAATGATTATTAAACAAGAAAAGTATAATGGCGACTTTATTCATAAGCGTTTCGCGTATGAACAATTTCGAAAAGAAGTCTCCCCAGTAGGTAATATTGTTGCTTTCCGAGCACCAATGGATGTAACTGAGAATCTTATCGATCTTGAAGATACTCTTTCCGATGATTTTATTGCTTCAGAAGATGCTATTAACTTCTGTTGGGAGATTCCTAATTTAGGACCTCTAGGTGCTGTATCCTTTCAACGACTTCTTAATACAGAGATTGCAAAGTTTTTAAGTAAGCGAATTGATGCACCTATTGAAATGGATGGTGATGATCTTATGGTGCAAAAGGTTTTTGTAGGCTCTGATGGAGAAGCACGTAAAGAAGGTAAAGTGAGTGTTTCAATTACCTATAGTTTAGAAAATGTTGCTGTTGGTCATACGGCAATTAATATTTACGCCGGTCACAAAGCTCCTGGTTTTGCGTTCTCTTCTGAATTATCAGATGAAGAAGCTCAAGCGTTTATGCAAGAGGTTATTGATTATTTTAATGCAGAAGTAAAAGATCAGTTTGTAGCTACTACAAAGATTGTTGTATAATGATTGTTAAATATTACGGTGTAGAAGATAACGTTTGTGAGTGGAACTACTTGCAAGGTATTATTAAACATCTCACAGATAAGGTTGATGCTCTAACACTTCATATTGTAAGCGTAACCCATGAGTGGGATCGTAGAGATGAAGTTGTACTTAGTGAGACAACCCGTAATGTTATACTCGCAGTACATGATGAATACATGACCGATTGCATTCTAGATGAATGGAAAAATCGTGATGATGTGTTAGTATTTAAATCATACCTACTACCAGATCAGGCAGAGAATAATGTCTTTCCACTGCCATTAGGTTATAATAAAAAGCATAGGAAACTAAAAAATAGGCCTATTAAAGAACGACCTGTAGATGTATTTTTCTCCGGTCATATGGCATCACAAAATCGAGTAGATTATATGGATCCTATAATTAAGTTCTTTACAGATTTAGAAATTAAAAAAACACATAAACACCTTAAGCTAGATATTAATATTACAAAAGGCTTTAATATGGGGTTTGATCCAGCGAAATATTCAGAACGTTTACATAACTCAAAAATAGTTATTTGCCCAGCGGGTAATGTAAGTATGGAAACATTCCGGCATTATGAAGGCTTACGTAGCGGTACTGTTGTTGTATCTCCTAGATTACCTCAAAATGAAATATATAAAAGATAGTTATATTGTACAAGTGGATGATTGGGTAAATGATGCAGGTAATGTAATTATAGATTTGCTTTCTGATATTGATATGTTACAATTAGTTAAGGATCAGCAAGATAGTGACTATAATACACGATATAGTGTTAAAGCAGTTGCTGAATATATATGTTCTAAACTATGAATTTCTTTCAACTACAAAATAAATTATTCTTTTCTGATAAGAGGAAGCAGCCAGATTATTTAGACTCAGAAGGAGAGCAAGCATTTGTACCTTTTTTGCTTAATAGGTGGTTTTCAATGTATAGTAAAGATACAGTATCATTTGCAAATAATATACTTAATAAATATTGTGGTATATTTGATGATAAACAAAGAATGTATCGTCTTTATTATAACATAATTCCTAGACTTCAATTTAAACGTATTAGCTATATTAAGAAAAAAAAGAAAGATAAAACAGAAGAGGTTGAACATCTAGAACTTATAGCAAAAAATAAGCATATTTCGGTTAGAGAGTTAAAATCTTATATGGAAATGTAAGTTGATTATTTTAAAACACTAGCTAAATATCTATATGCCTGCACATGAAAGTATTGACCGTCTACCTTCTCAGAAACATCTAATTGACCTCTCTACACATAGTGAAGGTGATATTGGTCTTACGGATGATTTTGAATTAAATTTTATCTTTGATGATATTTTACTTGTAGAATATGTTGATGAGAATGACGAAGGTGAAATTCAACGCAATGGAATTTTTGTTCCAACCAATGCGATTACAAAAAGCTTGGCGTAAAGCTAGAGTTATTCTTACTGGTCCGAAAGCTGAGTATGTTAAGGTAGGTGATGTTGTTATCTTCCCTAACAATCTAGGAGTTAGTATTTCTAATCTAGATATAAATGGTAAGAAACTTAAAAAGGGTATCTTCTTAAATGAGGATCGCCTGTTCGGTATTTGTACACTTAAGGAGTGATTATTCAAAGGTCAGCTTTAGACAGTATACTTTTGAATAATGTATGCGATGTTCGATTTGTAAGACGTGATCCGAGGCCGGGTGATGGTCCTACAAGACGAATGCTTTGCACGAAATCATACGATCTTTTAAATTCCGTAAACGGACGAACAACTCTTAACTACAGACCGCCAAAGGGACCAAAAAAGATTAACGAGGCAGCAGATAACTTATTAGTAGTATGGGATATCTTAATGCAGAATTATAGAACAATTAACTGTAATCAGGTTGACTTAATTAAAGAGATTCCTGCTTCAGAGTTCTGGCCTTATTTTAACGAAAACATCTACCCCATGTCAGCTGAACAAAAAAGCTGGTTATCTCAACTCATGACTACTTCACTAGAAAATTTTTCTGAATATATTAAACCTTATTTGCTAGAAACTATAGCGATTAAGACTGATAAGAAAATTATTAGAAAGGGTAAACTTAAAATATTTCAAGTAAAGCAGCACTACGCAAGATTAACTTTAGAAGATGGTGAACGTACTCGTATATATGAAGTACCTTATCCTTATGATATTAGTAAAGAAGGTACTGTAACAACTCTTAATTATAAAACTAAAATATTTTTAAATATACAAGATTTAGATCTACAGGTTAAATTGTTAGATTCATCTAAGAAGTCAAAACTGTATGATGAGTTAGTTTACATTCTACCGCTAAGAGACGTTGATTAATAGAGTTAGTAGACTACAATTAGTTTAGTGATATCTAGACTACTCCAAAAATTCCCCGAAGGCTACGATCCTAATCCTTCGCAGGTAAAGCTCCTTAAAAAATATAGATGATGCTTTTGATAATGGGCATAAGTTTGTTATTTGTAATGCACCAACTGGATCAGGTAAGTCGTTTATATCTAAAACTCTAGGTAACGTATCAGATAGTAGTAGTAAGGAATTTAGAGATATTGTTACTAGTTACTTAGCCTATAAACGAACATCCGGTGGATATAACTACGAAGAAGATTGCAATAACGAGAGAGCGTTTGGGACGACTGCATTAACTATAACAAAAGCATTACAAGATCAGTATAAAGAGTTGTTTGATGATGTAGAAGTCTTAAAAGGTAAGTCTAATTATCAGTGCGCTATTGATGATCGATACCCGGTAGATATTGCACCATGCTTACATGCACCTAGTCTTAAGCGTCAGTGCTGGGCTGAGTGTAAGTGTCCATATTACGAGCAGCGGAATAAGACTTTAGTATCGAAGTTTAATACTCTTAACTATAATATGTTCTTTGCTTTACCTGATCATCTTAAGAAGAGGCAGTTTCTAATATGTGATGAAGCATCTGAACTTGAAGATCAGCTTGTTAAGGAGTTTACTTGTGTTGTTGACTATGTCTTTTTGAGTAGATTGGATGTTAATATTAAACCATATATGAGTAGTAACTCTGCTGTTAAATGGTTAAGTGGTGTTGCTGTTGATATTACTGATAAGATTGAAGACCTAAAGGATATTATTGCTAACAAGAAGAGTAAGAATCAGAAAGCTATTCAAGATCTTACTTCGATGATGACACGGTTAATTAATATTCATAGTAAAGTGGAATTAGTTATTGACTCTTGGGATGAGTCAGAATATGTCTTTGAGAAAGATAAGCAGTCAATAACATTTATGCCTCTAAAGGTTGATAAGCTTGCGCATAGATTGTTTGAGTATGCTGATAAAGTCATACTTATGTCTGCTACTATTATTGACCCAGATAACTTTTGTAAGAGTCTTGGTATTACAGATTATAAATACGTTGAAGCTGAGTCAAGTTTTGATCCTAAGAAAGCTCCTATTATATGTAATCCAAAGTATAAGCTTAACTACCATACAATGGATAAATACTTACCACGTATTATTAAGCAGATTGGTGAGATATGCGCACATCATAAAGACGATAAAGGCATTATTCATTCACAGAATAACTCAATAACGCTTAAAATATCAAATATTTTGCATGATAGTAGATTTTTATATCGTGAACCAGGTGTTAGAAATGAAGAGATTCTAGAAGCTCATATGACAGATCCAGATCCTACTGTATTAGTATCACCTTCAATGTCATATGGGGTTGATTTGAAAGGTGATCTTGCAAAGTTCCAAATAATTGTTAAAGCTCCTTTCTTACCTACTAAAGATGTTCGTATTGAACGAATGATGAAAAATGATTTCGATTGGTATCAGAATAAAATGTTATGTTCCTTAATTCAATCATGTGGTAGAGGTGTGAGATCGAAAAAAGATGAGTGTATTACGTATATTCTTGACGGTACTATTGTAAATGCCATACTAAAGTCTAAGCATAAGCTACCAAAATACTTTGTAGACAGGTTTGTTTAATTAAATAATAGTAGCTTTGAAGAATTATACGTACAATTTTGAGATAAAAAATTTACTTACTCAGTTTACTGCTGCGTTTGATGACACAGTTATTAAACGTTATGATAGAAATGGTAACGCGCGCCAAAATGTTGAGGTAAGGTATGTTTTTGCTCCTAAGCAGCGTATCATGTATGATATAGTTAACAAAGCTCAAAACTTAACACTTCCAGTTGTTTCAATTGATTTAGCATCTATATCATATGATAATGATAGAGTGTTTAATAAGTTGAATAATTTTGAAAATTATCAAAGCAGTAATATTTCTACTTCAATTAGAACACCTGTACCAGTTAATTTACAAGTTAATATGTCCATAATGTGTCGGTATATGCAAGACATGGAGCAGATAGTATCTAACTTTGTTCCCTATACTAACCCATATATAGTTCTTGCGTGGGAGGAACCTACAGCACTATCTGGAGCGCCTGTAGAAATACGAACAGAAGTTTTATGGGATCAAAATATTACCTTAAATAATCCTACTGAGACAACCTATAGTGACAAGTTTAGAGTTGTTGGTGATACATCTTTTACTATTAAAGGTTGGCTATTCAGAAATGAGAATGAAATCTCAAGTCCAATATACTTTATTGAGCAAAATTTTGTTAATGTAGATAGTAGGTTTAACTTTCAACAACCGTTGTCGTCGCTCGATTATGATAACTTCTTTACTAACTTATCGAGTATTGCTGAAACAGAAACAATAAATCTATCCGGTATACCAGAGTTAACTAATATATATTTTAATGCTTCTGGTTCCAATGTCATAGAAACAAATGGTGATCCAGTAACTATTGCAAAGTCTGCTTCAGATTTAGAAGCATATTCATATACTTTTCTTGGTGGTAATTATAACGAGACTGAGTTTGTTATGCTCAGTTCGAATGATACTAGCCTTTATACAAGCTTTACCGGTATCAGCACCCTATACACAGGCTTACTTTCAGGATTTATACTACCTAATTCAGCATGGAACGTAATTACTAATGATGTACTGAATATTACATTCCCTTATCTTTCAGGATCAAATAGTAAATTTGATCTCATTATCAAAAACCCAGCAGGATTTACTACATCAGCTAATATCGCTGGATTCTACTTCATATCTAATTAAATATATACAATGGCTTCTTATTCTCCAAATCAAAATCAAGGTGACGGTAAAGCTTCTTCTTTCGGTAGAAACTTGGTTCAATACATTCAGAACAGGTTGCCATATGCTCAGACTGAAGATGACGCACTTAATAATAAATACAAATACTTTGCAAAAAATGGTACGCAAAGAGCAGAAGCTTTAGTTAAGTCATCCGTCTCTTCGTCTAATCCATACAATAATATTCCAATAGGTGACTTTGGTAAAGATAGTTCCTTTGCTGATGTAATGTATGCTAATCTTGACGCTGATAAAGGTGGAAGATTAAGAGATTATCGTATAATGTCAGCTTATTCTGAAGTGGCTGATGCTCTTGATGAAATTTGTGATGAATTTATTAATGTAGATGAAAATGGTAGGGTGGCTACTATTAACTATGAGAATATTGATCTAACAGTTGATGAAAAAAAAGATATTGATGAAGAATTTTCTAAATTTATTGACTTTTTCGAGCTCAAACATAAAGGTTGGCAGTACTTTAGACAGCTACTAGTTGAAGGTGAAGTATTCTTTGAGATGATTCTACATGATGATTATGTTAAAGAAGGTGTACTTGGCTTAATTAATATTCCTGCTGAGATTGTTGAGCCTGTTTACAATAATATTCAGAATATGCTAGTTAAGGGCTATATTTATAAAAAGCCAATTTTTAGCCCTACACAGCCTGATAAAGTTGAGAAGACGGAAATGATTCCTATGGAGCAGAATCAATTGGTTTATGTTAATTCCGGAGTTTATAATGATACAAAAGATTATGTTATTCCTTTCCTTGAGAATGCTCGTCGTCCTTATCGTCAGCTTTCTCTTATTGAAGATGCTATTGTTATCTATCGATTAGTAAGAGCACCAGAACGTCTCGTATTTAATGTTGATGTTGGTAATATGGCTCCACCAAAAGCTGAAGCATATCTACGTAAGCTTATTCAGAACTATTGGGCACGTAAGACCTTTGATAATGATCAGACAAATGTTGTTAATAAATTTAACCCACAATCAATGCTTGATGCATTCTGGTTTGCTAAACGACAAGGTTCTGAAGGTACTTCTGTTACTCAGCTGCCCGGTGGAGCAAATCTAGGTGAATTAGCTGACTTAATGTACTTTATTAAGAAGCTATATAGAGCTCTTAAAGTGCCAACAACTCGTATCGATCCAGAAGATCGTACTGTTGACCCATCATCTATCTTACGTGAAGAACTTAAGTTCGCGAAGTTTGTTATTCGCCAACAACAGAAGTTTGCTGCAGCTATTAAGAAAGGATTCACTACTCACCTTAAACTTCGCGGTTTGTGGGAGGAATATAACTTGGCAGAGACTAATTTAGATATTGTATTTAACGTACCATCTAATTACTTTGAAATGCGTCAAAGTCAGAAGCTTGAGCTTAAAGCTGCTAACTTTAATAATTTAGCATCAAATGAATTTATTTCTACTACTTACGCGCAGAAGAAATATCTCGGTTGGAAGGACAGAGATATTCTCGCTAACAGAGAGTTTTTACGTAAGGATGCAGAAATGCAATGGGAACTAAGCCAAATTCAAGCCGGTGGTCCACTTTGGAAAGAGCAAATGGCTGCTGCAGCGAGCGGAGCAGATGGCGCAGTCGGTGGTGAAGGTGGAGGAGTTGCTGGTGATGGAGGTATTCCAGAGTTCGGTGGCGGTCCAGCTGCAGAAGCTGGCGATGCTACAGAAGCAGATGTTGATACAGATGTTGAGACAGATACTTCTGGAGCCGGGGCAGCTGATGATGTATAAACTCTATCGTGAAGGATTAAAGCTATAGTATTGTGCTCTATAGTAAATTTTACCAGCGGTTGCTGCCGTTGCTGACACTTGTGCGACATTAGTTAAGCCTCTGAAAGTAAACTGCTCACCTGCTGAGAGTATAAACCCGTTCAAAGCATCTGAATAATCATTATCATAAACTGTAAGAGTATTAGTTGTCCTATTCCATATAGTTATTTCCGAGCAAGGATGTCCACCTGTTAAAGCTAAACCTGTTGTACTAGTTGCTGCTGCTTCGCCAGGAATCGCGGCTCCGGTTAAAATCGTCATTGAAGTTTTAATATGTTGATTAAAAGACCTACAAAGATTAAAATTTACACATATCCATTTTTAGATTCTGCATTATTAGCCATACAATTATTTAGTCATTGGCATAAATAATTACATGGCTTCCGCATGTGTTATTTCACCTTTATCGGCATTCTTATCAACAAATCTTAATAATAAGATTGATACGTATGATAGACTAGGTGATAGGATTAAAAGATCACTAGGATACCCACTTGTATCTGTTGAGATCCACTCTGATCAACTTAGAGAGAGAATATTCAAATTGCAGTTGAATATTTTACAAAGTATGCAGGTTATACACGTGAGTATATGATTTTTGACTCAAATCTATACGAGACAAACAAAGGCATTCGACTTGATATGCTTTATACATTAGCCAATACTGATTTGGATACTGCAGCTAAACAAGTTGCTGGTACTAACCCACTAGGGCCAAGTTCAGAATTTTATGGTGAAACTCCTGATATTACCTTTGTAGCTCAAACCGATGTACTCTCTTCTGTATTTTCTGCGCAAAGCTCATTAAGTGCTACATTTAAAGATGGTATCGAGCCTGGTGAACTATTTGATTATTCACTAGTTGCAAATATTACTGCAATTGATAACTCACTTGATAATCTGTCCGCTTTTAAACCTACTAAAAGAAAAACATTAACTCAAGAAGGTTCTGCTGCAGATGTAACTCAATATCAAAACGTTTTCGATTATGATGTAATGGATTATAGAAAAGTTATTGAGGTTACAGATTTTGAAGAAGGATCAAATACAGGTATTAATACTTTATTTACCCTTGAGCAAACATTAGCGCAACAAACATACTTTCTTATGCGATGGGTAACTATGGATTTGATCTTGTATCTTGGTATACAATGAAAGAATGGATTGATACTCGTGAGAAAGTGTTAGCTTTAAGAAAGGATCTACAGTTCGATCCACGTACACAGTATTTAAAAATGTATCCACAGCCAATAACAGAAAGATTTTACGGGGTTGTTTCTTGTTATATTGAGCGACCTATACGAGATGTTATTAAAGAGCAATGGGTATATGAATATGCATTAGCTCTATCAATGATAACTGTTGGTAGGGTTAGAGGTAAGTTTGGTAGTGTTAACTTACTCGGTGGTGGAGCTCTTAATTATGATTTACTTAACGAAGGTACTCAAAAGAAAGCAGAATTAGAAGCTAAGCTACTCGAAGGTGCTTCTCCAGGTATGGGTGATACAGATCCAGCTCTATTTATTGTTGGATAATGAAGAAAAATTCTAGATATAGGCAAGGTATATTTGTACCTAAAAATATCGATAAATTTATCGGTGAACGTGCTATATATAGATCTGGTTTAGAATTAAAATTTTTTCGATTCTGTGATAATAACCCTAAAGTAGTTAGGTGGGGTAGTGAAAATGTTGTTATTCCTTATTATAACCCTCTAACAAAACGTAATCATAGATATCATGTAGATAACTATGTTGTTATTAAAGAGGGTAATGCTATTACTAAATATCTTGTAGAAATAAAGCCATATAAACAAACTTTAAAACCTACTACAAAATATAAACAGAAAAAACATATTATATATGAGCAAGTTCAATTTGTTAGAAATCAAGCTAAATGGGAAGCTGCAAGAAAATATTGTAAGGGTAGAGGTTATAAATGGTTAATATTAACAGAAAAAGAGCTTTCATAGCTTTCGGGCATAAATAATAGTATGTCACTTAAACTTAATCTAGTATGTGAAAATCCTGATCTTAATGATCAATTTGAGATCATTGAAGAACAAACTAATAAAGATTCTCCATCAAACCTTTTTATTAAAGGACCTTACATGATGGCAGAAGGAGTTAATAAGAATAAAAGAATGTACCCTCTGCATGAGTTAGAGCGGGAGGTCGCTCGTTATAATGAAGAGATGGTTAAACCAGGTCGCGCAATGGGAGAGTTAAACCATCCATCTACAGCAGATGTTGATCTTGAACGCGCGTGCCATATAGTAACTGAAATGACTCAAGATGGTAATATCTTTTACGGAAAATCTAAAGTATTATCGACACCATGCGGTAAAATAGTCCGTGCATTAGTAAATGATGGGGTTAAGGTTGGTATGTCATCTCGTGCACTTGGCACTCTGGAAGAGGGCAGAGAGCATAATACAGTCAAAAACATGAATCTGGTTGCTATCGATTGTGTTGCTGATCCTTCATATCCTAAAGCTTTTGTAAATGGTATTTTAGAATCAAAGCAATGGGTACTAGCTGATGATGGTAAATATGAAGAGATTTATGACAACTTTGAAAGAGCTGTGGGTAAGCTTCCTAAGAAGGAAGTAGAAAAGTACTTACTTGAAAGGATTATGTCATTCATTAACAAAATTTGATTTTAAAAAAAACTTTAATAAATAACAACATGGCCGAAGAAAATACAACCAAAAACAAGATAGTTAGGTTTATCGATGCTATTTCTGATAAAAACTACGCTGCCGCGAATAAATATTTACAATCGGCTGTTAACGATAAGCTTGAATCAAGAATAAAACAAGCAGCAGAAAAACCACTCTTTTAAATTATGAATAAAGACCTATTACCAAAAGAACTACAAGATGTCCTCACCGAAGAGAGCGTGAGCGTCATTGAAACGGCTCTTAAAGAGAAAGTCGAGCTTTCTGTTGAAGCAGCCCTTACAAGCCAAGATGAACTCTATGCTGAAAAGCTTGAAGAGCTGGTCACACGAATTGATAGTGACCATACTTCCAAGATGCAAACAGTTGTTGAAGCTGTAGATAAGAATAATGCCAATAAGTTGGTACAAGTTATTAAAAAATATGAAACTGAACTTAACGAAGGTGCATCTGATTTTAAAGAGCAACTAGTTGAGTCTATTTCCAGTTATATTGAAGAGTATATCGACGAAGCAATGCCTGTAGCTGCTATTGAAGAAGCTACTAAAAATAAGACAGCATACTCCGTCCTTACTAATCTTCGTTCAGTACTTGCTGTTGACTCTTCCCTTATGAGTGAGTCAGTTAAGGAAGCTATTGTAGATGGTAAATCTCAAATTGATGAGCTCAAGTCTGAGTTTGAAAAGATCAAGCAAGAGAATGAGCATCTTAAGGAAGCATATGATAAGACTAGCGCAAAGCTTGTTCTTGAGCAGAAAGTCTCAAGCTACAGCGATAAGAAAGCTAATTATCTTAAGAAAGTTTTAAGTGATAAGTCAGCTAAGTTTATCACAGAGAATTTCGAATATACCGCACGTCTCTTTGACAAGAAAGAAAAAGAGCAACTTGCAGTTATTCGTGAGGAAGCCATTAGTAATCGCACTGTGAAAGCTGATGCTCCTAAAATCGTTGAGGAGAAAGTAAAACCTTCTACACCAGAGAATCCGTATCTTGCGGGTCTGGACAAGATGAAATAATTTTTCACCCTGAACAATGAGACATGAATAGTGTCTGAGTAACTTGGGAGCTAGTCCCATGAAAGGTCGAAACAAAACAAAAATATATTATTATGAACAAACCACAATCATTTATTGATCAGGACCGTGCTGCTACTCTTTTGGAGAAGTGGGCACCAGTCCTTGACTATACATCTGATAGCGTTAAAGCTATTGAAGATGATCATACCCGCCTTAATACCGCGGTCCTCCTGGAGAACCAGGAGAAATGGTGTATCGAAGAGGACAACTCCACTGGTGGTGGAGCTCTTGGTGGATCTGCTCAGGGTGGAGTACAATTCAACCCTAACGTAGCAGGTGGCTCCAGCTCAGCCGATACATATGCCCCGAACGATGCTCGCCTTCCTAAGGTGCTTATCCCAATGATTCGTCGTACATTCCCAGAACTTATCACTAACGAAATCGTTGGTGTTCAGCCTATGAGTGGACCAGTTGGTCTTGCATTCGCTTTGCGTTATGCTTACCAAAATGAGTACCTAGGTACTGGAATCGATGGAAAAACCCAAGCTGCTGCAGGCGGACAAGCTGCTAAGACCCCAGGTCTTTCAGGTTCTGCTGGCCTTCCGCAGACTGAACTCGGATATCAGCTTCTTGATACCCGCTTCACTGGTGCCAGCTCTGCTGACCTTACCGGAGATGCTGGATATTGGGCTTTCGCTGATCAAGACAAAGGTGTCGCACAGATCCTTTCTGCTTTCGAGATCACTGGAAACATTCCACAGGTTGAAGTTAAGTTCGAAAAGACTGCTGTTGAAGCTGGTACACGTCGCCTCGGCGCTCGTTGGTCAGTTGAACTTGAGCAGGACCTTAAGAACATGAACGGAATCGACATTGACGCTGAGATCACTAATGCCATGAGCTACGAGATCCAAGCTGAAATCGATCGTGAGATGCTTATGCGCATGATCCAGTCCGCACTTGGTGCTGGATATGGACCTGGTTTCTCAGTATGGAGCCCTGCTTCTGCTGATGGTCGCTGGCTCGTTGAGCGTAACCGTGACTTCTACCAGCGCTTGATTATCGAAGCTAACCGCATTGCTGTACGTAACCGTCGTGGTGCTGCTAACTTCGTTGTTGCTACTCCACGTGTATGTGCTATCCTTGAGATGCTCCCTGAATTCCAGTGGGTACCTGTACAAGGTGATGTAAATACACAGCCTGTTGGTATTGCCAAGGTTGGATCACTTGGTGGACGTTTCAACGTTTACCGTGATACACGTACTGAAGTTCAGTCTGGTAACTACTCACCTACCGTATACGGTGGAGGTACTTCCAACGTTGAGTACGCACTTCTTGGATATAAGGGACCTGAGTTCTATGACACAGGTATTATTTATTGCCCATACATCCCAGTTATGGTTCAGCGCACAATCGGACCGAACGACTTCGCACCACGCGTAGGACTTCTTACCCGTTACGGTGTTGTTGACAATATCTTTGGTGCTAACCTTTACTATCACGTCATTATTGTACAGAACCTTGGTGCTGAGTTTACTCCAGGATCAAGTGCTGTATACTTCTAAGATTAATTAGTATAACACTATTAACCAGAACGGGTCCAGAAATGGACCCGTTCTTTTTTGTAAAAAGTGGACTTGATTGATTAAATATTAACATATGAAATTTACTAACATTACTCTAAATGGGACTGGCGAGTCTGGGGCAAGAAGCGGTCAAGGACTTCGACGTTTTGAACATCACTATGTTCAAGATTCAGGCTGGGCTCTTGGCACTACCGCTGATAATGCTGTTAATACAGATTACTATGCTGTATGGAATACGTTTCCAACAATGACAGGTACCAACGTTAACATCGGAGCAATTAATACATCTGGTACAGAGCTTTCTGCTATTGGTATTTCTCAACTGACTATTAGATCAAAGTCCGGGTATACAGGAGGTATTCTTGACTTGGCTATTATTCGTAAAGATGATGGTAAAGCTGTATCGATTACCTTTCCTGCTTCTGCTTTACCTACTACTAATGCTGCAGCCATGGGAGCTTCTTCTCTTATAATGCTTTCTGCTGGATATACAGGTGCAGCCCGTAAAGCTCAGATTAAAGTAATTCCACCACAGCAAGGACCAGCAACTCCTGAACATAGTCGCAAGCGTCTTTTAGGATACTAAATTTTAAGTTAGTTACATATTAAAAAGAACGGTAGGTGCTTTGTACCTACCGTTTCTTGTTGCTCAGACCTTGTCTAAGCCTATTCTACCTGTTCTACATGTATATTTACAGTGTGGTTTTTACCCTTCTAGAGCCTCTAGTCTAGCTGTTAGATTATCGATAACAGCTTGTTGTTCCTGCATACCTTTAACAAGAATAGGTATGATATGCTCTCCAGTATAACCAAGTTGATTTGGATTATCAGTAGATACAATAACACTATCTTCCACCTTCAAGAGCAAGAACATCTTGAGCAATAAATCCATGACGCTTACAGCTAATAGAACCTTCTGGATCACTTCTATCTGTAATCATATTAAATGTTTTTGGCTTAAGATTTCCAATAAAGTCTAAGCCAAACTCAAGGTCACAAATGCATGTCTTATCTCTTATATCAGAAACTGTAGAGAAGGTACCATTAGAGCAAACGTGTGTTAAACTCGAGTTACCAATCATTGCTTTGTTGTTACCACAACCAACAGCACCAAAGCCGAGAACAATCTCATTACAAGATGAAGCACCACCACCACCGGTAGAGTCATTACCAATAAAGATACTATTGTTTGGTGATGTCATTTGCGTTGTTCCAGTGCCTGTAAATCTACCAGCTTGATAACCAATAGCAATGTTACAGCTACCAGTTGTATTACAACCAAGGGCAACAAAGCCCATTGCAATGTTGTTATTACCAGATGTTGTTTTCCACATTGTAGCTTCACCAAGAGCAATGTTACGTGTTCCGTTTAAAGCTCCTGTAGCATGTGCACAAGCACCGATTGAAATGTTACAACCACCTGTAGTGCCATTTTTGGTTAGCACAAAAGCCAAGAGCAATGTTTTTACTACCTGATGTAACTGTCTTTAGTGCCTGGTTACCAATAGCAACGTTATCACTACTCGTGCCATTATTGGCAGTAATTCTCATTGCGTAGTTACCAATAGCAACGTTTGTGCTACCTGAAGTAATACCACAACCAGCTGCTCGACCGAATACTAAGTTATCACTACCAGTAATACGGAATCCTGAGGTTGATCCAATAGCAACATTTCTTGCACCGGTCTGATTACACTGAAGAGTTTGTGCACCAATAGCTAGGTTTTCAGTACCTGATGAAACATTATATTGACTGCATTTACCAATAGCAACGTTATTAGAACCAGTTGATGTACCGCTACCTTTTAGTGCTTGACAACCAATACCAATATTATTCCCACCGGTTGTAAAACCACAACCAGCGCACCGACCAATACCAATGTTATCATATCCAGTTGTTATATTTTGTAAAGCACGATCACCAAATGCATTATTTTGCCCACCGGTTGTATTATAATACATTGCTAAGGCGCCGATTGCTATATTACAACCACCTGTAGTATTAGTACGTAGGTTTTCTTTACCAATTGCTACGTTACAATTACCAGTTGTATTATTATACAAAGCGATACTACCGAGTGCTGTATTGTAACAACCGGTTGTATTATAACGCATTGATTGACTACCAATTGCTATGTTATCACTAGCAGCGCTGTTAGCGCCACTATACAAGGCAAGATAACCGGCCGCAAAGTTATTATTACCTGTTGTTGCTTCATAACGAGCACTTGCACCTAATGAGATATTACAATTACCGGTTGTGTTTTTATACCCTGCTCCGTCTCCTATAGCTACGTTTTGTTGACCGGTAGTATTATCATACATCGGACTAGCACCTATAGCAACGTTACGAAGACCTGTAGTATTCATTCGTAGAGCGTTAAGACCTAAAGCAACGTTAAGCGCTCCAGTAGTGGTTGAGCATAAAGATACATGACCAATTGCAAGATTATAATTAGCAGTAGTATTTTTATTTAAAGCGTCATTTCCTAATGCAATATTATGACAACCGGTTGTATTAATTTTTAAAGAATCCTCACCTATTGCAATGTTACAACCAGCAGTTGTATTAGCGCATAAAGCGTTTTTACCAATTGCAGTATTACTGGAACCGGTTGAGTTGTCATGAAGAGAATATTCACCAACAGCAGTGTTATGATAACCGGTTGTATTAGACTTTAAAGCCTCACAACCGATTGCCACGTTAAGGTCACCTGTTGTATTTTGATTTAAAGCTAGTTTTCCAATCGCATAGTTACAAGAACCAGTAGTATTACATAATAATGTATCACAGCCGAATGCAACGTTATTTGAACCAGTTGTATTTTGATTTAAAGTCCTATAACCTAATGCTACATTATAACTACCAGTAGTGTTCTTTTCCAATGGAGCAGCACCTATAGCAACATTTCGTGTTCCTGTTGTATTACAATGCAACGCATAATAACCTATGGCTGTATTTTGATCACCTTCTGTGTTATGAGCCAACGCCAGAAAGCCGGAACCAAAGTTATAATTTCCTGTAGTGTTGTTAACCAACGTTTGATGACCTAGCGCTACGTTATCATGCCCGGTAGTATTATTTACCATCGGTAATCTACCTATTGCAACGTTGCAACCACCGGTAGTATTATTACATAGCGCTGAAGGTCCTATAGCTACGTTACAACTACCAGTTGTATTACCACATAATGAATTAATCCCGATACCTACATTAGAAGCTCCAGTAGTATTACTACAGAGAGCTATATAACCTAATGCAGTGTTATGAGCACCGGTAGTAATACCTATCATCGCTGCTTGTCCCACAGCAAAGTTATAACTCCCTGAAGAGCTAGCGGCGCCGCGAAGAGCATTTTCACCAATAGCCGTGTTATAATTACCGGTTGTATTACACTGCATAGCCTGACTACCAGCAGCAAAGTTATAACCGCCTGTAGTATTTCGATACATAGCTACATAACCTATAGCCGTATTACGGGTTCCTGTAGTATTATATGCTAATGCATACTGAGTGATCGCTGTATTATGGTAACCAGTGGTGTTATTATACAAAGCTTGATAACCAATCGCAGTGTTACAGCCACCGGTAGTATTGTGATACATTGCAAGCGGTCCAATTGCAGCATTACAACCACCAGTAGTATTACATCTCATTGTTTGCGGTCCGATAGCAACGTTACTTCCACCGGTTGTATTGCATTGCATAGAGATATATCCAATAGAAGTGTTACAAGCACCACCGTAATTAGAATATAGTGCTTGCTGACCTATAGCAGTGTTATAATTAGCTGATAACGCAGATCGGCTAGACTCTGAACCTATAGCAATGTTATTTACACCAGTGGTATTTTTACATAGAGCTGCATCCCCTAAAGCAATGTTTTTCTGACCAGTGGTATTACATCTCATTGTTTCAGGACCAACAGCAAAGTTTTTATCCCCCACTGTATTCTTCTCTAGAGCAAGATAGCCAATGGCCGCGTTGCAACATCCCCCATAATTATCAGCTAGAGACTGTTGGCCGATGGCAGTGTTATGATTACCAGATAAGCTGCACTGCATTGATAAATTTCCAACAGCAAATTTGAACACCAGTAGTATTATAACGTAAAGCATAAGGACCAAGCGCAACATTACATCCACCGGTAGTATTACCTATCATCGCTTCTTTACCAATAGCAACGTTACAATGACCAGTAGTATTACTCTTCAATGTAAAATATCCTAAACCTGTATTACAACTTCCGGTAGTGTTATCTAATAGAGCATAGATTCAATCGCAGTGTTACTGGATCCTGTAGTATTGGCATATAAGGCTTGATGACCTATAGCTATATTACACTGACCAGTGGTATTTTTATTTAGTGGTAAATAACCTAATGCAATGTTTGATCTACCAGTAGTATTATATTCCATCGGATGACTGCCAATAGCAACATTCCAATTACCTGAAGTAAGGCTACGTAGTGAGTTATAACCAATAGCAGTGTTTGTTGAAGCAGTAGTTATATTAGATATAGGAACATTTCCCCAAAAGCTGTTATGGAGACTATCACTAGCGCAAAAACTACGCGCGCTTAACTGCCCCGCTACGGTTAGTGTAGCATTAGGAGCTAAAGTGTTTACACCTAATTTACCACCAGAATCAAGGCACATTTTGGCGCCTCCAGCTGTTCCAAAGCGGAAACCATCTTCGGCATGCCTATATTGAATAAATCCTCTATAGGCCTCAGTTCCGGAAGTACCATCAGCAAACATAAGGGCTGCGCTACTAGTAGTTCCAGCATTAATTGTAATACCATTTACTCCTGACCCAGTACCAACAACAAGGTTATTTGCTTCTGAGTTAAAACTATCTGGACTTGTTGTTCCTATACCAACGTTACCAGCAGAAGTAATACGCATTCTTTCATTATTACCATTGGTCTTTAATACAATTCCATCTTTACTCTCCACTCTCGCGGATTGACCACTACTGAAGTTGACAGTACCAAACTGCGCGTGAACAGTTGAGCCAACCATAATATCTAATTGACCACCCCAAGCTCCTTGTAGTGTAAGGGTGTTTCTATTTGAGTTAGAGCTAGGACTAGCTGTTCCTATACCAACGTTGCCAGTGGAGGTAATACGCATCTTTTCACCCATTCCCGTGGTGGCAGTTCTAGTTGAAAATGACAGAAAGGATTTTCTTAGCGCAGCAGTAGTATAATCTCCTTCTTTTCCAGTTATAATATAACTACCATCAAAACCGCCAAATCTCCCTTGTATTTGTGTAGTTGCATTCTGTGCTACTTCCAGTATTAGTAAAACTATTTTCTAATATTATCTCAGCATTACCACCATTATCATTTTCAGCAATATGAAGCTTCGCTTGAGGGGCTGTTGTATTTATACCAACGTTACCTGCTAGAGCGGTGCTGCCTTTAATAAATATGCCACTTGTTCCACCAGCATACCCTAAATTTAAATCTGTAGTGCCAAAAACAAGACTTGTGTTTACATACTCGTTAAAGGTGGCTCTACCACTTGTTCTAATTTCACCGGTAATGTCTAAGGTTTTTCCAGGACTCGTTGTTCCTATACCAACTTTACCGTCAGCAGCTAAACGCATAGCTTCTGTGCCATTACCAGTAATCAGTTTTAAGTAATTGCTAGCAGCTGTAGTACCAACAGACATGAAACTATTATTAGGATCGTATCTTACCTCCGCACCAGTAGGGTCTCCTATAGTTCCAAATACTAATTTTTGTTTCCGTACACTTGCACTGCCTGTGCCAATAAGTGATATACCTCCTGCTACTGACGATTCAATAACCACTGTATCTGCTTCAGAGTCGGGAGTGTATGAACCAGCAGTGCCATCTAGAACATGTAATTTGCCTTTTGGAACAGCTGCCCCTATACCAACTCGACCAAGACGGTTAAGAACCATTATATCTTGATTAGACCCAGCAGTGGTAGCACCTCCTATTGCTAAATAACCATCACCTCCTCCTGCTCCGCTACCATTATATTCAATAAAAGCATTACTAGTAGTATAATTGTTACCATGCTGATCACCCTCCCAAAAATTAATCCTAGCAGTGGGATCAAGGTTGGATTTGTTTGTCGCATTAAAGTGTAACATCGAAGGTACTGAAGAACTTTCGTTATCAATCGTGACATCTCCTTTAACATGTAATTTATGATCAGGACTAGTTGTCCCTATACCAAGACCATTGGTATCCAAAGTCATTGACTCTGTGTTATTAACAAAGAATTCTAGATGACCGTCAGACTGTTCGATTCTTTCGTGAGAGTCACTCCATTGCAAAGAGTAGCCTGTATCTAATCTCAAATGACCTGTACTTACATGTAATTTCTCACTAGGACTAGTTGTTCCTATACCAACTTTACCATTGGCATCAATTGTAAATTTATCTCCAGTAGTATTTGCTATTAAAAAAGAACCGGAATGATAATTTGTAAATCCTGCACCAACATTCCAAAAATGAGCTCCGCCATCTAATTGGAGTTGCAAACCTGAAGAATCTTCAACGTGTAGTTTTTTAGTTGGATTGGTTGTTCCTATACCAACGTTACCACCATCTTCAATATAGAAAGCGGATGTACCATCGTCTCTAAAGTCTACAATATCGTTACTACCAGTTTGGTTAACTATAAGTGCCGGTCCTGTACCATCATTTTGAACTGATAGTGCAGATGTAACCGATATTGTTGTCTCTAAGCAAGTAAAGGCACCTGTTACAGATAGACTTCCTTGCACAGTAAGATACTAGTAAAGA